>Ga0256404_1007740_pt1 | contig 16736 bp, 17 predicted proteins | sample RumenRJG_01DNA_FD_185990 | JGI IMG/M metagenome (GOLD analysis project Ga0256404, IMG submission 185990) | Bovine rumen microbial communities from Lethbridge, Alberta, Canada - RJG_01 | ecosystem: Host-associated > Mammals > Digestive system > Stomach > Rumen | place: Canada: Alberta | collected...
TCCTGATTGGTCTTCCGCATTTTTCCGCGGTCCGTTAGTCCGAAATATTTCATTCTTTTCCTAATTCGTGCCGTGCCCGCAGCTGTCCGCACGCTGCGTCAATATCATCTCCATGCTTGGTGCGCAGCGTCGCCTTGACGCCATGCTTCATGAGGACGTCATAGAAGTGCAGCGCTGTACGCCCGTCCGTTGTCCGGTATCCGTTTTCGTCCACCTCATTATATGGAATGAGATTGACATATGCATTCATGCCGCGGATCAGATCCGCCAGCTCAATCGCACAGGCATCCGAATCATTGACACCCTTCAGAAGAATATATTCAAACGTCAGCCGCCGATGATTATCGACGCTGTAATCCTTCAGCGCCGCCATCAGCGTATCCAGCGGATAGGCCTGATCGACCGGCATCAAACGCCGGCGCATCTCATCATTGGGCGCATGGAGCGACACCGCCAGATTGTACTGATAATGTCCCGCCGCAAAGTCACGGATCCGCGGCACAATGCCGCAGGTGCTGATCGTAATGTGACGTGCACCGATGGCCAGCCCAAGATCACTGTTGACGACGGCACAGAAGTCGAGCACGTTGTCATAGTTATCGAACGGTTCGCCCGTTCCCATGATAACGATATTGCCGACACGCTTGCCTTCCGCCATCAGTTCGCGCTCAATGAACATCACTTCACCGACCATTTCGCCCGCCGTCAGGTTGCGCTGTTTCTTTAAAAGACCGGAGGCGCAGAAGCTGCAGCCCATGTTGCAGCCGACCTGGGAAGAGACACATACACTTTCCCCGAAGCTGAAGTGCATCAGCACCGCTTCCACCGTCGAGCCATCCTTCATCTCAAAGAGATATTTCGCCGTCAGATCTCTTGCCACCTGTTTATCGACCAGATGCACCGGATCAATATAGAACTCTGCCTTCAGCTGCTCGATCAAAGCTGCCGGAAGATCGCTCATCTCATCAAAGGAAGAAACCTGCTTCCGGTACAGCCACGCATAGATCTGTTTTGCACGGTAGCTTTTCTGCCCCCGCTGCGCCAGCCAGTCTGTCAGCTGCGCAATCGTTTCATCATAAATAGTCCGCATAATCCTGTTTATTTTATCATCCCTGCCCCTCAGAAATGTACTCTTTCCACCAGCGCCCCGTAGAATCCGCTTCCATGCAGGTCCTGCGGAAACCAGGTATGTTCCTCACAGAGCGAAAACTGCGGATGCTCCTGAAGGAAGCAACGAATCTGGGCAGCATTCTCCTTCTGATCCAGGGTACATGTACTGTACACGAAGCGGCCACCTTCTTTCAGCCGCAATGCCTGCGCATTCAGAATCTTCTGCTGCACATCGATCAGCTGATCCAGATTCTCCGGCTTCAGATGGTACCGGATCTCCGGCTTATGCGCCAGATCCCCCAGACCCGAACACGGCACATCCAGGAGAATCCGATCATACATCCCATCTGCCGCAACGCTGGCATCATGCACCGACGCTTCGACAATGTTTACCCCGGTCTGTTTCATCAGGGCATTGATCAGCTGCACCCTGCCCGGATAGAGATCGAAGGCAGTAATCCTGCCCTGATTGTTCATTGCACAGGCAATCTGATGCGTCTTGGTCCCGGGAGCCGCACAGGCATCAAGAACCTCCATTCCACTCCTTGCATCAAGCATGCGCACAACCCGCTGCGAAGTACGGTCCTGAATGACACAGAACCCCTTCTGAAACAGCGGTGACGACGCCAGAATCCCGTCATACTGGAAGCAATCGTCTTCGATCGCTTTTACCTTCGGATCGGCAGCGGCTGTCTGCCACCCTTCATGAAGAGTGTTCCATCTTCCATAGACGGCAGCCGGCTGCTGGTCCGCCTGTGCTATGGAAAGAGCGGTGCTCTTTCCATAGTGTGATTCCCAGAGTTTCAGAATCCAGAGCGGATGACTTGTTTCAATCGCTGCCTTCTTCAGTTCATCGGTTTCATCCACCGGCCGCTCCCCGCGCCGCTGCACCTGCCTCAAAACCGCATTGACGAACTTTTTTTCATACGGGTTTGCCATGGCGACGGCATCATTGATCACGGCATAGGCCGGGACGCGTTCCATCTTCAACAGCTGATAGACGCTCATCGAAAGCAAAACAGCTGTCTTCGGTTTTGTTTTAGCGGCAAGATCCTGCCACTGGTACTGCAGCCACATCCAGCTGCGCAGACTTCCATAGATAATCTCGGAGGCAAGTCCCTGATCGAGCGGCGAAAGATCATTTTTCTCACGCATCACAAGTGATGCGTAGGCACCGTGATTCATTACCCGATCCAGTACATTCCATGCATACATTCGTGCATTCATTTTTCTACTCCAGTGCCATCGGGTTGACATCGACCCGGATGGATACCGACGAAGGATAGTTTTTCCTGAGGGCTTCGCGGACGCTGCTGCGCATTTCGTCCAGGTCCCTTCCCTTCAGAAGGATGCGGTCGCGCATCAGATCCTGCAGTTTAAACAGATTGATGACGCCGATCGTTTTGAAACTGCCGGAAAGATGCTGCTTGAGCTGCGCCGAGGCCGAATGAACAGCCTTCGCATCCCTTCCTGTAATCGTCAGCGCAATCAGATACGTATACGGCGGATACATGCCGGCGTGACGGAACTGCATCTCGCTCTGAAAGAACATCAGATAATCCTGTTTCACAGCAGCCCTGACTGCATAATGATCGGGATCGAATACCTGATAAACCACTTCTCCCGCATCAAGGCTGCGTCCGCTTCTTCCGGCGGCCTGCACCAGAAGATCAAACGTCATTTCACAGCTGCGGTAGTCGCTGCGGCTGAGGCCTTCATCACCATTCAGAATGCCGACAAGCGTCACATCGGGGTAGTCCAGTCCCTTGGCAATCATCTGCGTCCCAAGAAGAATGTCCGCCTCATGGCGGCCGAAGGAGGACAGAATCTTTTCGTGGCTGTTTTTATAGGCCGTCGTATCGGCGTCCATCCGCAGAATCCGCGCCTGCGGGAACATGTTCTGAACCTCTTCCTCCAGGCGCTGCGTCCCGTAGCCGAAGGTTGAGAAACCATCCGAAGCTCCACAGGAAGGACACACCTTCGGAAGGCGGCTGACCGTTCCGCAGGAATGGCATTTCAGCAGCCCCTCCGACTTATGCCAGCTCATGGCCAGATCACAATGGGGACAGATGATCGCCTGCCCGCATGCCCGACAGCGCAGGATACTCGTATACCCGCGGCGGTTCAGCAGAAGGATGACCTGTTTGTGCTGATCCAGGGCCGCCTTCATCTTTTCCTTCAGGACTTCGGAAATCATGAAATCACGGGAGCGAAGCGCATTTTTCATCGGCACAACCGTGATCGCCGGCATCTGCTGATTCACCCGCTGACTCAGCGTAATGAGATGATAGACACCCTTCCTTGCCCGTGCAAAGCTTTCCAGCGACGGCGTCGCCGATCCCAGCAGCACCTTGCAGTGATTGTACCTGCCCCGGAACAGTGCCACATCCCGGCAATGGTAGGCCGGCTGATTTTCCTGCTTGTAGGAAGAATCCTGTTCCTCGTCAAGAACGATGAGGCCCAGGTTGGTAAAGGGAAGAAACACCGCACTGCGCGTACCAACGACAATTGAAGCCTTTCCGCTCATCACCTTGCGGTACTGCTCATATTTCTCCTGCGCATTCAGCGCCGAATGATAGACGGCAAGATCATTTCCAAAACGGCTGTGCACACGCGAAATCATCTGCGGCGTCAGCGATATTTCCGGCACCAGGAACAGGACCTGCTTTCCTTCGGCAAGCGCCTGCTGCGCCAGTTCGAGATACACTTCCGTTTTTCCTGATCCCGTTACGCCATAGATCAGATACACTTCGTCATCACTGTGGTTGATAGCATCTACGGCTTCCTGCTGCTCAGGGGTGAGTGGATAGGGCCGCGCGGACGCCGTCCCCGCGGATGGTGCAGCCTGCCGCTCGCGGCTGAAAAGCTCAACGACGCCTTTTGTGACAAGGTTATGTGCCTGATTGGGAAATTTCTTTCGTAAGTCGCTGTAGCGCATCTCCTTCGCATTGGCGACCGCTTCATAGGCCAGCAGTTCCTTCGGTGTCAGTTCGGCGCCGTTCTGCGTGATGCGTACCCATTTTTCACTGACGACCGCTGCCCGGTTGCCCGCCGGCTTGATCTTTGCCGGCAGCATCGCCTGAAAGCAGGCAATGGCGGAAGACAGCGTCTCATCCCGCATCCAGAGCGCAAGATCATGAAGCTCCGGAGTAATCAAAGGCTCCCCATCCAGCACGTTCCCGATTTTCTGAAGCTCAAATCCCTTTTCCTTCTCTACTTCTTCCAGTGTCTGATCCGTATGACAGCCTTCTTCAACGAACCCGATCAGCTGACGATGATTGAAAGAGACCTCCACCCTTACACCGCAGGGAAGAGGCGTATCATACCAATACGTATAGGTACGGTCCAGTGACCGCACCGGATGTTCGATCCAAACTTCGATTAATTCCATCGCCGATATTTTACTATAAGCCCGTGCATCGAATGTGCAATAATTATGGACAGAAACAGGAGGCCTCCCTATGAAATCCTCACGTAAATATACACTCGGCCTGATCGGCTGCGGAGCGATGGGAACCGCCATCGCCCATGGCGCCGTCATCACGGAATATCTCGAACGCTATCAGATCTGCGTCTATGATCACCATGAGCAGCGTACACGTGATCTATGCCGCAACGAAAGCTTTGCCTACATGGAAAACGAAAAGGATGTCGCTTCCCAGTCCCATATCACCCTGATTGCCGTCCAGCCCCAGGCGCTGGACGCCTGCCTGGAAAAGCTGAAGGGCACGAAGATCGAATGCCTGCTTACCATCGTTGCCGGCATTCCGACATCGTACTATCGTGAAAAGCTCGGACAGGATGTTCCGGTGATCCGGGCCATGCCCAACATGGCGCTTTCGATTGGCGAAGGCGCTACGGCCCTGTGCATGTCGGACAACACTTCGGCTGACGATTATGACTTTGTCTTCAAGCTGTTTGCCTCGATGGGCATCAGCCGCACCATTCCGGAATCACAGATGAGTCAGATCATCTCCGTCAACGGGTCGACCCCCGCCTACTTTTATGTCTTCCTCAACAGTCTGCTCAAGGACGCAACCTCCCGCGGCATCGAAGATGAAAGCGCAAGGGCGCTGCTCGTACAGACCATGATTGGCGCCGGCAAGCTGCTGCAGGAACATCAGGCTGACGCGATCGAAGATCTGATCAAGGAAGTATGCACCGAAGGCGGCACGACCATTGAAGCCGTACGTTCCTTTGAGAAAAACGGCCTCGACCGTATGGTTCATGAAGCGGATGACGCCTGCATCAAGCGCGCCGAAGAGATCGGAAGCCGCAAATAATTCATCTCGCGTTCCACTCAAGCATTCAAAAACAGGACTCCGGGTTCTATGCCGAAGTCCTGTTTTCAGTTGTTTCTCAGTTTTTACTGCCTTTCTTCTCAAGCAGATACCCTGCAACCAGAGCGGCCGCACCGGGCACCAGCAAAGCGATCATATCAACAATCACCTGCTTCGAAAGCAGAGATGCCGACACACCGGCCGAAGCAAGATAGCTGCGAAGCGCGAAGATGAACAGCGCCGTCAGAACCATGCTCAGGATATAGAAGATCTGCGGAACAAGCGTTTTTACATCAGCTGTTTTCTTCATAACAAACCTCCTGGGTTTTTTATAGTATACGGTCAATGTTTGAATAATGCGTGAAATCTGCCCCACATCTTCGTAGAACTGCCCGTATTTCACTTCGTCTCTTCAGAATCCGGATACAGATCCACGTATCCCTCACGTCCATATCCGCATGCACTAAAGAAGCCCCTGGCATCCTTGAACTGTAACGGAAGATGGATGACCAGCGGACCATAGTTCTCTGAGGCACTCTTCAACAGAGCTTTTCCAGCACCTTTTCTGCGCATGGAAGGATCCACGTATACTTCCCTGACCTTACCGTCTTCACTTACCTCAAGATAGCCTGCAAACTGCCCACGCAGCGAAGCCGCATACACATGGAAGGAGCGAAGATCATTTTCAAGTTCCTGCTGCGAAAGGGATACATCGCATCCCTCAAAATCCTTCTTGAGCATCAGCAGCCGCATGTAGTTGTTCCGGTTGATTTCAACAATGCGCCAGGATACCGCAGCTTCGTTGAAAGAAGACTGAACAGGGGCTTCCCTTTCCTCTGCTTCTTCGTCAGCCGCATCCTCAGGATCCACATCTGCACCGGAAAAGCTGTAGGGAATACCGTTGTCTTCGCACCAGCCCATCGCCAGGTCCATCAATGCATTCTCCTGCCACCGGTACCACTGATCTTCGATACCGAAGCGCTGCAGAACCGAGCGAAACCGATGGAAGGCACCGCGGCCCGAGATCGCATTGACAAGCCAATCATGCTCTTCTCCCGTACGGCTTTCCGCAAAATCACGGATCATGCCGTAATCATCGCGTTCCATCTTGGTCGGCAGCTGCACCGCATCCTCAGGAACATCATCATCCTGTTCGTAAAACTCTTCCGTCGACGGGGAATACCAGATATCCTGATCCTCATCAACCATCGATATTTCATCTACCAGCTGTTTCAGATTGACTGCCATCGTAATGATCCCTTCCTATCCTGACTGCTACCTACAGCATTACTTTACACCATATCCGCTGCCTGTCATTGATTCGCCACCCGGAAGATTTCCAGAATCCATGCCACCGGACAACGGATCATCATCGCTCCTGCACAGGCAGGAATATGCAGGAAGACTAAGACAAACGGCCATTTGTAAACTCTACGCTCTGCTCAGGCAACATCGCGGATATCATTTTCTACGATGTTGAATCGCATAAATTCAGGAATCGCTTCCTTCTCAGATCTTCGTAAAGCATTGTCATTTCCTTCAACGGCTGCTATTGCCAGAATGATTGATGGATAGATGATTTCTTTCAATTTGTACCGCCGAATATCATTCATGGGAAATGCTTCTGTAGTGGCTGGCTTCGCCTCTTTTACGTGCCTCACGTTTGATTGATCTGGCTCCTTTCTGAGACTCAAGAACATACGTTTCATCAAGCTCTACGGTTCCTGCCAGCTTCTCTGTTTCCTGCCCCAGAGCTTTTTCAAGGAAGCAGAGAAATTTATGACGGTTCTCAAATACACACTGTATGGACCGATTCAGTCTGGCTGCAGTCTTCTTCATCGGTACGCAGAGAATTGCATCCTTACAAATCTCAACGAATTCTTCCTGCGTGATCTTGAGGTTATGCGTCATCATTCCGGAATCATATACAAAGCGCTTGCCACAGGACTTGCAGCGATAGATCTGCTTAGTGGCGTAAGGATTGCCAGTACGCTTCCCGCCCGTATGTTTAATGTGCTCAAAGCCAGCTTTTGTAAATCCATCCGTGCAATGGCATTTAGGGCATACTGCAGGTTCGGTCCCAGCAAGCTGATCATTCAGATTCGCCATGTCATTAACGATACGGATGACGCGATCCTGCTGGGAATCCGTAAGGTTGAAGAATTTACGAATCACTTCGGGAACTCTCATAGTTGGCCTCCATCTTTATGGCTTCAAATGACAGCTTCCTACTTAGGGCGCACAAAAAACGTATAGTGAACCAAATCTTGTTTAATTTAGCAAAAGATAAAACAATGGAACTATCGTCAACACTGTTATCCTCTGAAAGGAGTCGTCAAATATGCTTTTGCTTTTTCAATGCCGGAAGTGTGGCAAGTTCTTCTGACGGAGTAAGCATTATACAGCGTCTGTTTCCAATATATGCAGTGTGAAAATCACAACTCCTTGCAATATAAACAGGCAAAGAATCCTGATGATTCCCTGCTTCATATTTTATTGAGATTCCGAATTGTGCGTACCGGGATCTTATAACGCTCAGAAAAATCGGATCGCGTATCTCCAAGCATCGCTCTCATTTCTCTTATTTCAATATGCTTCACCGCCAGAATTTTACACCCAATGGGTGCATTGGTTCATCAAAATTCAAGCCTCCTGCCCTTCAGGGTGTTTCGCCCCGGAATTACCGCATACGTATTTTTTTCGTGAATTTGCAATACAGCATCAGGCCAAGCTCACTACCACTGCTCTTGCTATCCGCAGGATTTTCAGAATTTTGATCTTCTTTACCCTTTTTATCCATCACCAGCATCACCTCTTTCCAAATCCACAAACCAAAATCACAAACCTTGAAAAGATGAAAAAAGGCCACTAGATAGGTACAAAATCTATCTAGTGGCCCTGCCACTGAAGATATGGTGGTCGCTAAGGGGTTTGAACCCTTGACCCCTCCCCTGTGAAGGGAATGCTCTCCCGCTGAGCTAAGCAACCAGTGCAAACAGTATACCATCCTTCACTGACTGCCGCCAGTGAATTTGGATCCCTGCCTCAACCGGTGATGACTCTGCTCAGCTTCACATCCCATGGATCCGCATCAATCCGGTCCACCAGCTGCCCGCGGAAGATAATGCCGACAGCATCCATGCCTGCAGAGAGCACGGAATCATAATAGCCCCTGCCATAGCCGACACGGTTGCCCTCACAGTCAATGGCCAGCGCCGGAACAATCATCATTCCGATGGAGGAAAGATTGATCTTCCCGGCACCGTTTTTCGGCTCAAGAATAGAAAACGGAGCCGGAACAAGATCTTCAAAGCTTTCGATCCGGTAAAACCCCAGCGTACCGCCTTCCACCTTCGGAACTGCCACCGTTTTCTTTTCTTCCAGGCACCAGGCAATGAAACGCCTGGTATCCAGCTCATCTTTCACTGAAACATAGCAGCCGATGACTTCTACATCCCGGCAGATTTCCTTCAGCTGTGACAGAACGGCTTCTTCTTCAAAAGCACGCTCCCCATTACTTAATGAGGAGCGTAGATTTCTTCCCAGCTTTCTTGCGTCTTCCTTGTTCATCAGCCGATCGAACCGCTCATATCGATCTTGAGCAGCTGATTGAGCTCGACCGCATATTCCATCGGCAGCTCACGGGTGAAGGGCTCCAGGAAGCCCATCACGATCATCTCCGTCGCCTGCTGTTCGGAAAGACCGCGGCTCATCAGATAGAAAAGCTCATCTTCACTGATCTTGGAAACCTTGGCCTCATGCTCGATCGTCGATGTTGCGTTGTCATTGATGTTCAGAGGAATTGTATCCGAACGCGACAGATCATCGAGAATCAGCGTATCGCACTCAATGTGCGCCTTGCTGTAATCAGCTTTCGGCGTAAAGCGGATCCAGTCACGGAAATTAGTCACACCGCCATTGCGCGAAATCGACTTGGAAACAATCGAAGAACTCGTATGCGGCGCCAGATGAATCATCTTCGCGCCCGTATCCTGAAACTGGTTCTTCGAACCGACCGCAATGGAAATGCACATGCCGTGCGCATATTCACCGGCCAGAATACAGGCCGGGTACTTCATCGAAATCCGGGAACCGATGTTTCCATCGACCCATTCCATCGTACCGTGCGCATCGACCTTCGCCCGCTTGGTTACCAGGTTCAGAATATTGCCCGACCAGTTCTGCACCGAAGAATAACGGCACTTCGCACCCTTGCCGACAAATACCTCAACAACGGCCGCATGCATCGAATCCTTCGAATACTGCGGCGCCGTGCAGCCTTCTACATAGGAACATTCCGCTCCATCATCCACAATGATGATCGAACGCTCAAACTGCCCCATCGATTCCGAATTGATCCGGAAATACGACTGCAGCGGCTTCTCCAGCTTCACGCCCTTGGGAACGTAGATGAAGCTGCCGCCCGACCATACAGCACTGTTCAGCGCCGCAAGCTTATTGTCCGTCGGCGGAACGATGGTCGCAAAGTACTTCCTGAACAGATCCGGATATTCTCTCAAACCGCTGTCAATGTCCAGGAAGATGACTCCCTTCTTCTGCACCTCGTCCAGCATGTTGTGATACACCGCTTCCGACTCGTACTGCGTCGTGACTCCGGCCAGGTACTTGCGCTCCGCCTCCGGAATGCCAAGCTTCTCGAAGGTGTTCTTGACCGTTTCCGGCACATCGTCCCAGCTCTTCTCGGCCTCCTGCGAAACCTTCTTGTAATAGGTGAAATCCTGGAAATTGATCTCCGAAAGATCCGGTCCCCAGTTGGGCATCGGCATCGACTCAAACGTATGGAACGCCTTCACACGGAACTCCGTCATCCATTCCGGCTCATGCTTGAAGGCGCTGATCTCGCGCACAATGTCTTCATTCAGGCCCTTGCCGGTATCCAGAACGGCTTTCACATTGTCCTTGAAGCCGTACTTGTAGTGATCCTGCGAAGTCAGTATATCGTCTCTGTTTTCTTCGCTCATTTCTTTTCCTCGCTTTCCTCAAGCATCTCCTTCATCGCCTTCCAGCCGATGGTTGCACACTTGATGCGGTTAGCCTGCTTGTGCACATTCTTCATCGCAACGGCTTCCTCCAGAAGAGAAGGATCATAGTCCTTTTCCTCAATCATATTGAAGTAGTTGTCGATAATCTTATCGGCTTCTTCGACGGTCTTTCCCTTGATGAGATCCGTCATCATCGAAGTCGACGCTGTCGAAATCGTGCAGGCCGTACCATCAAAGCGCACATCCTGCACCCTGCCGTCGGCAATCTTTGACTGCACCGTAATGTCGTCAATGCAGGAATCCGATGCCATATGCCGGCTCAGATAACCGGCGTCATTTTTCACCAGTCCATGATTGTGCGGATACTGATAGTGATCCATGATCAGCTCCCGCAACACCATCGGATCATTCAGAAGATCAGATTCAGACATATCACCACTGCCTCCTTAGAAGAAAATGCCTACCGCATTCTCCAGAGAAACCTCGGAGATGACCTGTACCGCACGGTCCACCTCTTCCTCCGTGTTGTAGAAATACAGCGACGCCCGCACCGTCTGATCCGTACCAATGATATGGTGCAGAATCTTGGCACAGTGATTGCCCGAGCGCACCGCAACATTCTTCGCCGCCAGATACCCGGCCGCATCCTGCGCAAAGATCATCTTGCCGCTCTTTGGATCCTTGACGTTGAAATCGATCGGCCCGTGTTCATTATCCGGATTATAAAGAACGACGTTATCAAGCTGCAGCATCTTCTCACAGAAATACCGGCGAAGCTCCATCTCATAGGCCTCGATGTTATCCATCCCGAGCGAAAGCAGATAGTCCGCCGCAGCCGCCGCACCGATCACACCTTCAATGTTCGGCGTACCGGCTTCAAACTTGACCGGCGTCTCCTTGAGAATCATCGAACCGTCATCCTCAAAGCGCGCATTCATATCGCCCCCGAGCATCTGCGGATCCATCCGGTCCAGCAGCTCTTTCTTCCCGTATAGAATGCCGACTCCCGAAGGGCCGCACATCTTATGTACCGAGAAGCACAGGAAATCAACATCAAGATCCTTTACATCCACCGGCAGATGCGGAACGGACTGCGCACCGTCCACGATCATATAGGCACCGGCCGCATGTGCCGCCTTAGTCATTTCCCTGATCGGCTGAACAGAGCCGAGCACATTGGTCATCTGGGCAACGCACACCGCCTTTACGCCCGGATGCAGAGCCTTCTTGAAGTCATCGATTGAAATTCTCGCCTCGCCATCCGTCGGAATGTATTCCACCCTGATGCCGTATTCCTTTTCCATCCGGAACCACGGCAGCAGGCAGCTGGCATGTTCGGCCTTTGTCGTCAGAACAACATCGCCGGGCTTCAGAAACGTATGCTGCATTGCATAGGCGACCTCATTGAGCGACTGGGTCACGTTATGCGTATAGGCAATCTCATCCGGCTCACAATGAATCAGCCTGGCAAAGGATTTCCGCGCCCCGTCATAGAGACGGTCATTGGTCACCGCAATGCCATAGTCGCCCCGGTGCACGTTGCTCGTATGCTTCGTATAGAAGTCAGTGACCGCATCAATGACCGGCTGCGGCTTCAGTGTTGTGGCCGCGTTATCAAAATAGATCAGATCCGGGTTGTTCCGGAACATCGGAAAATCGCCGCGGACTTTGTTTACATTGAACATAGTTCCTCAAGCTTCCTTTCCATTTCATCCTTGAGCATCTGCCTGAGATCGGCGTCATCAATCGTATCGGCGATCGGCAGAAGATATCCCTGCGCCAGCAGAGCCGTGCACGTATTGTGGTCCAGGCCGCGCGACTCCATGTAATACAGCTGTTCCGGATCCACCTGGCCAATGCTCATGGCGTGGCTCGCCTGCACATCATTCTCATCAATCAGCAGCTGCGGAAGAATCTCCGTATTCTGCCCCTGCGCAAAGGAGAGGGCGCGGCTGGTCTGATGGGACTCCGAATGCGAAGCACCCTTCACCATCTTGCCGACGGCATTGATCATGAGCTTTCCCTTTTCCAGAACCACGGCATAGTTTTCCATATTGCCGTAGGTCTTCGGCGCATAGTTGACGACCTGCATGTTATAGCTGCGGCGCGTCTGTACCAGATTGGCTGAAGAAAGAAGACCTCTCGCTCCCGGCTCCAGCAGGGCAAGATACGTATCACGCTCAATCGCATGATCGTTCAGCTCACCATAGGCAACCGTCACATCACTGTCGGCCAGCGCCTCATGCGTCTCATCCATCTTCAGATCACAGTCATCTTCATTCCAGAAGAGATAGGTCACCTTCGCATTGCGGGCGGCATAGGTACGCACACGAATGTCTGCCGCGTGCTTGATCCGCACAAAGATGCGGCAGTCTCCCTGACAGCGGAACGTCAGATTCAGCTTCCGCTCACTGTCAATCTCATACGAAAACAAACCGTCCGCAAGCTGAAGATCCGTATCAACATGGATCGGCGTCATCATTTCCGGACCCCTGCTTCAGCAGCTGTACGCACAGCGCAGCTGCCAAGTGTTCCTACCGACTTGCGCTTGTAAGGATCCTCTTCCTCCGCCGTCGGCTTCACATCATATTCCTTATAGATCCAGTCGTAGCCATCGTGATCGATCCGGCGTGCCAGATCGCCATCACCTTCCAGAACAACCCGGCCATCGACCAGCACATGCGTATACTCCGGACGGATCAACTCAAAGAAACGCTCATAGTGCGACACAATGATCAATCCCATGTTCGTTTCCGCCTTCAGATTGTTGATGGCATCACCGACAATCCGCATCGCATCAACATCAAGACCAGAGTCCAGCTCATCGAGCATCGCCAGCGACGGCTTGAGCATCTCCATCTGAACAACCTCGTTGCGCTTCTTTTCGCCGCCCGAGAATCCTTCGTTCAGGAAACGGTGGGCCAGATCTTCCCGCATATCAAGATCCTTGATCGTCTTTTCCATAGCCTTGATGAACTGAAACAGAGGAATCGGCGTCTCACGGCGCACATTCATTGCGGCACGCAGGAAGTCGCTGTTGGTTACACCCGGGATCTCCTGCGGATACTGCATGGCCAGAAAAAGACCTGCCTTCGAACGCTCATCGACGCTCATGGCCAGCACGTCCTTGCCATCCCATGTAATGGAACCGGAAGTCACCTTATAATTCGGATTGCCCATGATCGCCGCCAGCAGCGTCGACTTGCCGTTGCCGTTCGGCCCCATGAGTGCATGGATTTCGCCCTCATTTACATTAAGGCTGACACCATGCAATATTTCTTTATCGTCCACGGATACGTGGAGGTTTTCAATTGCTAAGTTCTTCATTCCCAGCTTCCTTTCATTTACGCTCGGAATTATAGCATAGCCTCCCTTCCACAAGGCTTTTGACGCTCTTCCGTTTCGATGCCCAGACTGCTTCAGAATACATTTCGGATAATCTGTATCAAACAGCCCCGGCTGACATCTGAAACCTGATCTCCCGCTCATACACAGCAGACACCCGAACGGATCCGTTTAAAATTGCATTGCCAAAACCATTGTCTTATAATTAAAAAGCATTTTTTTCAGGAGGAAACATGGGCAGCTTTTTAAAGAAGAACTGGTTTATCTGTGTTCTCGTCGTCGCCCTTGCCGGTGTCAGCGGATATTACATTTACGACACAAGTAAAGACAAGCTTCGCGGCAAGAAGTCGAATGGAGAGGACGTTGTATACCAGATCAATGACGATGATGTAACAGCATCCGAATTCTATGATCAGATGTACGCCGACAGCGGCGTATCCGCTCTGCATCATGCCGTACTGCGTCAGGTCGTGGATCAGGCAGTCGACACAACGGATGAAATGAAAACGAATGCCGCAAGTCAGGCACAAAGCATCATTTCCAGCTACGCTTCATCTTACGGCTCCAGCTATCAGACAACTCTGGATTCGCAGTTGAAGTCGATGGGCTACAGCGGCTACGATGATCTGGAACAGTACTTTATCGACTACAACAAGGAACTGCAGATCGCAGGCGACTACGCAAAAAATCACTTTGATGAACTGAAGATCCGCAACATCTCCTATATCCTTGTAGCAGCAGACGCAAACTCCGAAACACCGGGTCAGCCATCCGAGTCGCAACAGGCAACGATGGATGCCGTTGATGCCGCAATCGCAGCAGGCAAGGACTTCGCTGTTGTTGCGGCTGATTATTCCGCAGATAGCTCCACGGCTTCTTCCGGCGGTGTTCTGGGAACGATCGATAAGAATACGACCAGCTTGGATGAAGACTTTCTGACGGCTGCCCTCGAGCTTAATGAAGGCGAAATCAGCAACTGGGTTTATTCTTCGAACTTCGGCTTCTTCAAGATCAAGTGCAACGCCACAACTCCGGAAACACTGGAGACGGTTGTAAAGCAGCAGGATCTTGATACAGCTAACGGCGTCGACTATTCTTCGCCGGCAACACCGACACCGGGTGCCTCCGCTTCCCCGGAAGCGAATCCTTCCGCATCGGCTTCCGTACAACCTTCCGCATCTGCTTCGGCAAAGGCAACCGTCGATCCGGATACGATCAATTCCGATCCGTACTACGATCTTGTTTCGAAATGGGATACAACCCTGACCGGACAGGCTCTCTGGGAGAAGGCTGAAGAGCTTGGCATCACCTTCGCTAACGACGATGATCGTGCTGCTCTGCGCAGCTACATGGGACTGGAAAGTGAAGCAAGCGCTGAACCGACAGAATCCCCGGCCGCAACGGAAGGAGGCGCACAATGAAGAAGTTAATTGCAATCTGTGCCGCAGCTCTGGTAATTGTTCCTCTGGCAGGCTGTGACGATGCCAGCGCAAAGCTGGACAGCGCCAATGAACCGGTCGTCACGATCGGCGGCAAGCGCATTACCAAAGGTCAGCTGTATTCTTCCCTGATGACATCCGTCGGCGAATCAACAGCGATCAACCATTCGTGGCAGGTCATTGAGGATCAGGAAATCGAAACCACCGATGAGATGCTCTCAAATGCACAGAGCACCCTCAGCGGATACAAGATGATGTATGGCGAAGATACCTTCAACGAGTATCTTGAATCGACAGGCATGACTGAAGATGACTACATCAACAACGTCATCCTCGTCTCCACCAAGAAGCAGGAGCTGTACAAGAAGTACATCGAAGAGAACTTCGACACGGTTGTTACGGCCTACAATCCGATCAAGGCAACAATTCTCACCTTCACATCCAGTGACGATGCCAACGCAGCCGTCAGCGGCCTGAAAGACGGCTCCACGACCGTCGCCGATGTCATCTCGCAGTATTCCCTCTCGGACAGCGGTGAATCCCAGCTGATCACGATCGATACAACTTCGATTGATACGATTGCGCTGAGCTATCTGCGTTCTGCTTCGGTCGATGACGGCTGGCAGGTTGTTCCGGGAAGCTCGGAAGACACATGGTATGTTCTGCGTCTGGATTCCAATACTCCGGCAGATTACCGTGACGAATTCATCGACTGGGCTTACCAGCAAACGTCCGTACAGAACGATGCGACGACCTACTGGTTCAAGAAATACAACTTCCATGTCTACGATATCGATCTCTACAATGCCGTCGCAAGTGCAGATCCCAACGCTCTTGTGCAGGCAATCGCAGATCCGACACCGACACCGGAAGAGAGTGCATCCGCAAGTGCTTCCGCTGACGCAAATTAAGCAAACAGAGATTCCAACAGGGCAGCCGCATTCAGGCTGCCTTTTCTGTATAATGGAAAACAGTCAGGAGGCAGATATTATGTGTGTATTCTGTGACATCATCAATAAGAAAATCCCGTCCAAAGTCGTCTATGAAGATGACAAGGTTATCGCTATTCTCGATCTTTCCCAGCTGACCTATGGCCATACGCTTGTCATGCCCAAGAAGCATGTCGACAATTTCCTGGAAGCAGACCCCGAGACCGTATCGTACTGTGCACTGGTCACCCAGAAGCTGGCCAGGCAGATTGTAAAAAACACCGGTGCCAAAGGTGCCAACATCGTAACCAATGCAGGTGCCGCAGCCGGTCAGTCCGTGAATCATCTCCATTTCCATATCGTTCCCCGCTACGATGAAAACGACGGTTTCGGCTTCCGGGAAACACCGCACGAGAACCTTGACCTGGATGAAGTACTGAAGACTATCACGAAATAACGAATGATCCCGAATCAATGAAAAAGGCGGCTGCGGCCGCCTTTCATTGGGTCTCCAAAATCCTTGGGGGAGTGAAGTTTGGGGGACCACTTTGGGGGACCTCCTGAATTCAACTTTGGGGGACCGGGATTCATTTGAATTTTATTGACATATTTCAAGAATAAAAGGAAAGA
>Ga0256404_1007741_pt1 | contig 16736 bp, 10 predicted proteins | sample RumenRJG_01DNA_FD_185990 | JGI IMG/M metagenome (GOLD analysis project Ga0256404, IMG submission 185990) | Bovine rumen microbial communities from Lethbridge, Alberta, Canada - RJG_01 | ecosystem: Host-associated > Mammals > Digestive system > Stomach > Rumen | place: Canada: Alberta | collected...
TCTGCATTCGCCGGCACACCAGTCAGCTGAATACTTCCACTAGATGTATATCCGTCATAGCCATAATTAGCTTTCAGTTCTTTCGAAGTCTCTGCCAGTCCCAGCTGCGAATAGTCCGGTTCCTGATAGGTATCATCTTCATCCCAGCTATAATCATCGTCTGAATTATAATAATCATCTGAATCATCATCTGAACCCCAGGAATAGTCATATTTTCCGTCATCATACCCCGCCTGTGCTGCTACCGGCGGAAACGCTGTGACTGCCAGAACTGCAGTCAGCACAACCGCTGCGAATCTCTTAAACTTCAACTTCTTAGTCTCCTTGTTTTTGTGAATTTTCCGTGTCCTATTTTATCACAAAGACTAATGGATTACTATACGAAAATGACTATAAAAATGCCCCATGTCCAGTATATTCGCCTGATGGATTTCTAAAAAAAATAGATTATCAGGACCCCCTATGATCAGATTTTTGATCATACAAAAATAACCGCCACCATGTACGGTGACGGCTTTTGGTTTATCCCGCGAACATCGCTCCTTCGAGCAGTTCATCCTCTGTATATTTCCCGTTTATCTTCTGCGGATATTCATTCTGATCTACCGTGAGACGGATCAGATTTCCGTCGTCTGTCAGACAGTCGGCTGTATTTTTATTATCAGTGCGGAAAATGGTAAGCTTTGTTCCTTTGGCAAGTTCTTTGGCATGAGTAGTCTCAGATGTATATGAATCAAGTACATCAAGGGACACATTCTTTTTAAGTGTCAGCGTAGGGCTACTGTTTACCAGAAAATACCTGTTATTCGCGGCAGGTATTCCAGACTTTCCTGTACTGTATGTCCTCGACAGGGTGACAGTGCTCAGGATATCGCCACGAGTCATCAGAAGCATATTGTCAGGGTCTGTTGGGATAGTTCCATAGAATCCCAGGTCCACAGCCTTTGCACTCAGCTTCTTTGCCCCAAGGTCTATCACATAGATCGTCTGATAGTCATTATCCTCATGAGTGTTTATGTAGAGATACTTTCCAGTGGAAGTCACGACCAGCACCGGCTCAAAAGAAAAAACGTAAGGTGTGAAGGTCACAGACTTTTTTCCATACTTCACTTTGAGGCTGTTATAGGTATCGTACTCATCAGGATGTCCGGAGATGGTGAGTTTTTTCCCATCGACTCGGTCACTATAAGCGTTCACTTTTCTTATATAATTCTTTGGAGACTTTATATAGTAGGTATCGATCTCCGGGTATTTTTTAGCAATGAGCTTTATGGAAAAAGTACCTGCGGCATACGGCGCTATATCGTCCGTATTGAAATAGAAAGTTATACTGCCCCTGTCCACGTACCAGGTGAGTGCCTTAGTATCGTTTGATCCGGTATAGTATTTGCTATTTACCAGAGCTTTTATTTTCTTTTTCAGGCCCTTTTCATTTGTTCCGAGAACGATCTTTCCATATTTTTTCAAAACTTCTTTTGCCAGAATCCCAGAGAGCCTGTCTTTGCTCTTGTATTTCATGACGTCTGACAGTAGAAGCCGCTTGCCCGTAGTTCCGTCAAAACTATATGCCGTCACTGTTTCAAGCCCATGGGCTCCGTTCTGATCTATGTACCTGTCTCTTCTGACAGTCATGGTATGGTTATCAGACCTTACCGGAGTCAGGTCATCAGTGCATACATATGGAGCAAATGTTTTTTTATTTGCCTTATAATCTTTGCGCGCCTGCTTTGTATTGTCCTTTACAAATGGCTTGTCGTCCTTTGCCACCTCATTATTTACAGTTGATATGGCCTTGTCAATAGCAGCCGCAGAAGCTTCCTTCACTCCCGTATCCGGATCAGTCCGCGTCACTGTACCCAACTGGTCATAGGTGACGCCAATAAGCTGCTGCTTCTGATCCTTAGTGTATAGCGAATCGTACTGCGGATCATTTTTCAGCTGATAGGTGTACTTCGGGGTTTTATCAGCTGTCCCGGCAAAGACGGGCGCCACTGGTACTACGCCGGTTAAAGCGATAGTGCCAGTTATAAGTATTGTGATAAATGATTTTCTATTCATAGACTTTACCTCTCTTGTATAGACCGGTTGATTATTCATCAAATACTATAGATCAAATTCTTTTTTAAGTGTATCACATAGTAGCAAAAATGTCATCTTACTATAAAATTCTCATTGAAGTCTGAGTTTCAGAGCGGAAAGGACATATGGAAAAATCAGAAGTATTATATCTGCTAAAAATCACTCGCCATCTGTCATAAAGTGTGCTAATATGAATTTCGATGCTGTAACCGGCCTCAGGTATTATTGTTTTTAGAAAAGGAAGGTTATATGAACGCTTTAAAAAAATGGTGGGGTGCTAACTGGAAAAATGCTGTCGCTGTGATCATCACGGAGATCGTCACAGGATTCTTTCTGTCATTTCTTATCAATGCGAATTTCGGAACTGACCCATGTACTTTTATGAATCTGGCACTGGCTGAAAAGACCGGCATCACTTTCGGGACGTGGCAGGTGCTACTGAACGTGATACTTTTCGTGCCGATGCTGATTTTTTCAAGGACGAAGTATCTGGGTGTCGGCACTATCGCGAATATGACCCTGATCGGGTACGCTTCCGATCTGACACGATATATCATGTCAAAAACACTGCCGGCTGATTTTTTCACACATCTCCCTGTGCGGATCATTTTTCTTATAGTAGGGCTGATCGGTTTTGTCATATGCTGCGCCATCTATATGAATCTCGACGCCGGTCTCGTGCCATACGACAGCATCCCTAAAATGGTCTACGACCATATGCACATCAAGTCATTCACCCCTGTCAGGATGTGCTGGGATTTCTTAAGTATAGCTATCGGAATGCTGATCGGACATCACCTGCCAAATATCGGCAATATCCTTATGGCACTGCTTTTAGGACCTACAGTTTCCTTCGTCGGTAATCATTTTTTCAAGAATCTTGAGGCTGATGCATAGGCTTCCATCATATTTGTGTTCTCGACCAGCGGCGGGGACACGCGACTTTAGTCATGTGAGGAGCCGCCCTGGATGAGTTTTCTCCTTTCGATCAGTAGTGTGCCGTTCGGATGCACAAATTTAAGTTTTGATGGCGCTCGTTCAGTACGGTTGCCGTCAAGATCTTCAAGTACAAAAGCCCCTTTTTCGCGCCTGCCGTGGATAAACCATTCTTTACCGCTAAAAAGCACGGTGTCGTTAAGCTTGAAGCCTTTTATTACATGTCCTTGCTGTGCCAGTTTCCTGTACCCGCCCGCGCCGGGGTTCTTTTTGTGTATCTGCCTGTTATGGCATCTTACCTTTTTGCAGCAGAACCATTCGCCAGCAGGCGGCAGGTCCCCATGCCCGGATATGCATCTCGCATCAGCATGGTGGGATTTCTCTATGCCGTATTTTTCTCGTTGCCGGGCAGTGATATATCCGAACGACATATGCAGCGGTAATCCCAGTTCTTTGAGTCTGTCCCATACCGCCCAGCGCATAATGTTCATGAACGCATCATCCCGCATGGGTTTTACATCTGTATCCGGCTGCATGACAGCCGCCTGTCCGTCAGGCAGCAACCCGGCGTGATAAGCTTTGTGGCAGTCAACACAGACAGTTATAAGGTTCGCCGGCATATTGGATCCGCCATCCTTGCGCTGCTTTTTGTGGTGTACCTGTAAAGGTATGTGTTCCCTGCCACATACGGCACATTTATAGCCGTCACGCCATCTGACATAAGCTTTGATGTTATCGTAGCCTTCAGATTCACCGTGTTGATAGTCAGTTCCCGAAGGAGCCTTCATATCGAGGATGTCTGCCTTGAGTTTCTGCGTGTCGAATGGTGCCATCTCTATTGTGATGCCACTTACCGGAAGCAGGGACATTACCTTCCGTATGGCGGTTAAGTGCGTCTCGCACCGGCACTTTACGGACGGAGCGAGCCAGCCCTCCTTTTTATGATGAGTCCTGTTATCAAACCTCGGTTCCCTATAGCGGGTCTTGCGGCTTCGCCGGGTACGTCTGGACTCCTTCCGGGATGTCAGGTTCTTTGAGATATCGTCCCTCGGCTCCACTTCGGCGGCAAACAGTTCCGCTTTATCTGAACAGGCAGACAGACCGATATGCTTACTTCCTGCATCCACGCCCAGATCCACGGGCTGTGTATGTTCTCCGCTGTCATACAAAAGCTGTATCGTAAACGGCATGCGCCTTACGACTTTTGCTTTACCCTCCTTCAGCAAGTGACGGACCTTGCCATACCGTTTTGTCGGCATGAGCGGCTGCCCATCCTTATCTGATACATAAACCATAAGTTACCTTTCCACTACACCTGAGTAGTAATGCTTACCGGAGCGCCATATCCTGAATTTCAAATATGTCCGTCCCGTCAGTTGTCATACCTTCGCCAATGTTAGAAATGCTTGCCTGCAAATAGTGCAGGCCGTACCCGGGTCGCCTATCCCCTACCCTACAGAGATTGTTTACGTTGCCCGCACAGAGCCGCAGATTAGGTATTACGTCCGCGGGTGTGATAACATATCTAACGTAGTCTTATGCGGATGGTATCGGACTGTCGTCCGACCTGCCCGTCTTGACTTAGGCTAGTCAATGTGGGCTCGTTTGGACAAGCCCGCGACTTTAGTCGTGGGTTCATTGACTTGATCTATCAATCCTGGAAGTAATCAACTGTCTCCTTCAGGTTCGATGCGAGCTGCTTCAGTGATGAAGCGGCATCGTTTATGACTGTAAAGGTACTTGCGAGCTCTTCCATCGAAGCGTTGGTCTCCTGTGTAGAAGCGGCGTTCTCTTCTGAGATAGCTGACAGGTCTGAGATGATATCTGTCAGTGACTTCTTCGAAGTACTCAGACCTTCGATACGCTCTGCGATACCGCCTACGGCATCTGCCACGCTGTTTACCTTGTCTCTCATGGCACGGAGCTCATCGCGGGTAGCATTGAGCTTCTCTTCCTGAGCGTTGAAGCTGTCGTTCAGCTTACCCATCGTGGCAACTGAAGACTCTGAGTCTGCTAAGAGCTTCTCTACTATAGCTGAGATCTCATCGGCTGAATTCTTACTCTGATCAGCAAGATCTCTGATCTCATCAGCTACGACTGCGAATCCGCGACCTGCTTCACCTGCTCTTGCAGCCTCGATAGAAGCGTTCAGTGAAAGGAGGTTTGTCTGCTTTGCGATATCTGTAATAGCTCCGGAGAACTTCGAGATCTCCTGAACTGATTCATTCGTGGAACTTATCGTATCACCGATCTCAGTAACAGATTCTGTGACGTCTTCAGACTGCTGTGCTAAAAGCCTTATAGCGTCAACTGTCTTGTCACAGCTGGCCATCATGTCTGCTGCATAGTCTTTCAGCTGACTTACATTCTCAGAGATCTGGTCGATATCATGATCCATGTTCGTAGTGTCGTTTGCTGCGTTCTGGACTGAATCAGCCTGATCTGTAGCGCCTTTTGCGATATCATCGACTGCTTCAGATACCTGTGTCGAAGCCTGTGTGGCCTGATCTGAAGAATTCGACAGATTGGACGATGAGTCATTCAGCTCACCTGTCATCTTCTTTGTCTGGCGGATAACTTCTCCGAGCTTGTCATCGAGCAGGTGAACACTTCTCGCCATAGCACCGAGCTCATCGTTTCTGGCTTCAAGTCTTTCATCGAAATTAAGACCGAGCTTTCCTTCTGCCAGTGTCTCGATAGATTCTGACAGCTCCATCATATCCTTAGATACCTTTCTGGATACGATAAAGCCTATAGCTGAGATAACAGCTGCAAAAATGATAGCTACTACGATCATGGCAGCTGTAGTACCGCCAATCTCTTTTTCGGCTCTGTCCGTCTTCTCACCTGCAAAAATGTATCCAACTGTAGTTCCATTATCTTCTTTAAGTGCACGATAGTAGGCACAGTAATCATCGCCCTCTATATGGAGCTTCTGCTCAAAACGATAGCCGTTCTTTGACACATCATTTACAGTACTGTCAGAAATGGAGGCTGTCGACATATCTCCGCCGCTTGTCTTTAATGTGGAGATGATGGTCTTTTGTCCGATGATGACGGAATAATCATATCCAGTGGCTTTCTTTGCCTTGCTCAGGATATTCAGATACTCTTTCTGGACGTTCGTGCTTCCCTTATTCAGAGTACCGTCGCTGTCTACCTTCCACGCACCGTCGTACTCATTTGAAAGCACCGCATCCATCAGGTATGATGATGAATTAAGAGCATTCTGGACATTTGAGTAGTATGTCCGTCTGAGGCTGAACACTGCCATAATAGTAAGTACTGCTGATACCATAAGTATCGCCAGAATAGCAACTGATACTATCTTCTGGACAATCTTCTGCTGTTTCTTTGGTTTCTTTCTCTCCATTTTCGTGTCCTTTCGTGTGCTTATACTTTAGTTTACATACATCATTCATTATAATTCGTTTCAATTTATTTATCAATAAAGAATTGCTAAAATCACGCTGTATGGCTATAATATCGGTATTACGGAGGTATTTATTTAATGAATGAAAAGATTAAAAAATTTGCTGAAAGTCATATCGATGAACTGAAGGCTGACATCACAGAGCTCTGCGCTATTCCGTCTGTCCTTGCAGACGCAGACGGCGACGCGCCATTCGGAGCAGAGTGTAAGAAAGCTCTTCTATCCGCCGGTGACATCTGTGAAAAATACGGCTTTAAGACCACAAACTACGATAATTACTGCGTGGCAGCCGACTTCGATACCACCCTTCCGAAGCATCTCGATATGCTGGGGCACACCGACGTAGTTCCGGCAGGCGAAGGCTGGACAGTCACCGAGCCTTTTAAGGTAATCGAGAAGGACGGCCGTCTCTACGGCAGAGGCACCAGCGACGACAAGGGACCAGTTCTCTGCGCCCTCTATGCCATGCGTGCGATAAAAGAATCAGGCATCCCTCTTAAGAAAAATGTCCGTCTGATCCTTGGAAGCGACGAGGAGACAGGTTCTATCGACATCACGAAATACTACGCGAAGGAGCCAGAAGCCGACCTGACATTTTCACCAGATGCAGAGTTCCCTCTGATAAATATAGAAAAAGGTCAGTTCCGCGGAACCTTTAAAGCTGAAGCTCCTGTGACAGGAAACGGCGTGGAACTCATGTCCTTAGATGCCGGAGTCGCACTGAACGCAGTCCCGAACCGCTGCAGGATGGAATTTTCCGGCACCGACAAAAAAACGCTCGAAACCGCCTGCGAAAAGCTGAAAAAGGAAATCCCTGTAGACTACGAGATAGCAGATGACACTCACGTGCTGATCATCGGAGAGAGCGCCCATGCATCGACACCTGAAGCTGGCGTAAACGCAGGACTCGCTGGAATCACTCTCCTTAACTATCTGCCACTTGAGGATACTAAGAGAAACACTCTGCTTAAAAAAGTGCTCGAACTCTTCCCATACGGAGTATACGACGGTTCAGGACTTGGCATCGCGATGACAGACAAAGAGGGACTCTCACTCTCCGCCACCCTCGACCTTTTCTCCGTAGATAAGGATGGCATGTCATTCTCATTTGATTCGAGAAGTCCGCTGAACGCAGACGATGACAACTGCTTAAACGTCGCAAGATCAAAGTGCGAAAACGCCGGCTTCACTTTCGAGACACCGGGCATCGTGCCGCCACACTACGTTCCATCAGATTCAGACTTCGTAAAGAACCTGCTCGCTGCCTACGAGGACGTAACAGGACTTGAAGGAAAGGCCATCGGCATCGGCGGCGGCACCTACGTCCATGACATAAAAAACGGCGTCGCATTCGGGGCTGTCCTCCCAGACATCGATACCCACATGCACGGCGCCGATGAATTTATAGATATTGACAATCTGAAAATCGCAGTCGAAGTCTACGCGGAAGCGATCCTCCGCATCTGCGGCTAATGTTCATGTAATACGGCGGCGCGCCGCCGTCACCTACATGAACTTACTGCCGGCGACGTATTCGCGAACGCGGTAGACTGTCTCATTGAATACCGGGATCACCTCATCCATCGTCTGCTTCGGATTGTCGCCGCGCTGATTTTTAAAGGCTCTGTCCGCCAGCTCCATCGCCCCGATATTCAGGGCAAAGTAGGCGAGCGGATGGCAGATATTGTACACGTCGATCGCCGGCTGACCATAGAGCCCTTTGAGCTCCTGTTCGAGCTGCGAAGCATGATCTAAGAAGATATTCAGAGCAGCCCTGTAATCGCCGATGCTCTCACCGAAGTATGAGAGCCCGGCAGTCGTATCGAGAAACGACCCGCGCTTCAGCGAGAGCTTGTTCCCTTCAGCAAGCGGCAGCGACACAGTGAACTTCGAGCCATTACCGTAGACAGACTCGACCTCTATATGGCCGTTCATCCTGTTTACGAGACTGGACACAATGGAAAGACCAAGCCCGGTACCCTGGATGTGCTTGTTTTTCTGGTTATCAAACCTCCTGTACTTAGCGAAAAGGTACGGGAAGTCTTCTTTTTTGATGCCGATACCAGTATCAGCAACCACAAAGACAAGCTCGCCTTTTTCGTTCTGAGAGGCGTGAACTTTTACTCCGCCCTCTTCGGTGTATTTGATGCCGTTCGCTATGATATTTATCAGAATCTGGCGGAGACGGTCGTCATCGCCCTCCCATACATCAGGTGTCCCCGGTGCATGGACTACATCCAAAGCAAGACCCTTCTGCTCAGCCATAGCCGACATCATATTGCGGATGTCGTTTAAAATCTCAGACAGGTGGAAACGGCGGACGTTGAGCTCGAGCTCCTTTCCGTTCAGATCGACCATATCAAAGATGTCGTTTATCAGGAAGCCGAGCATCTCAGAGGATGAGAGGATCTGCCTGGCGTAGTCCTTCGTCTGCGACCTACCCGACACCTGGTCTATATGCATCGCATCAACTCTTATCATGTGAAGCGGGATGCTTATTTTTTCGGAGACATCAGAGAAGAGCTTCTCCTTGGACTCAGTCTCGAGCTGTGCCTCTTTGTTCTCGTTTTCTACACGCTCCATCAGGATTTTTATCTGACGGTAATCCCTCGACTCAACAGCCAGGAAAATGATGTATAAAAGGAACGAGCTAAAGCAGAGCACAAAGGCTGCCCTCTTCGTGAAAAATTCACCGGAGATGCAGAGTGCTGCTACGATAGCAGCCAGGATCAGAACCTTTGAGCCAGTATTTTTCTTCTCCTTATAGTAGAGATAGGAATAACGAAACATCGTCACCATGGCGGCTTCCATGATAAGAAAATCCATCGCAAAACATATGCACCTGGTGACCGGTCTTATCGAATACGTCGTATAAATAATACGAAGCGGCACATCAGCAATCGATGCGAAGATAGTGCTCAAGAGCCAGGTCCTGAAAGCCTTGCTGTGAGGCGAGGTATTTCCGTACTGTCTCTCCAGGAAGAACAGGAGGATGGCATCGAAAACGGCTGAATCCAGGTTGAAATAGATATTTACCGGAACATGAAACATCAACCTTCCTCCTTTCTCTCTCTGATAAGAGCATTTATCGTCGCAAAGAGCTGTTCTTTTCTGACTGGCTTTGTCACATATCCGTCAAAACCGGCTTTTTCGTACATCTTCTGATACTCTTCACCGTCATTTCCGGTCACCATGATCACAGGGATATCGCCTTTAAGCCCGGCTTCCTGCATTTTTTTCATGGTAGCCATACCGTCCATGACAGGCATCTGGTGGTCTATGAGTACTAAGTCAAAATGCTCCTGTCGCATGCGCTCGAGTCCCTCATGTCCGCTCTTTACGGACACTACCGTAGCATCGGTAAGCCCTAAAAGTCCTTCAATGATCTTTAAGTTTATCGGAGTATCATCGATGCTTAAGACTTTCTTTCCGTCAAGAGCCGGAACAGTGATGTCACCCTCTTTTTTGGAAGAGCCTGCTTCCTCGACCGCCTGGTTCAAAATCCGGTTTACCACGGAGAGAACAGTCTCGCCCTCTTTTTTGATCTTGCCGGCGAGAAACTGGACTGTCGGGTCTTTATCCTCGATAAGGATCAACTGGTCGATCCCGATCACAGCGTTTAGCGGAGTCCTGATCTCATGTGTCATTCCGGCAAAAAGGTCATCACGGGCTCTCTGCGCTTCACGGATTTTCTTCTGCGCCTCCCGGCTTTCCCGGAGGAGTTCGGACATTTTTCTGTAATCGGGCGACTCCAGTGAAAAATAAGCGACAAATACAGCTATTACGCCGGTTCCATGCGCTATCAGCACTTTTGCGTCGATCACAGCCTGGAACAGAACTCCGCAGAGCACTATGATGTAGCTTACGGTGAGTGTGGTCTGCTGCTTTCTCGTAAACTCTTTATTGTGAAGGACCATCTGTATCAGAGCCATCGTCACGATAAGAAGCGGGAAACCGTAGCCTATGACAAATGAATATGGCGTCCTGATAAAGTGCTGCTGCTTGAAATCAAAATCTATGATGTAGGGATGGAGCACATTCAGTCCGTGGCATACCAGATAAATGACAAATACCGTATTCATCAGGATATTGGCCTGGTGAAGTCCCTGCGTAGGCCTCATATAGCTTCTCAGGTACTTGAACAGCGCGAATGCTATGCAGCCGAATCCACAGTAGTTTAAAGTATTTAAGAGCAACACCCAGAAGTGAGCATACGGAAATGCCGGATTTATCGTAAATGACACATACGTCACTATGATATCTAAGAAATCCGACGCCACCGTCACGATGCACATGACTCTGAACGAGCGCAGGTTATTTTTTCTGTCGAGAAGCACAAAGACGCAGAGGATAGCTCCAAAGGTAGCTGCGACTTCCTCGAAGTTGACATTTACGTCTGTGGTTATGTGCTTTAAGATCTCTTCTATCATACTGCCGCCCCCTTTGATGCCAGGACGCCCCTGATCCTTCTTCTCATAAATCTCTCATCTACCGGACGCTCGATGATATCTGCGGCTCCGCAGGACATCGCGCGGATCTTTGCCTGTCTGTCTCTTTCATCTGTAAGGAAGAGAAGCGGTACATTTATCTCGAGGAACGAATTCTCATGTCCCTTCGTCATCTCCGAGTCAAAAATGCACATATCCGGCTGTTCCCTCCTGTAGCGTTCAAAAGCCGTCTCCCTGTCCGGAGCCTCGATGACTTCGTAGTCACGTCCTATCAGATAGGAGAGCACGTCTCTTTCGACTCCGAATGATACAGCGAGAAGTATCTTTACACGCTTCTGTCTTCCGGTATCAGGATCATCCGCAGTTTCTTCTGAAGGTTCTGGAGTAGTCTCCTCTGCCGGTGTCTCAGACTGTACCTCTTCAGTTTCCGGTGCCTTCTCCTGTGGTTTTTCCTCTGGTTCGGGCTCATCATCACTTAAAGCATTTTTAAGTTTATCCAGGAGAGTGCCATACTCTTCCATGACTTTCTCATGGTGATCGGCTATGTACTTTTTATCATCAGCCTTGCAGGCATCTTCGAGTTGCTTCGCGCGGTTCGACAGCGCATCTGCTCCGATGGTACGGCTCGAACTCTTCAGGGAATGGACACCTATCCTGTAGTTCTCGTAGTCCCCGTCCTTTAACTCCTGATCGAGTTCTGCCCTCTTGTCACCGCTTATATAGTCGCCTATTATCTCGATGTAAAAGTCCTGCATTCCGGCGCAGTAGGTCAGACCGCTTTCAGTGTTTAAGAACTCTGAAAGGCGCTCCATTTTATTTTTCTTATGAGGAGGTGCAGGCCTTTCTACAGCCTCGGTCTGTCTTACTTCCGGCACATGGTAGAGCGCTTCAGCTCTCTCCTCTTTTTTCTCCTCCGGCTTCTTTTCCGCAGGAGCTTTGTCTGTGCAGTAGCGCCTTATCATCTCGAGCAGATCATTTTTCGTGACGGGCTTAAGCATATAGGCTGCAAATCCGTGTGAGATGTACTCTCTCTCGACGTCTGTCACCGCATTCGCGGTAAGAGCTATGACAGGTGTATCCGGGCAGAGGTTCTCACGCCTCAGACACTCCATAGCTTCGACGCCGTCCATCACAGGCATCAGATGGTCCATGAAGATGATATCATACGCTGTCTTTCTGTCGCGGACACGCTCTACGGCTTCTTTTCCGTTCATCGCGTACTCTACATGAGCACCGATGCCAGACAGCAGCTTCATCGTGATATCGATATTTATCTTATTATCATCTACTACGAGGATGTCGAGTTTCAGCTGCTTTCCGTCATCTGCAGAGAGCGAAGTATTCTCTTTCATCTCATAGAGCTCTCGCGAAGCCTCTTCGCCTATCCGGTCAAATGAGACATTCGTCTGCTTTATCGTAAACCAGAAGCGCGAGCCGACCCTGTATGAACTCTCGTACTCGAGCTTTGAGTCCATTTTTTTAAGGAGACGGGTAGCAAAGGCGAGACCAAGTCCAAGTCCCGAAGCGTTCTCCTGAGGGTTTGCCTTGTAAAAAATCTCTCCGATGCGCTTTAAGTCCTGTGGCTTCATGCCGATGCCAGTATCTTCGACTGAAAAAGTGATCCCGGAGCCCGTCCAGACTATCTTGATGTCGACTTCACCCTGTCTCGTGTACTTGATGGCGTTGGCATTCAGCGTATCCATCAGCTGCAGGATCCTTATCCTGTCACCGTAGAGTGTGGTCGGAAGGTTCGGATCGACGTCTATATTTATCTTCAGGCCATTGTCGGCATTTAAGAAAAATACCTTGCTCTTCATGTCCCGGACAAGCTCTACAGTGTCGTAGTCCTCTTCTTCTATCGAGACACTTCCATCTTCTATCTCTATGAAATTCTTGATATTTTCAGCTATGGAAAGGAGATTTCTGCTGGCTGAACGGATTTTTTTCACATCGTCGGCAGCGGCCTTTTTCTTCTTGTCGCCAAGGATGACCTCTGAATAGCCGACAATCGCGTTGAGCGGAGTTCTGAGTTCGTGAGATAGATGGAGCAGGAATTCGGTCTTTGACATCGAACGCTGCTGGGCTGCGTCAGCCTGTTCCTTTAACTGGTGCTGCGTTTCACGGAGTTTTTCCATCGCAGCCATCATGCCCTGGTAATCAGGCGTCTCCATCAGTATCAAAAGAAAAGTGAGTCCGATGGCCACCGCAAAAATAGATATGAGTGTATGCGGAGTGACAAAAAGCTGGATCCCGGCGCAGCTGACACAGAATGCGAAGTAGATCCAGACCAGAGCCCGCTTGCCGCGTTTTTTATACTCGTCCGCCCTCATTATGACTCTCGTAAAGGCAAAAGACGCCTCGAGATACGGATAGAAAAACAGAACGAAGTAGAGCGGCCCGTGTATGTACTGTCCGTCTCTGAATGACATCATAATGCCTGTCGGTATATTTATGATGAGAAGTCCCAGATAGACGAAAGTCAGGATCAGGTAAAGTGTCTTTAGCGGTACCCTTCCCTTTTCCCTTGGCTCCTTGTATGTCGTAGTGACTGACAGAGAATATCTGAGAAAAATATATCCGAGAGCCCCGAGCACCAGATAGTAGATCTCATTTAAAATGATGTTCCAGACTACCGGAAAAGTGTCGGCGTTACTTATCGTGTACGCCGTAACGATATCCAGGATATCTGCTGCCAGAATGAAAACCATGAGTAGCAGAAAGCCGCGGTTCTTCCTGACCTTCATGTCGTATGAAAATACGACAAAAAGGATAAAAATAGATAGAAAGATCGCCGCGGCTATAGAGTAGTCGATATTATAGATCAGCTTCATGCCTTACCCCTCGAGTATATCCCTTACCTTCCCGATCAGATTCTCAGGGATAAATGGTTTGACTATGTATCCTGATGCATTCAGTGATGATGCCTTGATGACTGAATCTACTGTGTTATCTCCTGTCAGGAATACGACCGGGAGCTTCTTCGTGCTCGGGTTATTCCTGATGTAGCGGAGTGTCTCGAAACCGTCCATCACCGGCATCTCTATATCCAGAAGGACAAGGTCATAGTATTCGTTCGCGAGTGTAGTCAGGCACCTCTGTCCTGTCTCCACCGAATCCACATGATACCCCTCTTTTCCAAGGATATAGGATGCTGTCTTTCTAGTGACCATGTCATCGTCTACTACAAGTATTCTCTTCATAAAGGAGCACCTCCTCTAAATTTATCAATTATCATTCTCGCTTATGAGTTTATCAATACTTACAAGGCGCACACATACTGTAAAGATCTCTGCTGCTTCCTTCAGCTCCTCGAGTGGAGGATATGACGGAGCGATACGGATATTCTTATCGTCCGGATCCTTTCCATACGGATAGGTAGCACCTGCCGGTGTAAGAGTAACTCCGGCTTCTTTGCACATGGCGACTATCTTCTTCGCGCAGCCGTTAAGGGAGTCGAATGAGATGAAATAACCTCCGTTCGGCTTTGTCCACTCGCCTATCTCAAGGTCTCCGAGATTTTTCTCAAAAATAGACCATACAGCCTCGAACTTCGGACGGAGGATCTCAGCGTGGCGTCTCATGTGCTGCTTCATATTCGTCAGGTTACCGAAGAAACGGACATGGCGCAGCTGGTTCAGCTTATCGTGTCCGATAGTCTGGACTGACATATAGCTTCTGACATCATCGAGGTTCTTCTTTGAAGCTGCCATGGCTGCAAGTCCTGAACCAGGAAATGTGACCTTCGATGTCGAGATGAATTTATATACCATGTCAGGATGTCCGGCTTTTCTGCACTCGTCGAGGATCTCGAGGATCACATCCTGTCTCTCCGGGTCATCGTAGAGATGATGGATCGAATAAGCGTTATCCCAGTAGATCCTGAAATCATCTGCTGCAGGTGTAAGGGCTGCGAAGCGTCTTACTGTCTCGTCCGAGTAGCTGTAGCCCTGCGGGTTCGAATACTTCGGAACGCACCAGATGCCCTTTACTGCCGGGTCGTTATTTACATACTCCTCTACCATATCCATGTCAGGGCCTTCAGGGCTCATAGGGATATTTATCATCTCTGCCCCAAAAAATTCGGTGACTTTGAAATGTCTGTCATATCCAGGAACCGGGCATAAGAATTTCCATTTGTCGAGCTTACACCAAGGAGTGTTTCCACAGACGCCCTTAGCATAGCTTCTGGCTATCTGGTCGAACATGATATTAAGCGATGAGTTACCGAAGATGATCATGTCATCAGGGCTTACCTCACTCATCTCGCCCATCAGTGCCTTGGCCTCAGGGATACCATCGCTTACTCCGTAGTTCCTGCAGTCTGTACCTGTCTGGTCATTGAAGTAGCTGTTTGAATTCAGCACATCCATCAGTTCATTTGAGAGGTCGAGCTGCTTTGCCGACGGCTTTCCTCTTGCCATGTTCAGCGTAAGGCCTTTTCTCTTCCAGGCGTCGTATTCCTTCTGAAGCTGCTTTCTCTCTTCTAAGAGTTCTTCCTTTGTCATCTCTTTGTATGTCATCTATTTCCTCCAAACCAACCAGTTTACAGTCTGTTTTAAGTCTAGCACTTGTTAGTAAAATTCGCAATCACATTTTCTTAAAAAATACAACACAAAATCTCTATATATGATAGAATTATTGATGAAAAAGTATGTTTTAGATGAAAAAGTATGTTTTAGATGAAAAAGTATGTTTTTAAAGAAGGAGACTGACTATGTATGCTGACGAGGGTGTTATAAAGATAAAACACGACGTGCTGACTGCTGTCGCAAAGATGGCTTTTGAGGGAACTCTGGAGAAAGAAAAAGACTTCCTTCCGGAGAAGCTGATACCGGGACCAAATGCGAGATTCCGGTGCTGTATCTACAAAGAGCGTGAGATCATCAGGGAGCGAGTAAGGCTTGCCTGCGGAGAGGCTCCAGAGCCTGAGGATAACGGAAATATCATCCAGGTCCTCCATGCAGCCTGTGAGGACTGCCCTATCTCCTCATATGTCGTGACAGATAACTGCCAGAACTGTCTCGGAAAAGCCTGCGTTTCTGCGTGCAAATTTGACGCCTGCCATCCGGGAGCCAAACGGAGCCACATCGATCCGCAGAAGTGCAAAGAGTGTGGAAAATGCGCCCAGGCGTGCCCTTACCACGCTATCGCCGCCTTAAAGCGCCCGTGCAAATTCGCCTGCCCGGTGAATGCGATAGAATACGACGAGTACGGCATCTGCCGTATAAATGACGACAAGTGCATCCGTTGCGGTCTCTGCATCCACAGATGTCCGTTCGGAGCCATCGCCTCGAAGACTTACATAGTCCAGATCATAGATGCCCTGAAGTCAGGAAAGCATGTCTACGCTATGGCCGCTCCTGCTGCCGAAGGACAGTTCGGTCCGAAGATCACTATGAACTCCTGGAAGGTAGCCATGAAAAAGCTCGGCTTCATGGATTTCGTAGAAGTCGGACTAGGCGGTGACATGACTGCAAAGGCCGAGGCCGAAGAGTGGGCCGAAGCCTATGAAAAAGGCGAGAAGAAGTCCACGAGCTGCTGCCCTGCTTTTGTCAATATGATCCGCAAGCACTACCCGGAGCTGGCAGACAGCCTGATATCCACGACCGTCTCCCCTATGTGCGCAGTCTCCAGAATGATAAAGGCCAAAGACCCTGAGGCCATCTGTGTGTTCATCGGGCCTTGCATCTCTAAAAAGAGCGAAGCCATGGAACACGGCATCGACGGTAACGCCGACTATGTGGTCACTTTCTCAGAGATCAGAGCCATGATGAGAGCCAAAGGGATAGAATTAGAGCCGGATGAGAGCTACTCATACCAGGAGGCATCGATCTACGGAA
>Ga0256404_1007742_pt1 | contig 16733 bp, 17 predicted proteins | sample RumenRJG_01DNA_FD_185990 | JGI IMG/M metagenome (GOLD analysis project Ga0256404, IMG submission 185990) | Bovine rumen microbial communities from Lethbridge, Alberta, Canada - RJG_01 | ecosystem: Host-associated > Mammals > Digestive system > Stomach > Rumen | place: Canada: Alberta | collected...
ATGACTTTATTAAGAAGACACAGATCACTTATTATACGGAGGATGCCATAAAGGGCGTTGCCAAAGACATTGCCCTCTTTGCCCGGGCCGAAGGACTGGACGCGCATGCCCGCGCGGCCGAGATGCGGCTGGATAAAAAGCGTTCTTTGGAGGACTGATCATGACGGATTTTGCCAGTCAGATGGCCAGAAGGGTAGAGCCTTATACGCCCGGCGAACAGCCTCAGGATAAGCGCTACATCAAGTTGAATACCAACGAATGCCCCTATCCCCCGTCACCGAAAGTCAGCAGCGAGCTGGCTCATACGGAGGCCCTCAGGCTGTATCCGGATCCGACCTGCCGTTTGCTCAGGCAGGCAGTGAGTCAGGTATACGGCCTTGAACCGGATCAGGTCTTTATCGGGAACGGCAGTGACGAAGTCCTTGCCTTTTCCTTTATGGCCTTCGGGTCGCAGGATCTTCCTATCACAACGGCCGCAATTTCCTATAGTTTTTATCCTGTCTGGGCCCGTCTTCTGGATATTCCTTACAGGGTACATGCTTTAAAAGACGATCTGTCCCTGCCGCTGGAAGAAATTGCGGAGGACGGAAACGGCCCTATGGTCATCTGCAACCCCAACGCGCCGACGGGACTGGCGCTTCCATGTCAAAAGCTGGAGGAGGTCCTGAAAGGCCATCCGGACCGGCTGATGATCGTAGACGAAGCTTACGTCGATTTCGGCGCTCAGTCTATGGTGCCCATGATCGGCCGCTATCCCAATCTGCTGGTCATTCAGACCTTTTCTAAATCAAGGGCTCTGGCCGGTGCCCGTGTCGGTTTTGCCATGGGTCAGAAGGACCTGATCGACTATCTGAACCGGGTCAAAAATTCTTTCAACTCTTATACCATCAGCCGCTTTTCTTTGGAAGCCGCCAGGGCGGCCATGCTGGATACCGATTATTTCAGTGACATTACCGGCCGTATCACGGCTACCAGGGAAAGAGTCAAAAAAGAACTGTGGGCTCATGGTTTTGACCTTACGGATTCCAAGACCAACTTTTTGTGGGTGCGTTCGGACAAGATCGGGGGACAGGAACTCTACGAAGCTCTCAAGGAGCAGGGCATCCTGGTCCGCCATTTCTCGGATCCTGCGATCACAGACCGTATCCGGGTCACCATAGGGACCGACCAACAAATGGATGTTTTTCTGAAAACTCTTTTCTCGATCACGGAAAAGGAGACGACATGCGTAAAGCAGTAATCGATCGTCAGACAAAAGAAACGAAGGTCCATATCGAACTGGACCTGGACGGCAGCGGCAGGTATTCCAATAAGACAGGTGTCGGTTTTTTCGATCACATGCTGGATGAATTTGCCAAACAGACTTTATTGGACCTGACCATCGAAACCGAGGGAGATCTGTATGTAGACGCCCACCATACGGTGGAAGATACCGGGATCGCGCTGGGACAGGCTTTGTCGGAAGCGCTGGGAGACTGCCGGGGCATCAACCGTTACGGCTTCTTTGTCCTGCCTATGGATGAGGCCTTGCTTTTGTGTTCGATCGATCTGTGCGGCCGGCCGACCATACGCTATGACGTGCCCGTGCCTGCTCAAACGGTGGGAAATTTTGATACCGAACTGGCCAGGGAATTTTTCACGGCCGTGGCCAATAACGCGAAAATGGCCCTGCATTTGAAAAAGCTTGACGGGGAGAATACCCATCATATCCTGGAGGGGGCCTTTAAGGCCTTCGGGAGGGCCCTTGCCATGGCCTGCGCCATCGATCCTCTTAAGAAAGATCAGATCCCGTCGACGAAAGGTATTTTGTAACCTCATTTGTTTTACATTTCGCGTAACGGATCCGTGTAACGAAAGGAGAACGGCATGATTGCGGTGATCGATTACGACTGCGGAAACCTGTTTTCGCTCAAAGCTTCCCTGAAAGCCCTGGGGATCGACAGTCAGCTGACCCGGGATCCCCAGGTCATAAGTCAGTCGGACGGTGTTATCCTGCCCGGCGTCGGTGCTTTCGGAGATGCTGCGGATAAACTGACGGAATACGGCCTCAGGCAGCCTCTTCTAGAAGCGGCCGGGTCAGGCAAGCCTTTTCTGGGCATCTGTCTCGGCATGCAGCTTCTTTTTGAAAAAAGCTATGAATACGGAGAGCACCGGGGCCTGGGCCTGATCAAGGGATATGTGGATTCTCTGCGCAAAGACATCGAAAATCCCAAGGCGCTGGTCCCTCACATGGGATGGAACAGCCTGATCTATACAGGCAGCCCCAGTCCCCTGCTGGACGGGATCGAGGAAGGGACCTTCGTCTATTTCGTTCATTCCTTTTATGCCAAAGACTGCCAAAAGAGCCTGAAGGCTTATGCCTCCTATGAGGGCGTTCAGGTACCGGCCCTGGTACAGGAGAAAAATGTGTTCGGTACTCAGTATCATCCGGAAAAAAGCGGCCAAAAGGGCCTGGTCATGTTGAAAAACTTTGCCCGCCTTTGCGGTGAAACAGTGGGAGAGACCTTATGACCGGCTTGGCAAAGAGGCTTGAGATCTGGCCGGCTATCGATCTACTTCAGGGACAGGCTGTCCGGCTGACCAAGGGCGATTATCAAAAGGTCAAGGTCTATTTCCGGGATCCTGAAGAGATTTTTTCCTACTTTGTCAGCAAGGGTGCCCGCCACCTTCATATGGTGGATCTGGACGGCGCCCGCGAGGGCTATTCCGTCAACTTTGATACGATCAAAAAGATAGCGGCCCTTAACCGGCAGTATGCCGAAAAAAACGGGACAAAAGCGCTGGAACTGGAGGTAGGCGGAGGCATCCGCAGCCGCGAAAGGATCGAGGATTATCTTGCGATCGGCATCGACCATGTCATACTGGGCACGGGCGCTGTTAAAGATCCCGATTTTACCAGGAGCATGATCGCAGAATACGGTCCGGCTGTCGTCATCGGAGTCGATGCGCTGAACGGTAAGGTGGCCGTTCAGGGATGGATGGATGTGACAAGTCTGAGCGGCCTGGATTTCTGCCGTAAGCTGCAGAAGGAAGGGGTCAAGCGTGTCATCTATACCGATATTTCCAAGGACGGCATGCTGGCAGGTACCAATTTGGATCTGTACCGGGAACTGACAAGGGAACTTTCGATGGAGATCACCGCGTCGGGCGGGATCTCGTCTATGGACGATATCAGCAGGCTCAAAGAGATGGGCGTTCGAAGTGCCATCATCGGCAAAGCCATTTACGAAGGACGGATCGACCTTGAAAAGGCCATCGAGATAGGAGACAAAGATGCTGGCTAAACGAATCATTCCCTGCCTGGACATCCGCGACGGCAGGGTCGTCAAAGGGCGCAAATTCCAGTCGATCAAAGACGTTGAAGACCCGGCTGTCATGGCTTCTTTTTACAATGCTTCCGGGGCTGACGAGCTGGTTTTTTATGACATCACTGCTTCGGCGGAGGGCCGCAAGCTCTTCACGTCCATGGTTTCGGACGTTGCTTCCCGTACTTTTATCCCCCTGACCGTAGGCGGGGGCATCAGCACCATCGCCGATTTCGACCGGGTGCTGACCAGCGGAGCCGATAAAGTAAGCGTCAATTCCGGTGCTTTGGCCGATCCTCAGCTGATCGAAGAAGGCGCTCATAAATACGGAGACCAGTGTGTGGTCCTGTCCATCGACTGCGCCAGAGTCGGCGGCGAGTTTCACGTCTTTACTCACGGAGGCCGCCAGGATACCGGAAGGCTCCTTAAAGACTGGGTCCATCAGGGACTGGAGCTGGGAGCCGGCGAGATCGTACTGAACAGCATGGATACGGACGGTGTCAAAGAAGGATTCGACCTGGAAATGCTGAATGTCCTTTCGGACGTTCATGTACCGGTCATTGCTTCCGGCGGAGCCGGCTGCAAAGAGGATTTCCTGACCTTGTTCAAAGAGCTGCCCTGGGTAAGCGCCGGACTGGCCGCTTCGATCTTTCACTATAAGACGGTGGATATCAAAGAGCTCAAGCAGTATCTGGCCGATAACGGCATCCGCGTCCGTCTGTAAGAGAAATCAGGGAAGATGCTATGTTTGATCTGAAAACGATCCATTACAATGACCAGGGACTGATCCCTGCGGTCGTACAGGATATGGACAGCAAGCGGGTGCTGATGGTAGCCTGGATGAATGAAGAAAGCCTCATGATCACGCTCAGGGAGAAAAGGACCTGTTTCTGGTCAAGGAGCCGCAAATGTCTGTGGCGAAAGGGCGAAACCAGCGGCCATGTGCAGCATGTGGTCTCGATCGAGACTGACTGTGACGAAGATACACTGCTGATCCAGGTGCACAAAGACGGACCGGCCTGTCATATGGGGACGGATTCCTGCTTTGACCAGCACCTGGTCTATGAAGAGGGGAAAGAAGGCTATTAATAGCCCGGATTGGTTATGATTGAAAGATTCAGACCGGATGAATATGTCGCTTCGGTCAGTGATATAGATTTCGACTCCCTGTGGGATAAAGGAATCAGGGGGCTGATGTTCGACATCGATAATACCCTGATGCTTTTTGATACCGATACGGTGCCGGCGCCGGTTAAAGAAATGTTTGCCTGCCTAAAGGAGAAGGGATTTACCGTCTGGCTCCTGTCCAACGGCCGCTCTGAAAGAGTGGAAAGCATCAAAAAACAGCTGCAGGTGGAGGGGACCAGCCGGGCAGCCAAACCTTTGATGTTCGGCTACAAAAGGCTTTTGAAACAGGCGCCGGACCTTAAGGACAGGATCGCTGTCATAGGCGATCAGGTCTTTATGGATGCCCACCTGGCAAGGCGCAGTAACAGCTACGGGATCTTAGTCCGGCCCATCTCGCTGGAACATGATGAGAAGCAGGTCAAAGCCCGCCGCAAGGCAGAAGCCAGGATCATCCGCAAGCTGGGGATCGTTCCTAAAAAGCTGGCGGCTTCCAAAGACAGAAGGGCCGACATGAGAATCGACGGTAATACGACTCTTTTCGGTGTTATAGGAGATCCCATCGGCCACACCTTGTCTCCGGTCATTCATCAGATCCTTATCGACCACATCAACGAAAATTATGCTTACATAGCCCTTCATGTAAAAAAGGAGGGGCTGGAGGACTTTATCAAGGGGGCCTATGCCGCTCATATTGCCGGCATCAATGTGACCATTCCCCACAAGCAGGCGGTCATGAAGCTGTGCTGCCGGATCGATCCGTCCGCCCAGCTGGTAGGGGCTGTCAATACCCTGAAATGGACTCCGGATGGATACGTCGGCTATAACACGGATGTGGACGGCTTTTCGCATCTGGTCCAGCTGGCCAAAGTGCCTGTAAAGGGACATAAAGTGCTGATCTTAGGCGCCGGGGGAGCTGCCCACAGCGCCGTTGCCGTTTCTTATCTGATGGGAGCTTCCGAGATCGTGATTTTCAACCGGACTCAGGACAAAGCCAAGGCCCTGGTCAAGGAATTCCAGGATCGCATCCGTCAAAGAGGAGATAAGGATACCCGTTTGAGGACCGTCAGCGCCGAAAACCTGGTCAAAGAAGAATTCACTATTGTTTTCAACACGACATCCGCCGGTATGGCGCCTAATGTCGACATGCTCCCGGTCAGCCTGGCGGAGGGAGAAGAAACGTTTTACAGCCAGATCCGTTTTGCTCTGGATATGGTGTTCAATCCTTCCGAGACGGCTTTCATGAAAAAAGTGCGTCAGGGCAGGGGGACCGCGGTCGGAGGACTGAGTATGCTCTTTTACCAGGGGATCCGGTCTTTTGAGATATGGACAGGTAAAAAGTTCACCTATCAGGAGAGCGAATCGATGTTCCGGTCCTTTATGGAAAGGGCGGAGAATTGCGTATGAAGGTTTCGTTCCCGGTCATTCTGATCGGTTATATGGCCAGCGGTAAAACGACCGTCGGCAAAGTGCTGGCTCAAAAGCTGGGCTGTTCCTTTAAGGATCTGGATCAGATCATTGAGAAAAAAGATGGGCGGACCATCCCCGACATTTTCCAAGAGTCCGGAGAGGCCTATTTCCGCTTTCTGGAAAGGGCAGCACTGAGAGAAGCAGTCAATGATAAGGACGGGGTCATCTCCATGGGGGGAGGAACTCCGGTAAATGACGTAAACTGCGCTATGCTGGCTCATTCCCATGCGCTGGTCGTCTATCTGAAGGCTTCGGAAGAGGTCATATTACAGCGGCTGGGAGATACGTCTTCGCGCCCCATGCTGGCTTCGGCTCATACGGAAGAGGAGAAAAAGGACAGGATCGCCTCTATGCTGGCTCAGCGCAAGCCTTATTATGAAAAGGCGGCCTCTAAGATACTGGATGTGGACGGATCGACGCCCGGCCAGGCGGCGGATGCCATTATGGAAATGATGGAACAAAAACAGAAAGAAGAGAATACCATGCGGACGGATAAACCTAAGATCCTGATCATGAACGGACCCAATCTGAACTTTCTGGGGATCCGGGAGCCCACTATCTACGGGACCAAAAATTACGATGCCCTGGTGGAGTATCTTCGCCAAAAAGGGGAAGAGATAGGCGTGGAAACGATCTTCTATCAGTCCAACCATGAAGGCGCTCTGGTAGACCGTATCCAGCAGGCTTACTTTGAAAAAATCGACGGAGTCGTTTTTAATCCCGGGGCTTATACCCATTACAGCATAGCTCTCAGGGATGCCATCGCTTCGGTAGACATTCCCTTTGCCGAGGTCCACATTTCAGACATTCAGGCGCGGGAATCCTTCCGGCACGAAAGTGTCCTCAAGGATGTCTGCTATTGCCAGATCGCCGGGCTGGGCTTTGATTCCTATGTCGAGGGAATGAAGAGGATAGTGGCATATCTGCAAAAAAACAGTTGAAATAAGCAGGAAAATCAAGTAAACTATACCGAGAGATTTTTCCGGCGTGATGCATTCACGTTGGGTATTGTACAGGAGGATTAATTTATGGCAGACGTAATCAGCGCCGGTGAGTTCAGAAATGGCGTAACGATTCAGTATGAGGGCGGTCTTTATCAGATCATCGAGTTCCAGCATGTTAAGCCGGGCAAAGGCGCTGCTTTCGTTCGTACCACGCTTAAAAATATCGTAGACGGCGGTGTCATCGAGCGTACCTTCCGTCCTACCGAAAAAGTAGACCGTGCTACCATTGAGCGTAAGGATATGGAATATCTTTACAACGACGGAGATCTTTACTACTTCATGGACGATGATACCTATGAGCAGATCGCTCTTTCCAAGAACCAGATCGGCGACGCTCTGAAATTCGTCAAGGAAAACGAAAAGGTCAAGATCATGTCCCATGAGGGCAATGTATTCGGAATCGAGCCGCCTCAGTTCGTTGACCTTGTAGTCACTCATACCGAGCCGGGCGTTAAAGGCAATACCGCTACCAATACCCTGAAACCCGCAGAAGTTGAGACCGGTGTAACCGTTCAGGTACCGCTTTTCATCAACGAAGGCGAGAAAATCAAAATCGATACCAGGACCGGGGAATATCTGGGACGTTCGTAATTTCCCCGCAAGGTTAGATCTGCATAAAACTTTGACAGTACCATGGGACTGAATGGTTTGCTGTAAGATCAGGTAAGGCGCAGACCTCAAAAGGTCTGCGCCTTTTAATGTATACAGTTGTATACAGTGCGATCCTGCCCGGTCCCGGTACTGTTTGCAAAAAAAGCAAATATTTTTTGAAGGGTGGACTTATCTATGAGAACTAACGGTGTCCTTATGCCGGTCTTTTCCCTTCCTTCCCGTTACGGGATCGGAGATATGGGAAAAGAAGCTTACCGGTTCGTCGATTTTCTGGCTAAAGCCGGGCAGAGTTTCTGGCAGATATTGCCTTTGAATCCGACCAATTACGGGGATTCTCCTTATCAGTCTTTCTCGACTTTTGCCGGCAACCCCTATTTCATCAGCCCCGAAAAGCTGATCGAAGACGGTCTGCTGACCTGGCAGGAGGCTGACTCCTTTGACTTCGGTCAGGATCCATTATCGGTCGATTACGGAAAAATGTTTGAAAACCGTCCGAGAATGCTCAGGATCGCTTACGATCGCTTCAAGCAGCAGGCCGACCATGACGCTTACCGGGCTTTTGTCGACTCCAACAGCCAGTGGCTGGATGAATACGCTCTGTTCATGGCTTTAAAAGACCAGAACGGGCAGAGAAGCTGGATCACCTGGGACAAACCGTATAAATTCCGCGATCCTCAGGCGCTTGAACAGGCAGTCAAAGATTATGCGGACGATATGGATTTTTACCGCTTCTGCCAATATGAGTTCTTCACTCAGTGGAATGCCTTAAAGTCCTACGCTAACGAGAAGGGGATCCGTATCATCGGAGATCTTCCCATTTACGTTGCCATGGACAGCGCCGACGTTTGGTCCAATACCAAACAGTTCCAGCTGGACCAAGATCTGAATCCCGTCAAGGTTTCCGGCTGCCCTCCGGATGCTTTTTCCGCGGATGGCCAGCTTTGGGGCAATCCTTTGTACCGCTGGGAAGATATGGCGAATGAAAAGCCCAGCTATCAGTGGTGGAAGAAGCGGATCCGTATGGCTCTGTCCATTTATGATGTGGTCCGCATCGATCATTTCCGCGGCTTTGAGTCTTACTATACCATTCCCTTCGGCGATAAGACAGCTGCCAACGGAAAGTGGGTCAAAGGCCCGGGCCTGCCCTTCTTTACCGAGATCGAAAAGGAACTGGGTACGGATCTTCCCATTATCGCTGAGGATCTGGGCTATCTTACCAAAGAAGTAAGAGATATGCTCAAGGGCAGCGGCTTCCCGGGTATGAAAGTGCTTCAGTTTGCTTTCGACAGCCGCGAAGCCAGCGACTATCTTCCTCATAATTATGAGCACAATTGCGTCGTTTATACCGGCACCCATGACAATGATACCATCATGGGCTGGACCAAGACGGCTCCTGCCGATGACGTAGCCTTTGCCAGAAAATATATGCACGCGGATGACAGCGAGGGCTTTAACTGGACTATGATGCGCATCGCTCAGATGTCGGTCGCCGATACCTGCATCCTTATGATGAACGACTTTGTCGGACTCGGGAGCGAAGCCCGTATCAACACTCCGTCCACCCTGGGCAAGAACTGGAAATGGCGGATCGACGGAAGCTGCATCAACGACTGGCTGGCAGGCATCATTTACGAGAACACCAAGATGTACGGCCGCCTGCCTAAGCAGAAACCCGCTCAGGATCCTGATTACGGGATCAAAGACTAAAATAGATCCGGGCAGCAAGCTTTTTATTTGCTGCCCGGATCCGGTAAATAAAAAACCGGTATGTTTTTCCATACCGGTTTATTAAAGCTTCTGATCGGATTCGAACCGATGACCTACGCATTACGAGTGCGTCGCTCTACCGACTGAGCCACAGAAGCATAACGCTTAAATATAATAAGCGATTCCGGGTCAAATGTCAAGACGGAAATCAGATATCAGATATGGAGGATTTCGGACATGCAGACAGAACAAAACTCATGCAGGCATCTTTTAGTCGGTCAGTCCGGAGGTCCGACCGCCGTCATCAACAGCAGTCTGGCTGGCATTATCGAGGAGGCTGGCCTTCACCCCGAATCCTTTGACAAAGTGATCGGAATGGTAAACGGGATCGCCGGCTATCTGGACGGGGACAAGATCGACCTGTCCCTTCTCAGCACGGAGGACCGTCAGCTGCTGAAAACGACTCCCGCTGCCTATCTTGGTTCCTGCCGCTTCCAATTGCCCAACAACTACAAAGATGAAGTCTATGAAAGACTTTTCGACAAGTTTGAAGAAGATAAGGTCGGAGCAGTCCTTTATATAGGCGGCAACGATTCCATGGATACGGTCGACAAGCTGACCAGAGCCGGCATCTCCCGCGGGTCGGATATCTGTTTTATCGGTGTCTGCAAGACCATCGACAATGACCTGTGTCTGACGGATCATACACCGGGCTACGGAAGCGCTGCCAAGTATGTGGCCTCCGCCGTCCGTCAGATGGTGCTGGACTCGGAGGTCTATAAAGTTGATTCGGTCCTTATCATCGAAATTATGGGGCGCCAGGCAGGCTGGCTGACAGCTTCCTCGGCCCTGGCCCGCAAATTTGTCGGAGACAACCCCGCCCTGATCTATCTGCCGGAGGTCGACTTTGACATCGATGACATGACCCGGAAAGTGAAAGACCTGCTCAAACAGCGCCATACGGTCTGTGTCTGTGTATCCGAAGGGATCCGTGATGCCGGCGGGCGCCTGGTATGTGAGATGTCCCGGGATATGCATACCGATACCTTCGGCCATAAACAGCTGGCCGGATGCGGCAAGGTCCTGGAGACCGAGATCCGCAATCGGCTGGGTGTTAAAGTACGCTCGGTGGAGCTTAATACACCTCAGCGGGCCAGCGCTGTCGAAGCTTCTCTGACCGATGTGGACGAAGCTTTCGGCTGCGGCCGCAAGGGAGTCGAACTGGCAATAGCGGGGGAGAGCGGCCTTATGGTCGGCATCCGCCGTGTTTCCAGCCAGCCTTATCTGATCGAATATACTGGTGTTCCGGTCAACCAGGTCTGCAATCAGGACCGCAACTTCCCGGTCGAGTGGATCACGGACGGAGGATGCAACATTTCGGACCGGTTTCTGACCTATGCCCGGCCCTTGATCCAGGGGGAATCGCGGCCGCCTTTTGAGAATGGCCTGCCTACGTTCCTTTACCGGGATATTTCCCACGACAAACTTTGATCCCCGCGGATCTTGCAGATCTATAACATAATAAAACCTCCGGCCTTATATGTTAAGACCGGAGGTTTATTTATCTTCCGAATTCCGTCATTGCGGCATTATGGATCTGATGTCTGAGTCTGGTAAGACCACCGTTATTTCGTGTGGGATAGACCCGGTTGGTCAGGTAGACCAGCCATAAGCCGCTGTCCCGGTCGACGGCAAAAGAAGTGCCGGTAAAGCCGGTATGACAGATGCAGTGCTCGCCCCACAGATCGCCTGTAAAGGAAGGAGCCGGTCCCCCCAGCTGCAGGCCTAAGCCCCGGTTGTCATCAAAGCCCGGTGTGTAGTTGACGGAGCCGATATCAAGCATACGACTGGAGACGATAGGTTCGCCTCCCGCGGCCAGCATGCGGCAGAACTTTTCGCTGTCCCTAAGGGTGGAAAAGACTCCTGCGTTTCCGGAGATACCGTTTAAAAAGCGGGCATTTTCATCATGAACGATGCCGGGTATGCCCGGTCCCCATAAGGTCGTGACTTCGGTATAGGCGCAGGTAGGATCCGGCTTATAGGAATCGACCGGATGATAGCCTGTCCTGGTCATGCCCAGGGGCTTGAAGGTCCACTGATCGGCCAGAACGTTCAAAGGTTTTCCGGTGATCTTTTCCATGATCTTGGCCAGCAGGATAAATCCCATGCAGCTGTACACACATCCCTCTCCGGTAGGATATGCCAGAGGGTGCTGCAGGATGGTGGCAACGGCATAATCGGGACTTCCGGCGTATTTCCATAAGAGGATCTCGTCGGGAAGGCCGCTGGTATGAGTCATCAGATGTTTGATCGTAATCGATTTTTTATCTTCGGGACAGTCGGGGAAATAATCCCCCAGCTGGTCCAGCAGGGTCATATAGCCCCCTTCGATCAGATGATAGGCGGCCATCGTGGTGCCGAAGATCTTGGAACAGCTGGCCATATCAAATTGGGTATCGACAGTGACCGCGGCGGCTCCCGGCTCGTAAGAAACCGTTCCGCCGGCCAGCTCCAGTAAAAGATCATTGCCTTTTCCGACGGCGACAGCGCCGGCTGAATAGACCTTGCGGTCCAGCCCCTCCCTGAAAATCTCTTCTACTCGTGTCATGATCCTAATTCCTTTATCGTTTTTACTGACTGATCTTGCCCATTACGACCGGATGCGATGCTCCGGTAGCGGCCGGCGCATTGTTGGGCTGGCTGTAAATAGCTTCGTTAGCAAGCAGAGCAAAGGCGACGGCTTCCTTCGCGTCTCCGTCCAGTCCCAGATCTTCGTTGCGCATGACTTCCACATCCGGAAGGCACTGCCGGATGTAATCCATCAGGACCGGGTTCTGAGCTCCGCCTCCGCCCACGATCAGACGGTCGGGCCGCACGGCGCATAAATGGTCAACGGACCAGGCAATGCTGGAAGCGGTGAACATGGTGACCGTAGCCATCAGGTCAGCCGGGGAAAGAACCAGTTTTTCCGCCTGTTTCATGATCTTATCTACATAAGGATCGCCGAAATATTCTCTTCCGGTGGTTTTGGGAGGAAGTTTTTGTAAATAAGGGTCCTGCATCAGCTCTGACAAAAGTGCTGAACTGGGCTGTCCCTTTAGGGCCAAGCTGCCGCCTTTGTCGTAGCGGCTTTGACCCTTGGTGAGCCGGCTGATGACATTATCCATGATCATGTTTCCGGGGCCGGTATCAAAGGCGGAAAGATCGGACAGTTTTCCTCCTTTGGGCAGGATGGTGATGTTGCCGATGCCGCCGATGTTCTGCAGGCCTACGTTGCGGTCTGGATCACTGTAAAGGATATATTCGGTATAGGGGACCAGGGGAGCTCCCAGGCCGCCGGCCGCCATATCGCGGACGCGGAAGTCGGACACGACCGTGCAGCCCAGTTTTTCGTTGATCTCGGACGGGTCTCCGATCTGCAGGGTGCCTCTCATAGAGTAGCCAAGATAATCTTCCGCGGCAGGGATGTGCCATACGGTCTGGCCGTGACTGCCCACCAGGTCGATATCGGACGGGTCGACGCCGGCTTCGGCACACAGCTTAAGACAGGTATCGGCGAACAGATGTCCCAGCAGGGCGTTCATCAGACACAGTTCTTTAGCTCCTCCGAATTTGCCTTCGGCTATCGTCAGGATACGGGCGCGCACCTCTTCGGAATAGGCGGGCGATATAAAGGCAAGCTGCTTGACTTTGGTCGACGGACCGTGGCCGGTGATGCGGACAAGGACCGCGTCGATCCCGTCGGCAGAAGTACCGCTCATCAGACCGATCACTAACTTGCTTTCTTTATTGATAAGGTCTTTAAGCAATTCGTTGACCTCCTTGGGGTTTTAGTGTAAAATACATTGATTATTATTAAATAGCAGGTCTTTACAAAAGTCAAGAAAGGAATCCTATGGACCGTATGCTGACGATTTTAAACCAGAACAATGCAGATGTTGCCTGCGCTATTTATAATGAAAACACGCTGCAGGGGGAGCAGTACTATCAGATCCTTACCAGAGATCAGTTTACCGGCCTCTTCCTTACACCGTCCAAAGAAGGAGATCGTATCTTTGCCGCTTACGGCCCTCAGATGACCGGTTTTGTCATCGGACACTTTGACTCGGTCCTGAAACGGTATTTCCTGACCATGATCGGGGTCCGCAGGCCTTACCGGCGGCAAGGGATCGGTACCATGCTGCTCAATTGGCTGCAGCAAGAAGTCAACAAGGATGCCGAAAGAGAGGGGCTGGGCATGCCTTCTCTTGAGATCTCTTACTGCGATCCGGCAGAGATCACCTGGGTCCTGCCGGGGACCCCCGGTCATATCCATCCCAACGCTCCCGGGGTCCTTCTGGGATCGCCGGCTCATCTTTTCTTTAAGAACCGCGGCTTTCTCGACTTTGCCTATCAGAACAGTTATCATCTGGACCTTAAAAGCTATCAATGGCCTCAGGAGAAGATGAAGCCCTATCTGGAAAAGATGGCGGCAAGGGGATATACCATCGAATTTTACGATCCGGCTAAACATAAGGATATGCAGGGGCTGGTCGATGATCTTAACAATGATCTGTGGAACACTCAGATCCCGGTGGAGATGAATCGTCCGGGCGGACCCCGTCCTACCCTGATCGTCAATGATCACGGAAGAGTCGGAGGTTTTGCCGGCCCGATCGTTGTTGAGGACAGCGGAAGAGGCTGGCTCCTAGGCCTGCTCATTCATTCCCGCTGCCGCAAAGCCGGCTGCGCGACGGTTTTATTCAACCGTATGTGCGAAGAATTCCGTAAGGCAGGCGCTCAATATATGACGATCTTTACCACGGAAAACAATCCGGCTCGGGCTATTTATGAATCAGCGGGCTTTTCCATCCATGCTTCCTGGGCCGATATGAGGAGAAAGGCCGGTTCCTGTGGATAATCTGGAAGATCTGATCGAACAGGATATAGAGGAAGGACATCTTCAGCAGGATCCGACCGCCGTCAGGCCTTTGGCTTTGGCCTATCTGGGGGATACTGTATTTGACCTTTACATCCGCCAGCTTCTGGTCGAGGGGACAGATCTTTCGACCAATCAGATGCACCGCAGGGCGGTAAGCTATGTAAACGCCGCCTCGCAGGCCCGGATGATGCAGCTGATCCTGGACGATCTCACCGAGGAAGAGACCGACATTTTCAAACATGCGCGCAATCATAAATCACTGACGGTCCCCAAAAACATGAAACCGGTGGATTACAAGTGGGCGACCGGGTTCGAGGCCCTTTTGGGCTGGCTGTATCTTGAACACCGGCAGGACCGCCTTTACCGGCTGATGCATATGGCCGTTCAGAGGCTGGATGAGCAGCGTGACAACGCAAAAGGAAAGCAAGATCATGAGTGATGAAACTGTAATTTACGGACGCAACGCGGTTCTGGAAGCCTTACGATCCGGCCGCGAGATCGAAAAGATCTACGTGGAAAAACCGCCTTATACCGGATCCATGATCCCCATTATCAATTTAGCGAAAAAACGTCGTATCCTGCTTTCTGAATGCGATCACCGGAAACTGTCGGAACTTTCCGGGGGCGGGGTCCATCAGGGCGTCGTTGCTTCCTGCGCGGCTGTTTCCTACGTGGAAGTGGAGGACATTCTAAAGAGGGCGGAAGATAAAGGCGAAGCCCCCTTCCTGGTCGTATGCGAGAGTATTCAGGATCCTCATAATTTAGGCGCTATCCTGCGTACGGCTGAGTGTGCCGGAGTGCACGGCGTGATCATTTCCAAACACAGCGCCGTCGGCCTTACCGACGTGGTGGCTAAGACCGCCGCGGGAGCTTTGGAATATGTGCCGGTCGCCAAAGTGTCCAGTGTCGCCAAATTGGTGGATGATCTGAAAAAGAGGGGCATCTGGACGGCCTGCGCGGATATGGACGGGACCAGTATCTATCAGACAGATCTGAAAGGGCCCCTGGCCCTGATCATCGGTGGAGAGCACGAGGGTATCACCCGTCTGGTCAAAGAACGGTGCGATTTTGTGGTCAGTCTGCCCATGAAAGGCCATGTTACCTCGCTGAACGCATCGGTGGCTGCCGGTATCCTGATGTACGAAGCGGCGCATCAGCGGGATCTGTGATGTATGGCCGGACAACGCCGTAAGGAGGACTTATGACGGACGAGGAAAGAATCAAAAAGATCCGGTCGCAGACGACCGTTGATATGTATGATATCGAATTTTTGATGGAAAAATATAAAGGTCTGGTCCGGTCCATCTCCCGCCGCTTCTATATTGCCGGAGCCGATGCGGAGGATGTAGCCCAGGAAGGGATGATCGGGCTTTATAACTCTATTCGGACCTTTGAACCGGATAAGAACGTTCCTTTTTCACTTTTCGCGGCTATGTGCATAGAAAGGCAGATCAAAACGGCCGTTACGGCTTCCAACCGCCGTAAACAGACCCCTCTCAACGGCGCAGTTTCTCTGGAAACGACCGTCAGTGTCGATGAAGAGGGCGAGGATCTGCATCTTTACGATGTCATGCCGGACAATAATGCTACAAGCCCTGAAGATACGATGGTCGAAAAATTGACCTGGAACGATTATCTTGAAAAGCTGACCGCTGTTTTGAGCAAGATGGAAAAGAAGGTACTGGATCTGTTCCTGCAGGGACTTGATTATAAAGAGATAGCCGAAAAACTTTCCATATCGGAAAAGGCAGCAGACAATGCTTTGCAGCGCATCCGCAGGAAAGCGTCTGCCATCGCATCTTCAGGCTCTGATACCGACAGGAGCCGGAAAGTGTAAGGGGATCCGATATGCTGACTTATACAATTACAGCCGAAGAAGAAGGGCGTAAACTCGGACGTTATCTGAAGATCCAGCTTCCTGGCGCTCCGGCTTCTTTCTGGTATAAGGCCATCCGCCAAAATAAGGTCAAGATCGATAAGAAAAAACCGGCAGATCTGAATCAGCCGCTGGCAGCGGGGCAGACTTTGGTCCTGTATCTTACCAAAGAACAGGAAGAGGAGTTTACCAAAGGAAGATCATTGTCCAAGCGCCGGGAAAAAATAAAGGAGCAGACGGACCGGATAAGGGTCTATCCGGATCCCCAGGTACTTTATGAAGACGAAAACCTGCTGATCGTGGATAAACCTGCCGGGGTCCTGACCCAGAAAAGCAAGGCGACGGATATCAGTATGACGGAGATCTGCCGCCATTATCTGGAAAGTAAAAACAAAGCAGCAAAAGCAAAGAGCCCGTCCGTCAGCTTTCAGCCATCTTTCTGCCATCGTCTGGACCGCAACACGGGAGGGGTCCTGATCATGGCCAAAACACTGAAGGCCAGTCAGGCCCTAGCGGAAATGCTTAAAACAAGGACCATTCGGAAATACTATGAAGCCCTGGTAGAGGGCTGTCCCGAGAAGTGGAAAGAGCCGGAGGTCCTGATCCATGCCTATGAAAAAGACAGCACGGTCAATAAGGCCGTCCTGGGAAACTGGGATCAATGGAAAAGCAGCAGGGATCCCAATGTCAAACGAGCCGAATGCAAAGTACAG
>Ga0256404_1007744_pt1 | contig 16732 bp, 12 predicted proteins | sample RumenRJG_01DNA_FD_185990 | JGI IMG/M metagenome (GOLD analysis project Ga0256404, IMG submission 185990) | Bovine rumen microbial communities from Lethbridge, Alberta, Canada - RJG_01 | ecosystem: Host-associated > Mammals > Digestive system > Stomach > Rumen | place: Canada: Alberta | collected...
CAGCAATGGATTGACGCAGCGGTCATAGATCGTCAGAGCCGCATCGGCGATCCGGCTGGCGGAGGATGTACTGCCGTTCAGATTTTCACTTCCGTGTGCGTGTTCCGGAACGGTCCGCCCGTAATAATCTTTTCTCAGTTTTCCATGCCATGCTTTTTTTACCTGCGGGTCATCCAGGCTGGATGCGTCATAGCTGATCGTCAGCACAATCTGATCCGTCAGCTTTTTCTTTTCAAAAAGCTCCATCGCCAGTGATTCCGCCATCTCTCGGACGACAATCCTGGCTTTTTGCCAATCGTACGGACACGGGAGAACCTGCCCGGATCCGAGACTGTGATCATCCGGCCGGTACGCCTTAATATCTGCCATCGTGCAGCTCTCCCATCCCCAGGCATGGTCAATGAGCAGCTGTGCGTTGATTCCGAACATGCGATACAGCAAATCTTCATTATAGTAATCCGAAGGTCCGCCCAGACTGCACCGCGCGATATCACCCATGGTATAAAGCCCCTGCTCTTCCAGCTTTTTCGCGTATCCTGCGCCGACTCTCCAGAAATCGGTCAGCGGCCGGTGCGTCCATAAAAGCTCCCGGTACCTTTTTTCATTCAGTTCTGCAATACGGACGCCATCCCTGTCCGCCGGCATATGCTTCGCCACAATATCCATCGCAATCTTCCCGAGATAAAGGTTGGTCCCGATCCCGCAGGTCGCCGTTATTCCCGTCTGCTTCAGAATTTCATGAATCATCTGCATGGCAAGCTCGCGGGCGGTCATATGATAAATATGGAGATAGTCCGTAACATCCATAAACACTTCGTCGATGGAATAAACATGGATATCTTCGGGCGCTATGTATTTCAGATAAATCTTATAGATGTCGGTACTGTACCGGATATAGAGGGACATCCTCGGCACCGCGGCAACGTAGTCAAGCTGAAGTTCCGGATTTTTCCGAAGCTCACGAATATCCGCCGACTTCCCGGCGAACTCATGCCGGTGAGCTTTAAGCAGACGCTTCGCATTGATATCGCGGACTTTCTGCACCACCTCAAAAAGTCTTGGCCGTCCGGGTATTCCAAACGATTTGAGTGCAGGGGACACAGCCAGACAGATGGTTTTTTCGGTCCGGCTCGTATCCGCAACCACAAGATTGCATGCCAGCGGATCCAGCCCCCGCTCCACACACTCCACGGAGGCATAAAACGATTTCAGATCAATGCATATACAGGTCCGTTCTTTTTCTTTCTCCATCATCCCCGGCACGGCGGACACTCTCATTTTCCGGCGCCGCCGATATTCTCCCTTTCATAATCTGTCCTGTCGTTTTTCCCTGCCCGGCGCATTTTTTCATTTAGTTTCCTGTAAACCCGCTCGCGAAACCATGGTTCACACGAAGAGGCCACCGCCTCTTCCGGGCTGAACCAGCCGATGCGGCTGTTCTCATCCGGCTTAATGTGTATCGAATCCCCCGGATCCGCCTCGATCAGAAACGTTACGTTCAGATGAAGATGGGAGGAGACATAACGTCCGTGCTTTTCATGGCCGTCCACCGTCAGCACCTCCACCGAAAAAATATCCGGAGCTGCCAGCCGTATATGCTCCAGACCGCTTTCTTCATGAACCTCCCTCAGTGCCACCTTTCGAAGATCACGTTCTCCGTCTGCATGGCCGCCCAGCCAGGACCAGGACTTATAGATGTTATGATACGCCATAAGCACCCCCGTCCGATCCGGTGTCACCACCCAGGCGGAAGCGGTCAGATGCGCGGTGGGATTCTCCCGTGTGTAAACATCAGCGCCGCTGCATAAATGTTTCAGGATCAATTCCCGATCCTTCTCTTCCTGCTCATTGTAGGGTTTATAATCTTCCAGTTCCTTCTTCAGGTCCATAAATTTCTTCTCCAAAAGTATAATCGCACGTGCAACGCGAAATCGGACGATGGTCTCTGTTATCATCTTAGCATAAGAGAATTAAAAAAACGACTTTTCTCTTTCGGGAAAAGCCGTCTTCCGGTGTAATTTGTAAAAATACGGGAGGGTATGACCTCTTTACAGAAGGACAGGACCGCTTTCTTACAGCAGATTCGCCTGCTGAAGGCGGCCGCGGATCATCGGGCCGAAAATAGCCGCGATGATGATCTTGGCCAGATCCCCCGGGATAAACGGAAGTACACACATGGACAGTGCCGCCGCCAGGGTTGTATCCGTCATAACCTGCAGGAACCATACGGTGCCGACGACATACAGGACTGCGGTGGCCGCTGCCGATACCAGAATGCATCCGATTCTGTTCTTCCTATGCCTGTCAATGTATAACCCCATAACGATAACCATGGGAAGATATCCCACAATATATCCCCCAGTCGGCCCGGCCATTTTCTGCACGCCGCCGCTCCAGCCGGAAAATACAGGAAGCCCGGCCATGCCGAGCAGGATATATACCAGCACGGCGGTAAAGGCTCGCCGCGTGCCGACAATATAAACCACAAAATAAATTGCCAGCGTTGACAGGGAAACCGGGACCGGCCCGATTGGCAGTGAAATTGGCGCCAGCACACAGATAACGGCTGCCATCAGCGCTGTTATGACCAGATCGCGGATTTTTGAATCGGATGTGTTCCGACGGACAGAGACATTCTGCTGATTACTCATACTCCACTCGCTTTCTAATGATTTCCGTTTCTTTTTATTTAGCACGGTCATTATAAGACGGGGATCGTCAATTGTCAACTTATATTGATATATGGGTAACATTCATTGGTTTAAGTTCACAAAATCGTCACAGAAAGTGCAAATTTAGGACACAGGACAGCATTATAGTATAGACATCAGATGAAGCAAGACATCTGATGATAAAGTTTTTTCATATTTACTCTCTCCCTTAAAAAGGCAGGTATGGCGGTACCTGCCTTTTATTTTTTGCAATGCTTTCTGCCCTGCGCTTACAGAAAACCCTCATCTTTCGGTGTGGCCGCAAGAATGATCTTTTTTTCTCCTTCCTCCAGCTCATACAGATCCATGATGATGCTCTCAAGCTTTCCGTATAACTCCCGCCGCTCAGCGCTTTCTGCTTCCCCTTCTGACGGACATCGGATCAGCCGCTCCGTCAGACCGGTAACGGTTTCCTGAACCTTTGGTTTCGGGATCGGAATGGGGATCGACTCAAGATGGGACCGGAGCATTTTCAGTGCATTATATTTTTTCTGCCACCAGAAGGATACGGTGCGTGAGTTAAGAACGGCAAGCACATATTTCATATCGAGTCCGGGCAGGTGCGGGATCAGGATATTGGCGCTGTTGAGTGTGAACATCTGTGCTCCGTCATAGCTGAATACAGGTACCTTTCCCACAAACCTGTAAATCAGTTTTTCCCGTGCCCTGTAAAATTTCTCCGGTGCCACCTGCTGCAGCTGTTCCGGATCATAAAAAAGATACTGACCGGGCTTCTCATAGCTGAATTTTCGAAGATCACGGCCGCGCAAAACCGGAACCATCTGTATTCCTTGTTTTCCCGGGGCTGAAATAATTCCGTACACTGCATTTTTATTAATTCCGGTAACAATGCCCAGTGCAAAGTCGGCTTTGTCTTTCAGAAAGCACACATGACCTGCCTTCTCCATACGGCAGATGATATCGTACTCTCTGTCATTGGCATTCAGGCACCAAAGCTGCTGCGCCTGCATCGAATCCCGCGGCCGGTCTTTATTGATCCTGTATGTCCTTTTCCCGGTACGTATCCGGCATCCGCTCAGAGAATGATCCGGTCCCTTCCGTATTCCGAGAAGAACGGACGGACACTGAATGCCTGCAAACGGATCCCCAATGTAATCAGCAAAGGCAGGCGATGCGCAGGAGCGGATCCATGCCCGCAGTTTTTCATGTGATCCCACCGTCAGTACGGCTTCCGGCAGCACAAACGCGGTCATGCCTCCGTCGCACGTCATCGAAAGTGCCTTTTCCGTAAATACGTCAAAGGCTTCCGCCCGGTTCGAAGATACGCACGCATAATGTTCCGCCAGCCATTTTTTATCCTGCGGAGAGGTGAAATTTCTCCAGGGCGGATTACCCACAATCAGCCGGCAGAAGTGAAGAGCTTCCGGAAGTTCCGGTTCCTCCCGGATAAAATCGCAAAGGAGCAGATGCGTGTACAAAAAACCGGGGTCACGGACGTTGTTCAGGAACAGATTAATCCTGGCCAGGCAGATTGATATATCATCAATGTCTGTACCATACAGGCCGGACACATCAATCCCCCGCCTCATTAACGTCAGCAGAATATTTCCGGAGCCGCAGCAGGGATCCAGAACCGGTCCCAGGCCGCAGCAGGAATCCGGAACCGGTCCGGAATCTTCCTGAGTATGCACATCTTTCTGAAGGGATTCCCTTTCCCGGAACAGTGCGCCGCAGGAGCAAATATCATCGACCAGCCTTTGCGCCACGGATACCGGCGTATAATATGCCCCGGCTGTCTTCCGGCCGGACAGACTTTTCAGTGAAAGATACGCAAAACCCAGGAAATCCTCATACGGGACAAACCGGACGGAGGCAGAAATGGCAGAAAAATCCACAGCCCCCGAAATCAATTCCGGATCTTTCCGGCATTCCTCCGTAAAATCCGGCGCAAGGCCGCCCAGGAGTTTTTGAAAGCAGAGATCATCCGCCCCCGCCTCCTTCCCTGCCTGTTTATTTTTTTCTGCCTCCGCCTGCCGGTACAAAGCTGCAGCAAACCCGGCGAGGATCTGCCGGATCTGCGTTTCCGTCAGCATCCGCTGTCCCAGGCCGGCGCACAGGCGCCGCATCAGCCGTTCATTCTCCGGAGAGTGATCGATATATCCGCGGTAGTACATACGTCCTTCGACATATTTTTTATTGCGGCGTTTCTTCAGTTTGTCCAGACGGCCGCCTTCAAGGTCCGCCTTCAAGGCCCGGATTTCCTTTTCCGAAAACCACCTTCCGCGGCCGGATTCGCCCTCCTTCCTTACCGGAGAAACAATCCCGGTCCGGACCCAGTTACGCACGGATGCTGCTGAAACATCCAGAATATTCCCGGCCTCTGAAAGATCAATGATCCGATCCATATATCACACTCCCGCTCCTGAGCCCATGCTCCGTCCCGCATCAAAGCACCCCGACAGCCTGCACAGATACTATAAACGGCCATATTGTCCTTTGCAGACAACATAGCCGTCAGAATATCTGTTTTGTCATGCCCGGATCCGCATGGCTTTTCATACATGATTAAATCAGCGAGGCAACCGCAAATGTCAATGCCGCACACACCCAGGCAATACCGCACTGGAATAATACAATCCCCAGTGCCCACCTGTGGCCAAGCTCACGCCGGATCGAAGAAACGGCGGCTACGCACGGTGTGTACAGAAGACAGAACACCAGCAGCGAAGCAGCGCCTGCCGGCGACAGCACGGCATGAAGGCTCGCCATTGATCCAAACAGCACGTTGAGAGTAGAAACTACGCTCTCCTTGGCTGTAAAACCGCAGATAAGCGCTACCGTAATCTTCCAGTTTGCAAATCCACAGGGTCGGAAAATCGGCGTAATCAGACTGGAAATGGCCGCCAGAATACTGTTCTCCGAGTTCTGAACAATCTGAAGATGACTTCCGAAATTCTCAAGGAACCAGATGACGATGGTTGCCGTAAAAATAATGGTGAAGGCCCTGGTCAGGAAATCCCTCGCCTTATCCCACAGCAGCTGCGCCACATTTCTGGGGCTGGGAAGCCGGTAATTCGGAAGTTCCATAACAAAAGGTGCTGCCTCCCCTTTGAATAGGGTTGCCTTGGAAATCTTTGCCACCAGAATGCCGATCGCGATCCCCAGAACATACAGCGCAACCATAATCAGCCCCGCATATTTCGGGAAAAACGCGGTCGCAAAAAACCCGTAAATCGGAACCTTGGCGGAGCAGCTCATGAATGGGATCAGCATCACCGTCAGCTTACGGTCACGGTCGGAAGGCAGCGTCCTGGAGGACATAACCGCCGGCACCGAACATCCAAAGCCCACCAGCATCGGCACAATGCTTCGTCCGGAAAGACCGATCTTCCGGAGCCATTTGTCCATCACAAAGGCAATTCTGGCCATATAGCCGGTATCCTCCAGAATGGACAGGAAGAAAAACAGCGTCACAATAATCGGCAGGAAACTGAGCACCGATCCGACACCGGTAAATACTCCGTCGATCACCAGGCTGTGAATCCAGGCTGTTACATGAGCGTCCGTCATGGCAGCATCCGCCATATGACTCAGGGAATCAATTCCGGACGCCAGCAGGTTCTGCAGAAACAGGCCAATGACATTAAAGGTAAGATAAAAGACCAGTCCCATGATCAGAATGAACATCGGAATAGCCGTATACCTGCCTGTGAGTACCTGGTCGATTTTGCGGCTTCGCTCGTGCTCCCTGCTTTCTTTCGGCTTCACCACCGTCGCATTGACCAGCTTCTGAATAAAGGAAAAGCGCATATCCGCGATGGCAGCCGCCCTGTCCAGCCCCCGCTCCTTTTCCATCTGAACAATAATGTGTTCAACCATTTCTTTTTCGTTCTGATCCAGATTCAAAGCTTCCAGAACCCGCCGGTCGCCTTCTACCAGTTTCGTGGCGGCAAAACGCAGCGGAATCCCGGCGTTCTGCGCATGATCCTCGATCAGATGCATGATTGCATGCAGGCAGCGGTGAACAGCGCCGCCGTGATCCTCCGGACTGCAGAAGTCCTGTCGGCCCGGGCGTTCCTGATAATGCGCTACGTGCAGTGCGTGGCGCACCAGCTCGTCAATGCCTTCTCCCTTCGCCGCGGAGATCGGGACAACCGGAATGCCGAGCATGGCTTCCATATCGTTGACACGGATGGAACCGCCGTTTCCTGCCAGCTCATCCATCATGTTCAGTGCCAGTACCATCGGGGTATCCAGCTCCATCAGCTGCATGGTCAGATAAAGATTTCGTTCAATATTTGTCGCGTCGACAATGTTAATGATGCCCGTCGGCTTATCTCCGATGATATACTGACGGGTTACGATTTCCTCTTCGCTGTACGGCGACATGGAATAGATGCCGGGCAGATCCGTGATTTCGGTATTGCTGTGTCCTTTAATCGCACCTGACTTCCGGTCCACCGTCACCCCGGGGAAGTTTCCGACATGCTGATTGGATCCGGTCAGCTGATTAAAGAGTGTCGTCTTGCCGCAGTTCTGGTTGCCTGCCAGCGCAAAGGTCAGCATCCGGTCATCCGGAAGCGGATGCTCATCCGCCTTCACATGATACTTTCCGCCTTCTCCAAGTCCGGGATGATCCGCATAATGGCGTGTGTCCGTCTTCATTTCGGCACCGCTCTGCCCCGTTTTCTCCGGTGCCCAGTGCCGCACCGTTGCGCTGTCAATCTCAATATGCTTTGCGTCATCCAGGCGAAGCGTCAGTTCATAGTCATGAATTCTGAATTCAATCGGATCCCCCATCGGAGCATACTTTACCAGCGTTATGGAAGCTCCGGGAATGATGCCCATGTCCAGAAAATGCTGACGAAGCTCACCGCTTCCCCCGACAATCGTCACATCCGCTTCCTGTCCAATTTCCAGTTCATTCAGAGTCATTCCGTCTTTCTCCCCCGATCTGTCTTTTTTTCTCTCCGGCCCTCTGTTTCCCATGTTCCGCCGGCTGCATAGCCGCCCTGCCGGCATTCCTGCTGCACTCACCGGTCAGACAGTGAAAACTGATTCTTCATCCTGTTGCTTACTTCGAACAGCACTTTGTCCAGGATATCGTCAGTAGCCTTCTGCGCCATATCGGAAATTTCCTGGTTGACTTTTTCAAGATCGGCCGGTGACGCGCTGCCATCCGCATATTTTTTATCTGTCCGGTTGAGGATGGCACGTCCCCTGGACAGAACTTCCATCTGGTAACGGGTAATCGGCTGAATACAGCTGCCGTACTGGGTATCCGCCAGTGCACCGATCATACGGTTGGACCAGTAGAAGCTTTCGGTGGTAACACGCTTTCCTGCTGTTGCAAAATAAGCCGGTGTGGTATCCACATTGGCGTAAAACGGAACGAATGCGTTAAATACGTTTGACCCCAGCGCCAGCCACTCGATGGTGCGGATGTTCTCCGGCATGTACGGGCGGATCTGTGTCAGGGAAAGGAAGTTGTTGCGGTTTACACCGATCGGACGGAAGGAACCGCGCAGAGACGGATCGCCGTGTACGGCGTACGGATCATACGGTGTTCCCTGATAATGGCTGGAAAGAATATACTTGACATCCTCCACCGTGATTTTGCGCTCCGGCTCACGGCACCAGGTAATATCATCCGAATCCGGCCTGTAATCGGCGTCGTCTCCATCCCACCAGGTATCTGCCGGGTTAAAATAGCGCTGCATATACCATGCGCGCGGTGTGTTATAAATGTGATCCGAATCCGATGCGCTGCCGAAAGCATAGCGGGCATTGAATTCTCCGTCCTTTGAAAGATCGAGATAATTGTCACGGATGAATTCGCGCAGATCTGCGGAGCACATGAATTCCTTCTGCTCCCCGAACGCATCCTCCAGGCTGAAATAATCTATTCCCAGCTGGTTCGGCATGACAACGTACGCTTCATCCGGCACACGGCGCGCAATCCAGTGATGACCGCCGATGGTTTCCAGCCACCAGATCTCATCGACATCGGAGAACGCAATGCCGTTCATCTCATAGGTTCCATACTGCTCCAGCAGGGATCCCAGTCTCTGTACGCCTTCACGTGCACTGCAGATGTAGGGCAGTGTGATGCTGACGATATCTTCTTCGCCGATTCCGCCGGCCTTCTCCGGCCGGCCATCCTGTGCCGGCTCGTAGCATACCATCGGGTCAGCTCCGAGAACACGCTCATTGGTCGTGATCGTCTCGGTTGCCGTCATGGAAACATTGGCACTGTTCACGCCGGCAGCTCCCCAGATGCCTTCCCCGTCCAGCCCGTTCGGCATGGCCGTGTAACGCATCGGATTGTCCGGAAGCTCAATTTCCACATGGGATAATACCGATTTATAATGGCGCGGCTGATCCTGCGGTTCCACAACCACAAATTTCTTCGGATTATAATGGCCGGCACCGGAATCCTCATTCCTGGCGATCATGGTAGACCCGTCATAGGTTGCTTTCTTACCAACTAAAAGTGTTGTACAGGGCATTTCATTTCCTCTTTTCTTTAAGAATATACTGTGTCTGGCGTGTTCCTTCCTGCCTTCGATGCAGATGACGGACACATTCGCCGCATTGCATCGCCGCTGAATTTTATTAATGATAATCCCTTTTTAATTAAGGATATATTCCTTGATACAGGCTCCTCCCGCTGATATAGTGAAACCGGCCGGACAAAAAGCAGGCCAATACAGGCTCCGGCTTACGACAGCGGAAGTAGTTTCCGTCTCCGGCAGAAAAGGAGGGTTCAATGAATAGATATATCACAAAACATGCACGTAAAGCAACCGCTGCTGTCTGTACCGCAGCTATCCTGCTGGGCACACCGGTTCTTGCCGCCAATGCGGATGATACCGTAAAGACGTCCGATGCTCTCGAAGTTACCGGGAATGGAACTGTCACTGCCGTACCGGATCAGGCTTCCGTAACGATCAGTATACAGACAGACGGAAAATCCGTTACCGATACGGAGAATGAAAATAAGGAAAAAACAGATGCTGTGCTGGCTGCTCTGAAAAATCTGAATGTAGAGGACGACAATATTAAGACCTCCGGGTACCAGCTTTATCCCCAGTACAGCTATGACGATAACGGAACCGCTGCTCTGAACGGATACAGGGTGGAAACATCGCTTACCATCAGCGCTCAGAGTGTGGACATCATCGGGAAACTGCTCTCCGCCGCCTTTGATGCCGGCGCGAATTCCGCCAGTGACATCTCCTACACCTGCAGCAATTACGATGATCTCTATAAGGAAGCCTTAAAGGATGCCGTCAGCGATGCCGCAAACAAGGCCCAGGCTCTTGCCGAAGCTTCCGGCCGTAATCTGGATCGTATTTCCGACATCAGGGAAGGATATCAGGATACCACCTTTCAGCCTCAGGCTAAGTACAGTTCCGGATATACAGAAGCTGTCACGGCGGACATGGCTTCCTCCGCAGTCTCTGTAATGCCGGGAATAGCCGAAATCGACGCATCCGTCAGCGTCACCTACGTGCTGGCGGATCCGCAGTGAGCAGCGCCCTTTGGCGAAAATACATGAAAAGATACTGCTGCATGACGCCGCAGTAAGGCCTGAACCTTTCAAATGGAAAACCGTCCGGATAGCAGTACTGCTGCGCCCGTCTTACCCAGACATCCACCGGGAAGGCATTAAGCCGGTGAAATCCGAACAGTAAAATACAGCTGGCTACCTTATCCCCGATTCCTTTAAATTCCTTCAGGGACAGGAGAGCCTCCTTGTCCGGCATCTGCGCAATGTCGGACAATTTTACTTTTCCGGAAGCCACCTTTTGTGCCGCCTCATAAATGTACGGCGCACGATATCCGAGCCGGCAGCTTCGAAGTTCCTCTTCCGACAAGGCTGCCAGCTCTTCCGGCTCCGGAAAGGAGTAAATGTTTTCTCCATACCCTTCCATCGGATGTCCTGCCTTTTCACTAAGCCGTCCGATCGACTTTTTTATAGCCGGTATATTCCGGTTCTGTGCAATCAGAAAGCTGATCAGCATCTCCCAGGGATCCTGACGAAGGATCCGGATACCGCGGCATAACTGTGCTGCACTGTAAAGACACGGATCCTCTTCCGGATCGATCCGGCTCCGGATAGCTGCATAATTCTCATCCAGGTCAAAATAAACCCTCCAGATGGCATCAAATTCTTCCGGGCTGCAGTCCGCCTCCAGTACCTGCCCATGCTGACACACCGAAAGGACATGATCCCGGGCCACAATAAGGTACCGGCAGCTGTCATCATCCGGATTCACTTTTTCTTCTCTTTTCCACCGGAAGCACTGACCGCTGTCCGCAATCTTTTCCAGATCAAGCTCATCCCTGATCCCGAACCTCATTCTTCGCTTTCTCCTTCCGCTGTTCTCTGCTTCAGCTGCTGTCCCTCCTGCGGCATGCTCAGCTTTGCTTCCTGTTTCTTACGGCGCCTGCGGCTTTTACGGCGGTTTCTGGCATTCTGTCCACTGTTTTCCCCTTTCCCCTTCTTTTGTTCATCCTTGATTTTGCGAACTTCGTCCTCGCGCTTTCTTACCTCAGTTTCATTCAGGGGTTTTACAAGGAAACCATCCGCAATCATCTGGCCTGTCTGAACCATACGCTGTCCCGTCTTCGTCATCTTCTCATCCGCCTGTGCCATGGCTGCAGCGGCAGCTTTTCCGGCAGCCGCTTCCTCATGTTTCAAATAGATGTAGCCGAATACGCTGAATACAATAGCGCCGACCAGATTGACCAGCAAATCCTTCATCGTGTCAATGATGCCAATATCCAGATAACCTCCCTCAATCACGTGCTGTGAACCGTCGGCTGTCTCCACAATCGTCCTTGTAATGTGATTGATCACATAGGGCGTCTGCGAATTTTTCGGATCCAGTGTCACAGAGCTGATTGTCTTTACAATGAAATCCTTCTGCATGTCCAGATGGAAGACCTGATCCATGGTAAACTCAAAGAATTCCCAGATCACGCCGATGGTCATGGAGAAACAGAAGGCTACCATGGCCAGATAGAATGGAGACAGATTGATGTTTTCGCTCTTCTGATTTAACAGATATACCATGGAAAATCCGACCGCCGCACACAAAAATCCGTTCAGTGTATGCAGCATCGTATCCCATCCCGGAAAAATCGTATAATAATTTTCTATTTCACCCATTATCCAGGCTGCATAGATAAAAAGGTAGATAATAACCTGGAAAAGCTGCGGAATGTCGATTTTCAATGTTTTTTCAGCAAAAACCGGGCCGAGGAACAGTACCAGGGAAAGAAGGCAGAGAGCCACATTTTCAAAGTTCCCTGTAAAGAAGCTTCGAACAGCAATCAGTATGACCAGAACCCTCAGGATAGAATAAACGCGGTAAGATTTCTGATCCAGTTTCATGCGGTCGCGAAGGTCGCGGATCCCGGCTGCCAATGTATTCTTCTTCAAAATAATTCATCCCCCTGATGACTCTGATAAGTTTTTTGCCTGTCCGTTTCCGGGGCAGATCAATTTTTCCTGATGTTATTGCAGCTCCGATTCATTATAACCCGTATTCAGGTTTTGCTGTTCAATAATTTTCTGACTCTTTCCGGGCCAGCAGAAATGCCAGGATGTGGATGGCCTGCTGAAATTTTCCGCTGTCGATCAGCTGCTGAATTTCTTCCGAAGTCAGCCGGTGCACATTCAAAAATTCCGTATCGTCCAGCTGCAGCGTACCTTCCTTCCGGCAGTGTCCGGCATAGTAGAGGTGGGCGTAATTATCCGCCCGGGTTGCGTTGGACGGAACGGTCAGCAGATGTTTCCAGCCATCGGAAACATATCCGGTTTCCTCGCGAAGTTCCCGCTTCGCGGCAGCCAGGGGATCTTCCATGACGGCCGGCTCCCCCCGATCCGGATAGGATCTTCCGTCCGGGCATTCCAGCCCGCCTGCGGGAAATTCCGTTGTCACTGCTCCAATCCCGTGACGATACTGGCGCACGCACAGGAATTTTCCTTCCTCATCCTGCGCCACAACCACCGCGTAGCTTTTGCAGCTGTAATTATAGAACGGGCCTTTCTCGCGGCGGTCCGGAAAGCGATACGTTTCGCGGCGAAAGTCCATCCATTCATCCTTCACCAGATGTTCCGAACGGACCAGCTCCCACATCAAATCCCTGTCCGGGTCCTGATTTTTCAATTCTTCTGCGCCTGCTGTATCCAACTTCCGATTATCTTCCACTCTGTCCATTTTCTGAATATCGAGCCTCCTGTTTCCCTGCTTTCTGTCCATCCGTACTTATTTCAGATTTGTTTCCGATTCACGCTGTATATTTCTTTATGCACCGGTGCTTTCCCCTGCTGCTGTTCTGATTTTTTCGTCGATATAGCTGTTTATTCATAGCGCAGTGCATTGATGGGTTTGAGTGAGGCTGCCTTCGCCGCCGGATATATTCCGAATACAATGCCCACAAAAATACTGAAGCCGAGTGCGACGGCCGCCACCGATCCGCTGATGGCAAAGCTGTAGCCGGGTTTTGCCAGATTGATGACCGTAAGGACCAGCTGACTGAGCGCCATGCCGATCACTCCGCCCATCAGTGAGATCACCGCTGACTCGATCAGGAACTGAACCACGATATCGCTCTTTTGTGCACCAATCGCTTTTCGGATACCGATTTCGCGGGTTCGCTCCGTAACGGAAACCAGCATGATGTTCATGATGCCAATCCCGCCGACCACCAGCGATATTCCGGCGATGGCTCCGAGCAGCAGCTCCAGCGTCCCCATAACCTGATCAATCACATCCATCACATCCGCCATGTTCACAACAGAAAAGTTATCGTCATCTCCATATTTATCCATGAGGAAACTGCGGATATGCGACTGCGCCTCATTCAGACGATCCTGCCGGGCCGACACATAAAAGCTCTGAATGCTCACGGATTTCAGCCGCCGCTGGGCATTGGTGAGAGGAATGTAAATCGTGTCATTGACGGATCCGGCAATGCTGTCTTCCTTATCCTTCAGCACACCGACAATTCGATAATCCCGGCCCAGTACATGCACATTCTGTTCCAGTACATCCGTAGTTCCATACAGATCTTCCGCGGTTCCGTACCCGATAATCGCCACATTCAGACGATTGTCGGTGTCCGTCTGTGTGAACGTGCGGCCATTTAAAATATCGAGTCCCTGCACATCACCGTAACGGTCTGTGATACCCACCACACTGACATCGTGGCTGTTTCCTTCCGCTACGGCGGTATCGGATCCCTGAATGGTCGGAGATACATATTGTATCCCGCTGCTTCCCTCCAGCGACTCAACCTCATGGAGCGTCAGCCGTTTTGTCGTGCTGGTGATCTGTACCACCAGCTCGTCGCCCCCCAGATCGTTCATGCTGTCCGTCACCTTGTTCGTGGCTCCTTCCACCAGGGAGACCAGCAATGTCACGGCCATCACACCTATGATGATCCCGAGCATGGTGAGGAAGGTCCGCAGTTTATTTGACCGGATGGTTGAAATGGCCATCTTCGAAGCCTGAGAAAATTTCATTCCGCGCCTCTCTCCTGTGCTTTATCATAATCATATGTACTTATCTTTTCCAGTTCCTGCCGGTGTGCCTGCGCAATCGAAGGATTGCCGGTATCCGCGACAATCCTGCCGTCAAAGATCTGCACACGCCTCGGAGCCTGTGCTGCGATCTGATTGTCATGTGTAATCAGGACAAGGGTGTTGCCGCTTTTGTGAAGCTCCTTCAAAAGCTTCATGATATCTGCGGATGATCTTGAATCAAGGTTCCCGGTAGGCTCATCTGCGAGAATGAGGGATGGATTCGTCACAAGCGCTCTTGCCACGGCGACTCTCTGCTGCTGTCCTCCGGAAAGCTGGTTCGGCCGGTGATGCATGCGTTCCTTCAGTCCGACTCTCCCGAGTGCCGCCTCCGTGCGGCTTCGCCGCTCACCCGCGCTGACGCCCTGATAAATCAGCGGCAGCTCCACATTCTCGTAGGCGGTCAATTTCATAAGAAGGTTGAACTGCTGGAAAATGAATCCTATCTTCCGGTTTCGCAGAATCGCCTGATCGTGCTCCGACATATCCGTCACGTCTTCCCCGTCAATGAAATATGTCCCCTCATCTGCCGTGTCCAGACAGCCCATGATGTTCATAAGCGTTGATTTTCCGCTGCCGGACGCACCGATAATGGCGACAAACTCCCGGTCGCGAATTGTCAGGTCCACCCCGTCAAGTGCGTGTACCTCCTCATCTCCGACTTCATATATTTTTTTGATTCCACGCATTTCAATCATAACAAGCCTCCTGTCATGACGATGAGCCTGCGCTGTTTCCGGAAGTTTCATTACCGCCCATCATCATCTTCCGGAGTTCTTCTTCCGCGGATGAACTGTACACAACGATCGTATCCCCCTCGGAAATATCGCCGTTCGTGATCTGCGCCATGGAGTTATTGACAAGTCCGGTTTCAACATCCACGTTCTGCCTGGTTCCGTCGTTCTTTAGAACTGTCACATATTTTTCAGATCCGTTTGTCTGCACCGCATCCACCGGCACCAGTAATACATCGTCGCGGCTGTCCGTCACAATGGACGCCGTGGCACTCATATTCGTTTTCATGTCTTCCGTACCGTCCACGGAAATGGTAACCGTGTATGTGGTCACGCCGTTTGTATTGTTTCCGATGGCGGAAATTTTCTCTACCGTACCCTTGAAGGTCTGATCCCCCATGGCATCAAAGACAATTTCCGCATCCTGTCCTTCGCGCACTCCTGCAATGTCCAGTTCGTCGATCTGAGCCTTCAGATAAAACCGGTCTGTATTGATAATCGTGTACACCGCCTGTTTTTCCGTCATCATGGAAGCGTCTGAAATATTGATATCGGACACAATCCCACGCTCTCCGGCCGTAATTTCCGGATCCTTTTTCAGTGCGTTCAGTTTCTGCTGATCATCAATTATTTTCTGCCGCTGTTCCAGCAAATCTTCGTAATCCGAATTATAAGCCCGCTCTGTGCGCGTCAGAAGCGTATCTCCCGCGGAAACATGGGCATTCAGTTCCACCCGGATATCATCCGCTTTCCCGTAGGAAGCGGTCACCAGATACGGACGGTTTGATTTCAGCTCTCCCTCGCCCAGTGTATTTCCCTGACTGTCCTTTACCACAGCCGTCTGATCCACCGGATATTCATAGGCATCATCAATCAGTGCTGTTCCTTTTCCATCAGCGCAGGAAAGCAGATATCCGTCCACATCATAGTTCAGGAAAGAAACCGTCACATCCTCTCCGGGAGTCAGTTTCCGGCTGCAGTCAAACTCTACCTTCAGCTGACCGTCCGCGGCAATTTCCATTATTCCCCCGTATTCATCGCTGACGGACGACAGCATTTCCCCGGAATGAATATAAATCCGTTTCACCCGTCCGGAGACAGGGGCTGTCAGTACATCCGATCCGCTGTCATCGAGGGATGCGATGCTGGTATTTACTTCGTTCAGCTTACCGGCAGTCTCATCCAGCTGATCTTCGATGGAATCCTCATTCAGGGTGGCAATCACATCCCCCTCCTTCACCACATCACCGTTTTCCACTTTGACATCGTCAACTATGAGCGGATAATCCGCCGTGAAAACCTGGCTGTCGGCTCCCTCGATCACGCCGTCGCCTTCCGCTACGGACCGGATGCTTCCGCGGGAAACCTTCTCCGACTTCAGCTGTTCTATACTTCCGGCGCTGCGATACTGTAAAAAACCGTTTTGTGAACCGCTTTCGGATCCGTCAAAAACTCCCCTTTTTCTGGCTATCCAAGCCCCAGCCGCCAGAATAATAAGCAGAATAATCAGAACCGTTCGGAAGACCTTTTTGCCTTTTCTCTTTTTCCCGGAATTTCTCATATCAATCTCCTGTCAATCCCCATTGTGTATCAATCTCCTGTCAATCTCCATTGTGCCGCCGCAACCGGCAGCGCAGACCGTGGTGAAAGTGTCTGCTTTCTTTCACACTGCAAATCATAAACACCAGGCTGTCTGAAATCATATCCATAATATATACCATGTGGAGCAG
>Ga0256404_1007745_pt1 | contig 16732 bp, 15 predicted proteins | sample RumenRJG_01DNA_FD_185990 | JGI IMG/M metagenome (GOLD analysis project Ga0256404, IMG submission 185990) | Bovine rumen microbial communities from Lethbridge, Alberta, Canada - RJG_01 | ecosystem: Host-associated > Mammals > Digestive system > Stomach > Rumen | place: Canada: Alberta | collected...
GCGAGGTCGACGGTGACGATGGCCAGCTCCGCGAGGATGCGGCGCGGCACGGGGCCCTCCGTCCAGGCGGACGTCAGCGCAAGCCACCTCTTCGTGATCGCCGTTCCGTCCGCATCGACCGCTGGCGCTCTCATCGGTCGCCTCCCGCGTGATCGCGGCGCCGGGCTGGGGCGCCGGCCCCTGTCTTAACAGCGCACATGATATCGCAGGCGGAGCGAGGCGGGCAGCCGGGGCGGGCAGGCGAGGCCAGCCGGGGAGCGCCGGGTTCGCCGCGCGCCGCGCCCCATGCGCCCCTGGCACCAGACGTACACACCCCGGCGCTATACTTTAAAGGATGTGCGCCGCCACGCGGGCCCAGGGGCCTGCAGGCGACGCCCACAACCTCGGACAAGGAGACTCACATGAGCCAGAAGAAGGACCCCAAGGACACCTGCGTGCTCGTCACCGGCGGCGCGGGCTTCATCGGCAGCCACACCGTGGTCGAGCTTCTGCAGGACGGCTACCAGGTCGTCGTGGTGGACGACCTCTCCAACGCAAGCGAGAAGGTGATCGACCGCATCGACACCATCGTCGGCGAGGACAGCGCCCAGAACCTCACGTTCTACAAGGCGGACGTGAACGACCGCGAGGCCATGGAGGCGGTCTTCGACCAGAACGACATCGACCGCGTCATCCACTTCGCCGGCTTCAAGGCCGTGGGCGAGTCCGTCAGCAAGCCCATCGAGTACTACTCCAACAACCTGGGCAACACCCTGGTGCTCGTGGACGTGATGCGCAACCACGGCTGCAAGGACATCATCTTCAGCAGCTCCGCCACCGTGTACGGCGCGCCCGACAGCCTGCCCCTCACGGAGGAGTCGCCCAAGAAGCCCGCGACCAACCCGTACGGCTGGACCAAGTGGATGATCGAGCAGATCCTGACCGACCTTAACACCGCGGACCCGGAGTGGAACGTCGTGCTGCTTCGCTACTTCAACCCCATCGGGGCGCACCCCTCCGGACTCATGGGCGAGGACCCCAAGGGCATCCCCAACAACCTGCTGCCCTACGTGGCGCAGGTCGCCATCGGCAAGCGCGAGCGCGTGCACGTCTTTGGCGACGACTACAACACGCCCGACGGCACCGGCGTGCGCGACTACATCCACGTGTGCGACCTCGCGACCGGCCACGCCGCGGCGCTCAACTGGATGAACGGCCGCACCGGCGTCGAGATCTTCAACCTGGGCACCGGCCGCGGCACCAGCGTGCTCGAGATCGTGAAGGCGTTCAGCAAGGCCTGCGGCAAGGACCTCCCCTACCAGATCGACCCGCGCCGCCCGGGCGACGTCGACGCAAACTACGCCGACTGCTCCAAGGCAAAGCGCGAGATGGGCTGGGAGGCCAAGTACACCATCGACGACATGTGCCGCGACTCCTGGAACTGGCAGTCCAAGAACCCCAACGGCTACGAGGACTAGGGGTCGGCATGTCCCAGGACCAGACCGCGCCGGCCGCGGCCAACCCGTTCGTGACCTACCTCGCCAGGCAGCGCCCCCTCATCGAGGGCGCCCTGGCCGAGAAGTGCCCGCGCCCTCAGCCGGATCACGCCCGCGCGGAGCAGGCGGACCTCGACCGCTACCTCTATGCTCCTCTCGCCCGCTTCACCAAGTCGGGCGGCAAGCGCACGCGACCGGCGCTGTGCCTGCTGGGGGCCGAGGCCGTGGGCGGACGCGCGCAGGACGCCCTGTCCGTCGCGTGCGCCATCGAGTACTTCCAGTCGGCGGCGCTCATCCACGACGACATCGCGGACAAGAGCGAGCTGCGCCGCGGCGAGCCGTGCGTGTACGTGACGGAGGGCACGGGCGTTGCCATCAACGTGGGCGACCTCGCGCTCACCACCGTGGCGCGGCTCATCCTGGACGACCGCGACCTTGCGCCGGACGTGCGCCTGCGCGTGCTGGACGAGGTCGTCGCCATGGAGGAACGCACGCTGGAGGGCCAGGCGCTCGACCTTGGCTGGGCGCGCGACGGCCGCTGGGACATCTCCGTGGACGACTACCTGTGCATGGCGAGCCACAAGACGGCCTACTACAGCGCCGCCGTGCCGCTTGCCACGGGCGCCATCTGCGCCGGCGCCACGGACGCGCAGGTGGACGCCCTGCGCGCGTTTGGCATGAAAGCCGGCCTCGCCTTCCAGCTGCAGGACGACCTGCTGAACCTGGTGGGCGACGCCGCCGCCCAGGGCAAGGACTTCCGAAGCGACGTGACGGAGGGCAAGCGCACGCTCGTCGCAGTCTGGGCGCTGTCTCACCTGCCAGAGGGGCCCGCGGCCGAGCTGTCGCAGATCCTCTCGACCCACGCGACGGACGAGGCCCAACTGGCGCGCGCCGTCGAGCTCATGCGCCAGTCCGGGGCGATCGACCACACCCGCGCCTTCGCGCGCGACCTCGTGGACGAGGCGAAGTCCCACCTCTCGTCTGCGGACTTTTTGCCTGAGGCGCACAAAGTGCTTCTCGCTATGGCAGACTTCTTTGTTGAGCGCCTGGGCTAGGCGCCGCGCATACCCGCGTAAACAGGAGACCACATGGAACCAATCCGAGAGGGCGCCGTCGGCGCCGCTGTCGAAGACATACAAGAGCGCCTCGCATCGCTGGGCTACAAGATCGACGCCGGCGAGCTGGGCGAGAAGAGCTTTGGCCCCTCGACCGCGACGGCGGTCGGGCGCTTCAGGATAGACCAGGACATCCCGCTGGGCAGCGAGGTGGACGGCGCCACGTGGTCCGCCCTGGTGGACGCGTGCTACAAGATGGGCGACCGCACGCTGTACCTGCGCCTGCCCAACCTGCACGGCAACGACGTTCTCGAGCTGCAGAAGTGCCTGAACATCCTGGGATTCTCGTGCGGCAAGCCCGACGGCTGCTACGGCGTGTACACGGAGGCCGCCGTGAAGCAGTTCCAGGAGAGCCAGGGCATGCTTGCCGACGGCATGGCGTTCCCGGACACGTTTGACGCCATCGAGCGCCTGCACCACGTGTGGGCCGGCAAGCCCGCGGCGGGCCCCCACCCCATGGGCGGCATGGGCTTTGCGCGCGCGGCCGGCGTGCTGGAGAGCGTGCAAATCTCGCTCACCGCGGAGGACCCCATCAGCCGCAACGTCGCGGGCCGCATCTGGAACCTCGCCTCGGCCACGAGCGAGAAGAGCGGGCTGGACATCGTGGAGAGCGTCGCGGCCGCCCGCCCGGACGACGACGTGGTGATAGTCCTGGGCACGACGGACCTGCCGGAGGGCAGCAAGCTCGCAAACCTCACCACGGACGAGGTGGACACCCTGCCCCAGCGCCTGCGCACCACCGTCGAGAGCGCCCGCGCAAACGGCGTGCGCCCGGTCGTCCGCCTTGAGCTGCCGCACGGCCTGTCCTACGACGGCACGTTCACGGTGAGCGACGCGCAGACGTTTGCCGTCATGCTGCTGGACGCCATCTGCTCCGCGTTCAACCTGTAGCGCTGCGCCTGCGTCCGCGGCAACCGCGGCGGGCGCACATCTGATACACTTATCCAGCGGCGCACGCGCGCCCGGTTGGCGGAGGCCCAACGTAGCGACTACATTGGGGTATCGTCCAAGGGTTAGGACACGGGTTTTTGGTGCCTGGAATGTGGGTTCGAATCCTACTACCCCAGCCAACGCACACATGCCGGAGGGTCCATGCGGGCCCTCCGGCTTTTTTGTCTCGCTTGCGCCCCGCCTTACGCCCCGGCAGGCGCCCCCGCCCGCGAGGCCACCGGCGGCTCGGCCGCAAACAGGCCGTACGCGCACACGCCCTCCCTCTCGCACGGCACGGCCGTGACGCCAAACGCGGCGGGAAGCGCGGGGCCGCCTGCGACCTCCGCGGGCGAGCCCTGGGCCAGAAGCCGCGTCGGCCGCTCGCGCCCCAGCACCGCCACCTCGTCGCAGAAGCGCAGGGCCAGGTCGATGTCGTGCAGCACGGCCACGACGGTCGTGCCTCGCTCGGCCACAAGGCGCCGCACGAGCGACATCAGCTCGTGCGCGGCGCTCACGTCGAGGTACGTGGTCGGCTCGTCAAGGAGAAGGACGTCCGCCTCCTGCGCAAGCGCCATCGCGATGAAGGCCCGCTGCCGCTCGCCGCCAGAGAGCCGGCGCGCGTTGCGGTGCGCCAGAGCCCGGAGCCCCATGAGCGAGAGGGCATCGTCCACGGCACGCTCGTCCTTCTCGCCCAGTTGTCCAAACGGACCCATGTGCGCGTAGCGCCCGCAGGCCACGAGGTCCCTTACCCGCATGGACGGGGTCCTGTGCACCTGCGGCAGAAGCGCGATGCGCCCGGCCCGCTCCCGGGCGGAAAGCCCGGCCACCGGCCTGCCGCCCACGAGCACCGTCCCGCGCGCCGGCATCCCAAGGCCGTCCGCAAGGCCAAGGAGCGTCGACTTTCCGCAGCCGTTGGGGCCAAGGACGCCAAGCACCTTCCCCTTGGGAACCTCGAGGTCGAAGCCGTCGAAGAGCGGACGTGGGCCGCAGAGGCACGCTATGTCGCGAAACTCGAGCGCCGGTGTGGCGTCACTCATCGCGATACCCCCTTCCGCGCATGAGGAGCCAGACGAAGAACGGCCCTCCCATGAGCGCCATGATGATGCCGACCGGCAGCTCGTACGGCGCGAACGCCGTGCGCGCCACCACGTCGGCGAGGACGGTGAACGTGGCGCCCCAGAGGGCTGAGATCGGGATGACCCGGCGCAGGTCGTGGCCGGCGAAGCGCTTTGTCACGTGCGGGACCATGAGGCCGACAAATCCGATGAGGCCGCAGAAGCTGACGGCGGCGCCCGCAAGCAGCGACGCGCACGCCAGGCCGGCAGCCCGGAGCGCCCCCACGCGCACGCCAAGCGCGTGGGCGGTCTCGCGCCCCAGCGCGAGCACGTTGATGCGGGCGGCAAGGGCAAGCGCCAGGGCAAGGCCGGCCGCGATGAGAGCCGCGGGGGCCGCCAGGCTGCCCAGCACGACGCCCGAGAGGCCGCCCACCAGGTAGGAGGACGAGCCGACGTACGCGTTGGGCGAGACCGTGAGCACGAGGTTCATGCCCGCGCCGAACACGGCGTTCACCGCGACGCCCGCAAGCACGACCGTGAGGCGCGACACGCCGGCGCGCGAGGAGACCGCAAGTATCAACCCCGACGCAGCAAGCGCCCCCAGAAACGCCGCCACGGGCAGGGGCGCAGCGACGCGCACGCCCGCCGACGCGAGCGCCGCGACGAGAAGAACCGCCATCCCGGCCCCGGAGTTGACGCCAATGACGTTGGGGCTGGCAAGCGGGTTGTCGAGCACGGCCTGAATGAGCGCGCCGGACGACGCGAACGCGGCGCCCGCGAGCAGCCCGCCAAGCACGCGCGGGATGCGGATCGAGACGAGGATGCTCCGTGCGGTGCCCGTCAGGCGGCCGCCAGAGAGCAGGGCAAACACGTCCGCGACGCCGACGCCGGACGCGCCGAGCACGAGGCCGACGAGGGACGCGGCAAGCAGTGCCGCGAGCGAGAAGAGCACGAGCGCGGGCAGCCGACCGCCGCGGGAGTGTGCCGCTTCCGTCATGTTGGACCCCGACCTCCCCATTGGCTCGCTCCCCGTCGCTACGTTTTCCGTCGCAGCGTTCACTACTTGTTGAGCGCCTTGCCCGCGAGCACGTAGGACTCGGCCCAGTCCGCGTTTGGCTTGTACAGGAAGTGCGCCGCGTCGAGCATCGTGACGCGCCCCTCCTTTACGGCGTCCATCCCCTGCCAGGCGGAGTTGGAGCCGGCCACCTGGTCGTAGTACTTCTGGGCGGTCGCCGTGTCGTCACTTGCCGCGAGCACGAGCACGTAGTCGGGATTGGCCTCGACGGCCGCCTCGAGGCTGAAGTCGGAAAGGAGGCTCGGGTGCTCGTCGGCGACGTTGACCGCGCCGAGGTCCCTCACGATGGCGCCGGCCATGCCGGAGGAGTTCTGCACCACGAGGCCCTTGGAGAACGCGCTCACGATGAGGACGGAGGGGGACTTGCTCTTTACGGAGTACGTGCTGACGGCAGACTTGATCTTCTCGCCCACCTTGGTCACGTTCTTCTTGTACAGGTCGTCGCGGCCGGTGATCGCGCAGAACACGCCCATCATCCGCTTGTAGTCGTCAAACGTCGTCACCTTGAAGAACGCGACGGGGATGCCCGCCTCCTTGAGCGCGGACTCCGCGTCCGCCTGGGAGACGCCGGTCGCGTGCTTGCCGTCCGAGATGCCGGTCATGATGACGAAGTCGGGCTTGAGGGCGATGATGCTCTCGAGGTTGAGCGAGGTGGACCTGCCGACGCCCGAGACCTTGGAGGAGTCGACGGCGTAGTGGCCGAACGCATCGTCAGACGCGCCGACGAGCGTGCCGCCCGCCAGCTGCCACGCGTCGGCGAAGCTGCCCATGCACGCAACGACGCGCTTGTGGCTCTTGACGGTCACCTTGCGCCCAAGGTCGTCCGTGAAGGTGTAGGCCTTGCTCTTCTCGGCCTTGCCGGCCTTGCCGGACTTTGCCTTGGCGGGCGCGGCAACGGACGTCGACGCGTCGCCGCTTCCGCCGGAGGCCGAGCCGCAGGCGGGCAGGGCAAGAAGCGACGCCGCAAGAAGGGCCGCGAGAGGCAGGGCCAAAAGGCGACGTCGGGAAGAGGGCTGCTTCATGATCGTGAATCCTCGCTTCTGTTGGTGGATGGGGCTGGCCTGGGGCCGCCGCGTTGCGTCATGGCCGCAGGGCCACGCGCGCGTGGTTTAAGAATACCGTTCGGATGGCGGGAAGGGAGCCGAGGCCGCGTATGTCGAGGCCTGCCTCGACCCCCGCCGCGCGGAGCTGGGCCTGCCAGCCGTCCGGCGCGCCGTCCGCAAGCTGGCGCGCCACGTGGCTTCCCGCCGTAAGCATGAGGGGCACGAGCGTGGCCGTGCCGAGGCCGGCCGCCTTGATGCCACCGGTGACCTCGTCGACCCCGGGCGCCCCGTCGAGCAGGCCGAGAAACGCGTCCGCCCTCCCCTGCGCCCGCAGCTCGTCCAGCAGGGCAAGGTACGGCTGGTTTGCGCCGCCGGTTGCGCCGTGGCCAACGAGCACCAGGGCGCGCCTGGGCCGCACGGGATGCGCCTCTGCGATCGCGCGGGCCACGTCGTGCAGGTCGCGCGCGGAGGACAGGAGCGGCTCGCCGACGACGATGCCACCGGGGAAGGCACCCTCCCAGCCCGAGGCCTCGGCGAGAAGGGCTTCGAGCGTCGAGCCTGCGACGATGAGTGCCGGCTGCACGCAGGCGCGCTCCACGCCGGCGTCCGCAAGGGCGGCAAGCGCGTCGCCGAGTGCGCCCGGGGCGTCCGCCCCCTTGCGCCGCAGCATGCGCCTCACGGGCGCGCTGAGGTACGCCTCGCAAAACGGCACGCCAGGCGCTGCGGCGCAAAGCTCCCGCGCGAGCGGCTCGATGTCGCGCCGGCGGGCGTCCTGCCGCGTCGTCCCATAGCTCGCAAGCACGAGCCCCCTACGCATCATGGGTGACCATCAGCCGGCGCACCGTGCGCTTCTCGTCCTGCGCATACGCCACGATCGAGGGCCAGTCGGGGTCCTCGTTCTCGAGGCAGAACACGCGCTCCACCCAGGCCCCGTCTTCCCGTCGCCTTCCGGCGAGAAGCCCGCACGCCTCTTCCGGAAGGCGCTCCCGGGCCCAGGAGGCCATCTGGTCGAAGGCGCCTGTCGTAAGATGCAGCATCGTTCGTTCCCTTCCGCGCTAGACGGCGCTTCCGTGCCGGGCGTCCGCGCACTCCGGCTGCTCGTAGTCGATGAGCCCCGCGATGGTCGGCCGGTCTCCGCAGACCGCGCGGTTGGGGTCGCGCGGCGGCAGCTTGATCGTGTGGAAGTCGCCCTTCAGCGCGTCGAACGTGAGCAGGCGGCCGCAGAGAAGCTCCCCGATCCCACAGATGTACTTTATCGCCTCGAGCGCCGCTCGTGCCGTGTCTTGTATTTCTCGTCCTCGCGCGCGGGCGGCTGGCACACGTGCGCGCACCCGCGCTATCATGGAAACGTCGTGCAACAGTCCAGCTACGACGCCTGCCCGGATGCCCGGACGGCCGCCATGCGGCCGCGCCACGCAAACGCCCGCCGGCGCGCTGGACCCAAACGCTGGAGGCATCACATGCCAGTAACCGCGATCGTCCTCGCCGCCGGCGAGGGAACGCGCATGAAGTCGCACCACCCCAAGGTGATGCACAAGGTGCTGGACCGGCCGCTCGCATGGTGGGTGGTCAACGCGGCGCGCCAGGCCGGGATCGAGCGCATCGTGCTCGTCATCGGCAACGGCGCGCAGGAGGTCCGCTCCTATTTCGCGGACGAGAAGGACGTGGAGTTCGCCGAGCAGACGCAGCGCCTTGGCACCGGGCACGCGGTCCGCGTCGTGAGGGACGCGCTCGGCAGCTTCGACGGGCCCGTCGTCGTGCTCAACGGCGACCTGCCGCTCGTCCGCCCAGAGACCGTCCGTGCCCTCGTGGACCGCACGCGCAACAACCACGACGCCTGCACGGTCCTCACCATGACCCCGCCGGACGTCACGGGCTACGGCCGCGTCCTTCTGGACGACGCCGGCCAGGTCCAGGCCATCATCGAGCACAAGGACTGCACGCCGGAGCAGCGCGCCACGCTCCTGGAGTGCAACGCCGGCGCATACTGCTTCTGCGGCGAGCGCCTTTCCGCCAACATCGACAAGCTCACGAACGACAACGTCCAGGGCGAGTACTACCTCACGGACATGGTCGGCATCTACGTGGGCATGGGCGAGCCCGTCACCGCCGTCCACTGCGACGACTACCAGGAGCTCTTGGGCGTGAACGACCGCGTGCAGCTCTCGCAGGTCACCAAGATCATGCAGCGTCGCATCAACGAGGGCCTCATGCGCTCCGGCGTGTCGATGCTCGACCCGGATCAGGTCTGGGTTGGGCCTGAGGCCACCATCGGGATGGACAGCGTCCTTCTCCCCCAGACCATCGTCTGGGGCAAGACCGTCGTGGGCGAGGCCTGCACCATCGGCCCCAACAGCCGCCTGGTCAACGCGACGGTGGGCAACAACTGCACCGTGGACGAGACCGTGATCGTGGACTCTGCCATCGACGACGACGTCAACTGCGGCCCGCGCGCCTACCTGCGCGGCGGCGCCCACTTCCACAAGGGCGCGAAGGCCGGCACGCACGTGGAGATCAAGGGGTCCGAGGTCGGCGAGGGCTCCAAGGTCCCGCACCTCAGCTACATCGGCGACGCGCACCTGGGCAAGGGCGTCAACATCGGCGGTGGCTCCATCACCTGCAACTACGACGGCAAGCACAAGAGCCACACGGAGATCGGCGACCACGTGTTCGTGGGGTCCGACACCATGATGGTCGCACCCGTCACCATTGGCGACAACGCGCTCGTGGGCGCGAGCTCGTGCATAACGAAGGACGTTCCGGCTGGTGCCCTCGCGCTGGAGCGCTCGAAGCAGACCGTGATCGAGGGTTGGGCAGACCGCTACTGGGACCGTCTGGAAAGAGAGGACTAGCACACAATGTACGAGGACCTTTGCAAGCCCCTTAACGTCGAGAAGAACATCCGCCTTTACACGGGAACCGGCAACCCCGAGCTGGCGCAGCGCATCGCGAACGTGCTTCACCTCGAGCTTTTCGGACTCATGATCGAGAAGTTCGCCAACGGCGAGATTTACGCCCGTTTCGAGGAGTCCGTCCGTGGTGACGAGGTCTTCTTCATCCAGACCATCGCCGGCAAGAACGTGAACGACCTCATCATGGAGACCCTCATCGTGGCCGACGCCGCCACCCGCGCAAGCGCGGAGAGCTTCACCGCAGTCATTCCCCACTACGGCTACGCTCGCCAGGACCGCAAGGCGTCCAGCCGCGAGCCCATCACCGCCCGCCTGGTGGCCAACCTCCTCGAGGCCGCCGGCGTTGACCGCGTGATTACGCTCGACCTGCACTCCGGCCAGATCCAGGGCTTCTTTGACATCCCCGTGACGCACCTCACTGCCCTCTACAACTTTGGCGACTACTTCAAGACCAAGGACTTCGACTGGGATAACACCGTGGTTGTCTCGCCTGACATGGGCCGCGCCAAGGTGGCAAAGAAGCTCTCAGACTACCTGGGCTGCGAGGTCGCAATCGCCCACAAGAGCCGCCCCAAGCACAACGCGGCCGAGGTCATGGGCGTCATCGGCAACATCGTGGGCAAGACCTGCATCATCAACGACGACATGATCGACACGGGCGGCACTCTCGTGGGCTCCATCAATAAGCTCAAGGAGATGGGCGCGGGTGACATCTACGTCTCGGCCACCCACGGCATCTTCTCCGGCCAGGCCATCGAGCGCCTGCAGAACGCGCCCATCGTCGAGTGCGTCGTTACCGACGCCATCCCCTGCGAGGTCGCCAACAAGCCCGGCTCCAAGATCAAGCAGATCAGCGTTGCCGAGCCGCTGGCAACCTGCATCTACAACGTCTACACCAACAACTCGGTCTCCCAGGGTGCCGCAGGCCACTCCGAGGTCTAGGCGTGTCTGACAAGAATAAAACGCACGAGAGAATCATCGACGCCGCGGAGGAGACCCCCCGCGGCGTCGCGCTTGTGCACGCATCTCTCGTGCTGCTGCTCTGGGCACTCCTGGCGGGCATCGTGGTGGGCGCGGGCTGCCTTGCCACGCTTAGGGTGGTCGACCTGCTCCAGGAGGTTGTCTGGGAGGGCCTTGCCAGGGCGCTCCCGCAGCCGCTCTCTGCGGTGGCGCCAGTGCTTCTCTGCACCCTGGGCGGCGTCCTTGTGGGCCTGGTCACAAGCCGCGCGGGCTTCTCGCTTGACACCCTGGGCGTTGTGGTTGGCAGCTGCCGCAGCAAGGGTGGCTACCGGGTGAAGAGCTGGCCCTGGGCCCTGGTGCTGTTTGCGCTTCCCATCGCCTTTGGCGGCGCCGTTGGCCCCGAGGCGGGCGTCTCTGGGTTCACCGCCGCGCTGGGTACCATGGCTATGCACGGTATGCGTCGCTCGGGCGTGGCAGTGGTGCGCAACACCTCGCACCCGCTTGCGGCCGCTTGGATGGCGCTCTCCCCCGCCCAGAGCGACGAGGGCAGGCGCTATACCCGCGGGCCCCGCATCCTTCTCTGGTCAGCGGCTGCGGCGGGCTTTGTGCTCGGCGCGCTCGGCGTCTCTCGCCTCTTTGGGCCGGGGGCGGGCTTTCCGCGCTTCGACGGCATTGACTACCTGGGGCTTAACGCAAGCGCGCTGTGGGTTCTCCTTGCGCTTCCCCTCGGCTGGGTGCTGGCGCGTCTCTCCGCGCTCGCCGGCAGGGCAACAAAGCTTGCGTGCGACCGCATGGGCACCGTTTCCAAGGCCATTCTCTGCGGCGTTGTCCTGGGGCTTGTTGCCATGGCGCTGCCCGAGGTGCTCTTCTCAGGGCAGTCCGGCACGTGGGACCTTCTCAGCGGCTGGCAAGCCATGGGCGCCGGGATGCTGCTTGCCACCTGCGTGGCAAAGCTTGCCTTGACGCAGCTTTGCGAGGAGACCGGCTGGATTGGCGGAGAGTTCTTCCCCCTCATCTTCTGCGGGGTCGCCGCTGGCTACGCCGTCGCAATCATCACCAGGGGCGATCCCATGCTCGCGGTGGCGCTCTCTACGGGTGCCCTCGTGGGGGCTGCCACCAGAAAGTGGTTGCTCACCACCTGCGTGCTTGCCCTGTGCTTTCCGCCAGTGAGCCTACCCGTGGTGGCACTTGCGGCATTTCTCGGCGCAAGGGCAAACGCCAAGCACAACGGCTAGCGGCCGAGCATATCCCTGCGGCCCTCGGGCCCTGCACATCCCTGAGCTATCATTGACCACACATGAGGCCCCCTGGCACGCGCCAGGACGGCCCGCGAGTCTCATATCACCGCGAACACAGGAGGCAGCCATGCCCGTCACCGCGATTGTCCTAGCCGCCGGCGAGGGAACGCGCATGAAGTCCCACCACCCCAAGGTCATGCACAAGGTCCTCGACAAGCCGCTCGCATGGTGGGTTGTCGACGCCGCCCGCAAGGCCGGCGTCGATCGCATCGTGCTGGTGGTTGGCAACGGTGCCGATGAGGTCCGCTCGTACTTTGCGGACGAGAAGGACGTGGAGTTTGTCGAGCAGACCAAGCGCCTGGGCACCGGCCACGCCGTGCGCGTGGTGCGCGACGCCCTGGGCGGGTTTGCCGGACCCGTGGTGGTTCTCAACGGCGACCTGCCGCTCGTTCGCCCCGAGACCATTTCTTCCCTGGTAGACGCTACCCGCGCAGGCCACAACGCCTGCACGCTGCTTACCATGACGCCGCCGGACGTCTCTGGCTACGGCCGTGTGCTCATCGAGGACGGCAGCGTGCACGCCATCATCGAGGACAAGGACTGCACGCCCGAGCAGCGCGCCACGCTCCTCGAGTGCAACGCCGGCGCCTACTGCTTCTGCGGCGAGCGCCTCTCGACCAACATCGACAAGGTCACCAACGACAACGCCCAGGGCGAGTACTACCTCACCGACATGGTAGGCATCTACGTGGGCATGGGCGAGCCAGTCTCGGCCGTCCACTGCGACGACTACGAGGAGCTCCTGGGCGTCAACGACCGCGTCCAGCTGGCGCAGGTCACCAAGATCATGCAGCACCGCATCAACGAGGGCCTCATGCGCTCCGGCGTCTCGATGCTCGACCCCGATCAGGTGTGGGTTGGTCCCGAGGCCACCGTTGGAAAGGACACCGTCCTTCTCCCCCAGACCTTCCTCTGGGGCAAGACGTCTGTGGGCGAGGCGTGCACTGTTGGCCCCAACAGCCGTCTGGAGAACGCCACGGTGGGCAACGACTGCACCGTGGACGAGACCGTGATCGTCGACTCCGCCATCGACGACGACGTCAACTGCGGGCCCCGCGCCTACCTGCGCGGCCACACCCACCTGCTGCGCGGCGCAAAGGCCGGCACGCACGTGGAGCTCAAGAACTCCGTGGTTGGCGAGGGCTCCAAGGTGCCGCACCTCTCCTACATTGGCGACACGCAGATGGGCGCCGGCGTGAACATTGGCGGCGGATCCATCACCTGCAACTACGACGGCGTGCACAAGAGCCACACCACCATTGGCGACGGCGCTTTCATTGGCTCGGACACCATGATGGTGGCACCCGTCAACATCGGTGCCGGCGCCATTACGGGCGCGAGCTCCTGCATCACGCACGACGTGCCAGACGACGCCCTTGCCATCGAGCGCAGCCAGCAGAAGAACGTCGAGGGCTACGCCATCGCCCGTCGCGAGCGCCTGGGCATCAAGCCCCGGAAGTAGGGAGCCCATGGCCATCAACACGAAGAACGGGCTCATGCTCCAGGCCTTCTCCTGGTACCTGCCAGCAGACGGCCAGCACTGGCGGCGTCTCGCCAAGATGGCCCCGCGCTTCGCGGAGGAGGGCTTTACCTCGGTGTGGATGCCGCCTGCCTACAAGGGGCAGGCGGGCGCCGAGGATGTGGGCTATGGCGTCTACGATCTCTGGGACCTGGGCGAGTTCGACCAGAAGGGCTCCGTGCGCACCAAGTACGGCACGCGCCACGAGTATCTTGCGGCCATCCACGCCATCCAGGAGCAGGGCGTCAACGTGCTGGCAGACGTTGTTCTCAACCACCGCATGGGTGCCGACGGCACGCAGCTGGTGCTGGCACAGGAGTGCGACGCCCAGAACCGAACAAAGTCCATTGGCGAGCCGCGCGAGATTCGCGCCTACACGCGCTTTGAGTTTCCGGGGCGCGCAGGTAGGCTTGACCGCTACCAGTGGGGCATCACGGACTTCACCGGCGTCGACTACGACGAGCTCGAGGGCACAACCGGCGTCTACCGCTTTGTGGGCAAGGAGTGGTCTCGCGAGGTGAGCGACGAGCTGGGTAACTATGACTACCTCATGGGAGCCGACGTCGACCTGGATGACCCCCGCGTGCGCGCTCAGCTGGCCACGTGGGGCGCCTGGTACCTGGGGCTCACGGGCGTGGACGGCGTGCGGCTTGACGCCGTGAAGCACATGAGTCGCTCGTTCTACCTCGATTGGCTTGCCCGCATGCGCGAAAAGACCGGCAAGGAGCTCTTTGCCGTAGGCGAGTACTGGTCCCAGAACGTGGACGAGTTGCGGGGCTACCTGGGACGCGAGGGCGCCATGAGCCTCTTTGACGTGCCGCTCCACTTCAACTTCTACCACGCATCCACCGCCGGTGACGACATAGATCTCACCCACATCCTGGACGGGAGCCTGGTGAGCGTGGACCCCATCCACGCCGTGACCTTTGTGGACAACCACGACACCCAGCCCGACCAGGCCCTCGAGTCCACAGTTGAGCCCTGGTTCAAGCCGCTTGCCTACGCGCTCATCCTGCTGCGCGAGGCAGGCTATCCCTGCGTCTTCATGGGCGACCTCTTTGGCCTCCCCAACGACCAGATTCCCGCCGTCCCCGAGCTTGAGCTGCTCATGGAGGTGCGTCGCCGCTTTGCCTATGGCGAGCAGCGCGACTGGTTTGACGAGAAGGACCTTGTCGGCTGGACGCGCGAGGGCACCGCGCGGCACGGGGTTTCTGGCGCGGCGGTGCTTCTCTCCACGCGCGCTGGCAACGCAACAAAGCGCATGTGCGTAGGTGCGGGGCATGCGGGCGAGACCTGGCGCTGCGTGCTGGGTGTCGATGGCACCGTCACGATTGACAACGAGGGCTGGGCGGAGTTTTCCACCGGCGGCGCGCGGCTTACGGTCTACCTGCCCGCGGCGACGGCAGACAAGCTGGACAGCATCCCCATCCTGGTAAGGCCGGAGGCATAGGCGCCTGACAGTTGGCTACCGCCTGGCAGTCGCTTGCCGGCGCTTCTCGGCGGTGGCGCACTTCTCGAACGGAGCAACGCATGAAGAGGATCCTCATGGTGGCCACGGGCGGCACCATTGCATCCATGCCCGAGGCAGACGGCACGGGCCTTGCTCCCGCACTTACGGGCGAGGAGCTGGCTGGCTATGTTCCGCAGGCGCGTGGCATGTGTGACTTGGACATTGTTCAGCCCATGAACATCGACTCGACCAACATGCGCCCCAGCGACTGGAAGCGCATTGCCGCCACAATCATGGACGCCTACGACGACTACGACGGCTTTGTGGTGCTCCACGGCACGGACACCATGGCATACACGGCGGCTGCCCTCTCCTATCTCATCCAGGGCAGTCCCAAGCCCATCGTGCTCACGGGCTCGCAGCAGCCCATGGCGAACCCCTTCACCGACGCCAAGCTCAACCTGTACCAGTCGCTGCTCTACGCCACCGACGACGACTCGCATGACGTGTCCATCGTGTTTGGCGGCTCGGTCATTGTGGGAACGCGCGCCCACAAGCAGCGCACCATGAGCTTCAATGCGTTTACCAGCGTAAACTACCCGCTGCCGGCCATCATCCGCAGCGACCGCATCATCCGCGAGGGTCGAGAGGGAATGACCATCACCGGGGCGGGCGCGTCGGTGGTGCGGCCGAATCGGCGGCCGCGCGTCTACGAGCGCCTGGATGAGCACGTGGTTGTGGTACGTCTCACCCCGGGCCTGGGGCCGGGGATCCTCGACGCGCTGGGGCCCGACTATGACGCCGTGATTCTCGAGACCTTTGGCATCGGCGGCATCCCAGAGTGCAAGGGTGCCCACTTTGAGCAGGCGATCTTTGACTGGATTGACTGCGGCAAGACTATCGTGCTCACCACGCAGGTCTCAGAGGAGGGCCTTGACCTGGGCGTCTATGAGGTGGGGAGCGCCTATGTCAACGAGCCCGCAATCCTTCGCGGTGACGACATGACCACGGAGGCCCTGGTGGCAAAGACCATGTGGGCGCTCGGACAGACGCGCGAACCGGCCGAGGTGGCAAAGCTCTTCTATCGGCCCGTGAACCACGACCGCGCCGTGCGGTAAGAGACGGCGCTGGGAGGCACGTCCCGCCCTCAATGGCATACGCAGGTCTCACCCCGACGCCAACGGCAACAGTCGCCGGAGAGGCATTATTGTTACGTTTTGCATCACCTGGGCCCCTCCGGAGACAAAAAGTCGCCGGAGGGCTTGTTTTGGCGCAATCGGCAACAATAGCAGCCTTCCGGCGATGCCGCACCTACCCGCGCGACTCCTCGCGCTTCGTGAGCGCCAGCGTGACGCCCACCAGCGCCGCTGCCACCACGGCGAGCACGGCCCCCACCAGGCCAACCGCGCGGATCCCCGGGCCAGAGACCACGACACCTCCCACAAAGGTGCCAAAGGCAATGCCCACGTTAAACGAGAGCGGTTCGAGCGAGCTGGCCAGCGTGAGCGCCTTGGGGTAGCGCCTGCGCGCCACGTCCATGAAGTGGGACACGCTGGGAATCGACGCCACGTACATGACCAGTCCCAGAAGCATCACCAGAACCAGAGAGCCCGGCATCGACGAGCCCGCCACGTACAGCCCTGCGAGAATTGCCGCCTGGGCGAGAAAGTCCGCAACCAGCGCCTTGATGCCAAAGCGCATGTCGACCCAGCCGCTCAGCAGGTTCGAGCCAAACGTGATGACTCCGTACAGCACAAGCGCCCCGCTCACGGCCACGGCATCCATCCCCAGCACCTGCTCCATGTACGGCGTCACGTAGCCGTAGAACGTGTACACCGAGCCAATGCCAAACACAAACACAAGCATGCCCGCGATGATGCTTGGCTCGCCAAAGAGGCGC
>Ga0256404_1007746_pt1 | contig 16732 bp, 11 predicted proteins | sample RumenRJG_01DNA_FD_185990 | JGI IMG/M metagenome (GOLD analysis project Ga0256404, IMG submission 185990) | Bovine rumen microbial communities from Lethbridge, Alberta, Canada - RJG_01 | ecosystem: Host-associated > Mammals > Digestive system > Stomach > Rumen | place: Canada: Alberta | collected...
GAGATAAAAGGCAATGCCATTAAGCCAGTTGTTCGAAGTTTTGTTCGATAGCTCAGTTGTTGGCAAATATCCGATATTTTGAACTCAAAAAGCCAAAAACAGGTATGCCAAAAAGAAGGATATTCAGTTGCAGAACTTACCGATATCCAAAATGAATTGCGCTGATTCCACGGAGAGGCCGCTGTGGATCGGGTGAAAATGAGCGCTCAAATTCTTTTGTTTCATATAAAGAAAAAGTTTGTTATACTATATGTGTATTGTAATACCATAGATCGCAGAGGCTGCGAAGGAGGATTTCGAAATTGAACAGGATGGTTTTAAGAAAGTGATTCGATATGGCATTGCCTTTTATAAAAAAGAATGTCTTGTAATGTAGTAAGAACCAGGATATTGCATAGCGTTTATACTTTATGGTTCCACTCGCAAGCCCTCTAGACGGTGTGAATTTACAGAAAAAATTCACACCGTCAATGTATAGGGAGATGCAATCCGTCGAATTATTTTGCGCTTACGTCATAATGCTCACCGGCTTAACGATCTAACAACCATTTCCATATCGGGACAACCTCAATCTGAATCCCATCATAATCAAGGGTTGCTTCTTCGCTATTGGTTATTAGAATGCATTTTGTATCAGGAATGTAAGCATTCAGTTTCGCAAATGCTCTGGTTTCGCGTTCTTTGGTGTCTATATCATCAAGGACTTGCATACTTACCTGGATAGCAAGATTTTCAGATGGAACATAGAAGTCTATTTCTACTTTGTTTTCAAAGAAATAAACATTTTCAATACCGTAGCGACGAATTAACTCAATCGCAACAAGATTTTCTAATTGCGCGGATTTGCAATCTAACAGCATAAGTCCAAGCAATCCGGTATCCATGAAATAGTACTTCGGCGAGGTTTCTTTTTCTACCAATTTTGCTGCATAATTATGCAGAACGAATAGCAGATAAGAATCTGTCATATAACCAACATAGTTTATTACTGTTTGTTTTCCCAATGAAGTTCCGCTGCTTTTTAAAATATTGGTTAATCGGTTGTAGGACAGTGGCTTGGTAACGGATTCTGCAATTTTTTTTAAAATTAGTTTGATAGCAAAATCGTTTGTTATCTTATTTCTTGTAATAATATCTCCTAAATATACAGTCAGATAAATACTACTTAAAAAAGCTCTCTTATTTCGAATTTCTACCAGTTCCGGAAATGCGCCATATGTGACATACTCGTTATACAGAGCAATGACATCCGCTTTATCCTTAGTGCTGATTGTTCCCAGATAATCCTTATCTTTGCCATATGCAAGTAAATATTCCGGAAAAGAATACGGATATATATTCATAATGACAAATCTGCCTCCTAAAGTCGAGGCAATCTCTCGACTGAGCATTTTGCTGTTACTTCCGGTTATATTAACGCGATATTTCATATCTGCGACTCTGCGAACGAATTTTTCCCAACCATCGATATTTTGGATTTCGTCAAAGAACAAATATGGTTTATGATCAACACCGGATATCTCTAATCCTATTTCCAATATCATATTTAGGTCATCGGAAGTCATTTCAAGAAGACGTTCATCTTCGAAGTTGACATATACAATTTGTGACAATGGGACACCATCTATTTCCAATCGCTTGATCTGTTGATACATCATATATGATTTGCCGGTACGTCGAATACCAACGAAGCAGTAATTGACGCCTTCTTCTAAGGGATATAGTCTGTGGAGCAAAGAGTTATTCAAGTAAATCTCTTTTTGATCAATCATAATTTGTTTTAAAATATCTCTATTCATAATGCATTACTCTCCTTTTAAAACAATTGTAATACATTTTTGTTCTGCACACAAGACAATATTAACACAAAAATGTTTTACTATAGAGTATATGTAAAAGGCTATTTCTTTATCCACGTACCTGATTTTCAATGTGGATGTCTGCAGAATAATACGGTTGTTTTTGGAGATAACGCATATTATAATACGGATAGACTTATGAATGAAAGGGGGGGTGATATGTGTAGTGTTGCTGTAAAGATACCGGGTGAAGTTTTATATGATACCAAAATGACAGAGGCAGAAGCAAATGCATTTGCGAAGAGGGCAGCGGCATTGATGCTCTATACACAAAATCACATCTCTATTGGATATTGTGCGCAGATTGCTGGAATGGTGGAAGATTGCTTTCGGAATCTGTTTTATAGTGGCGGTTGTGATTATTGCCGGATTGATTGTATTGTTGGTGGGAAAACAACAAAACTTAAGGCCAGATGAGAAATCAAGTCAACCATCACAGATTTCACAAAAAGAAGTTGCAACAGAAACAGAACAGAAAACGGAAAAAACAGATGCGCAGGATGCCACGATTGATATCGCACAGATTGATACAAGTAATTACCCAAAAATCAGCGTATATTTTACGGTAAGAGATCTTGATGGAAATGATATCAATCATTTGGATAAGAGCCAGTTTACGTTATCAGAGTTGGAAAACAATAAAGAAAAGAAGCAGAATTTTTCTTTGGATTATTATAAAGATAGAGTAAACCAGCAGAAAACAGTTACGTTTGCCATGGATATCAGTGGAAGTATGGATGGAATACTTGGGGAAGAGTTTGATGCAGCTGATTATATTTTAGGTTTGATGAAGGAGAAAAGCGGGTATTGTGTGGCAATGACTTCATTTAACAGCGACCAGCAGGAATTGTATGGTTTTACAACGGATATTGATAAAATGAGGGAAGTGTGTGCGCAAGATCGTGAGGCGGAAGGAAGCACAGCTCTTTATGATACCCTGACAAATGCTTTGTATCAGGAGGTACATCAGACCGGGCAGAAATATATTCTTGCTTTTACAGATGGTGCAGATAACTGTTCGGTTTCTGCAACCGCGGATTCGGTAATCAGTCTGTCGGAACAGTATCATATCCCGATTTATCTTATTTCGGTTTCCGGGGAAAATGAGACGGATGTTTTGCAGAATATTGCAAATGCAAGTGGCGGAAAGTATTTTGAAATTAAAGATATCAGTGAATTACAGGGATGCTACGAACAGATTTTTGAACAGCAGCAGGCTATGAATGTGTTGACTTATACTACAACGCAAAAAAATACAGATACACAGATTCGCTTGTCGTATACGGCATCCGATTACAGGGGGCAGCAGGAACAGATGGTGCCGGAATCGGATCGTGGATTGAATTGGATTTTGATGAACCGTTGGAGACATCCTCACTGCGTCTGGAAATTGTGTCTGTATATAAGGATAAACAGACGAAACATATGGATACCTGTCTGACAGATCTTAGCATTTATTAAATGCTACAAAGCTCTTTGTTTATTCGAAAGTATGTGACAGAATGTCAGCTTGCAAAAAACATTTTGTTTCATCTATGATAAAAATTTGTTATACTATAACAATAAGTGTAACATGTAGATAGGATTTCAATTTTCCTAAAGGGGGATCTTCATGAAAACAATCGGTATAGGAAAGCAGGATTTTGCCTCGCTCCGTGAACACAATTGTTTTTATATTGATAAAACTGACTTTATTAAAGAATGGTGGAATTCGCAGGATGATGTAACTTTGATTACACGACCTCGTCGTTTCGGCAAGACTTTAAATATGAGTATGGTGGAATGTTTCTTTTCAGTGAAATATGCGAAACGTTTGGATTTATTCGAAGGATTGAGCATCGAAAAGAATGCTGCTTTACGGAAATTACAGGGAACCTATCCTGTTCTCTTCTTAAGTTTTGCAGCAGTCAAAACAAATACTTATGAGAACGCAAGAAGACAGATCTGTTCGTTGATTGCTTCATTATATGATGAAAATATGTATCTGTTAAATGGTGACACATTAAATGAGCGTGAAAAAAAGCGGTTCCAGGCAGTTACACCGGAGATGAATGATGCCGATGCGGTTATGGCATTACAAAATTTGTGCCTTTTCCTCAGCAAATATTATGGGAAAAAGGTCATCGTTTTGCTTGATGAGTACGATACGCCATTACAGGAATCCTATGCATATAGATATTGGAGTGAACTGACGGCCTTTACTCGAAGCCTGTTCAATGCAACGTTCAAGACAAATCCATATCTTGAGCGGGCAATTATGACAGGTATTACGAGAGTTAGCAAGGAATCCATTTTTTCAGATCTGAATAATTTGGAAGTGATCACAACTACTTCCGAGAAGTACGCGACATCGTTTGGTTTTACAGAATCTGAAGTCTTTACAGCACTGGATGAAGCCGGAATGTCTGAGCAATGTGATGTTGTAAAGAAATGGTATGATGGTTTCGTTTTTGGAGGAAAAAAGGATATATACAATCCATGGTCAATTACGAATTTTCTTGATAAAAGAAAAATTGATATTTATTGGGCTAATACCAGTTCTAACAGCCTGATTGGACATCTTATTCAAAGGGGAAATTCTGCAATTAAAGAAGCCATGGAGGATTTACTGTCCGGAAAAGAACTGGTAACGGAAATTGATGAGCAGATTGTATTTGATCAGTTGGATGATAATATGACGGCGATATGGAGTTTGTTGCTTTCAAGTGGATATTTGAAAATTAATCAGGCTCCGAAGGATGCTGCTGCATCCAATCAGAATTACCATCTTTCTTTGACAAATCATGAGGTAGATGTCATGTTTCGCCGAATGATCGATGGCTGGTTTAAGAAATATACTCCAAATTATAATGCATTTGTTAAGGCACTGCTTGCGGATGATGTTCGGGCAATGAATCATTATATTAACAGGATAGCCTTAGAAACGTTCAGTTTCTTTGATACGGGAAAGGGACCTTCTGCTTCGGCAGAACCGGAACGTTTTTACCATGGGTTTGTTCTTGGACTGATGGTAGATCTGCAGGATAACTACCATATTACCTCTAATCGTGAAAGTGGATTTGGGCGTTATGATATTATGCTTGAGCCTGTTGAAATTGGTCAGTCGGATGCAATTATTCTGGAATTTAAAGTGATTGATCCGGAGTCGGAGGCTGATTTGAATGCGACTGTGAACAATGCGTTAGAACAGATTCGTCATAAACAATATGATGCGCAGTTACTTGCCAGGGGATTTCGGGCAGATCAAATTCGCGCATATGGATTTGCTTTTCAGGGAAAGCAGGTTTTGATAGGAAAATAAAATTGTTTTTTATAAAAGTGGGCTGTCCCCATTAAAAAGGGATAGTGAGATGGTAGGAGAGAGCCGGCGCTGGTGCGCCGGCTCGAGTAAACATGAACATGATGTTCATCTCTCGACTGAGCATTTTACTGTTACTACTAGTGATATTGACCCGGTATTTCATATCTGCGACTCTGTGAACAAATTTTTCCCAGCCGTCGATATTCTGAATTTCGTCAAAGAACAGATATGGTTTATGATCAACACCAGATATTTCTAATCCTATTTCCAGTATCATATTTAGGTCATCGGCTGTCATTTCAAGAAGACGTTCGTCTTCGAAGTTCACATATACAATTTGTGATAATGGAACACCTACATACAAGCGTGTTTATGGCGATTTCTCGAATCCAAGTGTATCATCATGGAAAGATGTTTTAAGCACATATGCATTAACGCCTGTAATTCAGTTTAATTATGTGAAAGGAAAGAATTCTTCTGATTCTGCAATAATTATTGATGCAATGGACATATTGTATTCTGGAAATGTAAATGGATTTTGCCTTGTAACATCGGACAGTGATTTCACAAAGTTAGCAAACCGTTTAAGAGAAGCCGGAATGCTGGTTATTGGAATGGGAGAGAAAAAACACCGACATCGCTTGTTGCAGCATGCGAACAGTTTAAATATTTGGATTTACTGTTCGCCGAAGAAGAGGAAGAGCGTGGGGCTGAAGATAATAGCATAGCAGATGAAGTCGTCGAGGAGCAGGCAATTGATGAGAAAGCGCAGGGAGAGGCAGATGTGTCAGAAAATCAGGACACAACAGATCCGGAAACGCAGGACTTATGTGATATGCCATTTATTCCTACGCAGGAAAATATAGGAGATGAAATCAGAACAATTATTGAACAGAAGTCAGATGAGGCAGGCTGGATTAACCAGTCCGAGATAGGAATCTTACTTTCCAAGCGTGTACCGGGATTTGATCCAAGAAATTATAATTTTAAAAAGTTAAGCCAGCTGATTGAAAGTTATGATTTCCTGGAAACAAAAACAATTCCGAATCCAAAAAATGATCTGTTAAAAATAGTATATGTCAAAATAAAGTAAGGGCAATTCTTTTCAGATTTGCCTTTCAGGGAAAGAAAGTGTTAATAGGAAAATAAATGTATGGTGATGAAGTAACGCCGGTGGCCAAGCGACCATCGGCGTTTTTTACACGATTCCCGGCAATCAGGGCTTATAAGCTTCAATCACTCCACAGGCAATTTTAGTTCCGGAATCCCCGGCCGGCTGTGTCGTAAAATCATCCCGGTTTTCATGGATGATAAGTGAGCGTCCAAGGATATCAGAGATTGTAAAGCGTGCATCATAGAATGCCATCCATGCGTACCCGTGATTGGACAAAAGAGGTGGGAGATCGTCGATATAAGTGTTATAGAAAGTGGCGTATCCGCGTACCGGATTGGCCGTATCTCCCTGGATTTTTGCAACAGCAGCAGGGCGCAGAGTGGTTAGTGTTTGAATAAAAAGAGATGAAGACATAAAAATTCCTTTTTTATTATCATATGGGAGAGGGTTACAAATAATAAATCCAGATGTTTTCTGTATCATAAAAATTTGCTATACTAACAAGGAGAGGGCCATTAAATATACCTGGATTGTGGAAAGGATAAGAGAATGTCAGGAATTGTTTTAAAAATTACTATAGAGGATACACACCCGCCGGTGTGGAGAAGATTAGTGGTACCGGAAAACATGAGTTTTTATGATTTGCATCGGGTAATACAGCTGGTTTTTGGATGGGAAGATATGCATATGCACATCTTTGAAGCTCCACAGAATCGTTTTGAAATTGTGGCAAATTCAAAAGATGCATACACTGATTTTTTTATGGAGAAAAAACTCCCGGTTTCAGCTGTAGCGGAGCATGAAAACTGGATCCGCTATGTATACGACATGGGAGATGACTGGCGTCATAAAATTGTGTTTGAAAAATTATTGCAGGACTATGAGAAAGATTCTGCTACATTAATGAAAACAAAAGGAAACAATTTTGTAGAAGATTCCGGTGGCATCTGGGGAGAAGAACAGGTTTCGGGAAGCTATGATGCCGTGAGCGTGAATGCACAACTGGAACAATTGCATTTTGCAGATATCCGTCTGGCAGAAAAAGACCGCAAAAAGCTGGAACAGATATATGTAATGCAGCAGATGGACAAAGAAATAAAAGAGATGCTAAAGCATGCAGTAAGCAGGCCGGCATACTATAATGAAATTGTGCCGGAGAATAGAAATTACATCTCAAAACAGTCGGACTCACAGGCTGATATGGAAATATTTGCATGGAGACAGTTTTGTGGAGAAGATGAAAAAGGTGCAATCTGCAAGATGGCACCACGGAAAATGAGCAGGGAAATACTTGCAAGATTAAGTGATGAGGAATTACAGAATCTGGAATATGCATTGTATATTGACGAAGAAAATGTAACGGATCAGTCGAAAGAAGAGCGTATTCTGAATATGTTCCAGAAACATCCGGAGTATTATTTTTGCGTATTGGATGAAACGGATATGCAGGAAATAGAAAAAGTCCAATTATTTGAATATAATCAGAAAAATGAGATGAATGCGGAAACGGTTGAAAAGGGAATTGCCTTGGGATTGTGGCACATGCAGATACCGGAAAAAACTCAGGCGTCATATTTGTTCCCGGCAATTGATTTTGAGCAGAGACTGGAAAATCTCCAGAATGCAGACTGGAAAAATCAGATTATGAATATGCAGGATTTTTCAGATAAACTCAGGAAAATTCTGCTTACATATGCAGTGATAGAACAGAATGCTTTCTATGACATTTTTGAAAAACAATGGAATATGAAAATAGAAAAGCAGGAGTTTTTACGGCTTATATATCTGAATGGAGTGATTGCAGGAAAATATGAAATACATGCATGGCAATCTACCGGAGAAAGATTTATCTGTGTACCGGGCCTGGATGTGGATGCTATTTTGAGTCAGAGGATGTTATATGCAGCGGATCTTTCTTATAAGCAGTTTACAAAGAAAGAGTTGTTGAAATATAGTCAGCCGTTGTATGAGCTGGAGCCACAATGGGAAGGCGTGGAGAAAATCGCCCGCAGTTTTCTGTGGGTTCCACAGGAGGCAATGGAAGCTTTTATTGTTGCATGCTATCAGGATATTTGCAGTGGCAATGGAATTCATGCAGTGCTTGAACATATGGGAATCTATGAAACAGATTTGCCGCTTTTGCATTCGTGTGGGTTATGGAAAACATTAATGAGGTTTATTATGGAAAACCGTCTTCCAATGCTCAATGGATATTCAAGATTAGAGTATCAGAATATGACGGGAGAAGATGCTTTTTCTATGGGTGTATTTCAGAAAGATCAATTAGAAGATGACGTAGAAACAGAGACTCCGTTATATGCGATGCCAGTCTCTGTGCAGGAGATGATATATCATGCACTCTCTGATCACAGAGGGGTGGAGCAGATACAGGCGTTAGAACAGGTAAGCAGAAAACGGAAGATACATAATGATGAATTGGATGTGCTTACAGCGATGGCCTGTGCAGAAAATGAAAAATATACCAAAGCCTGCAATATTTTAGATGATGTGGCAGACCGTACAGAAGATCCGAGTGTGATAAGTACAATTGATATATTGAGTGAACAGGCGGAAAGAATACTGGAAAATAATGCATATTTTGGAGATCCTTTTATGGGCATACAAAAGGAAATGCCATATCAAAGGGAAACACCGAAGGTTGGAAGAAATGATCCATGTCCATGCGGAAGTGGGAAAAAATATAAAAAATGTTGTGGAAAATAAAAAGAAAAATTGTTTTTATGCATTGTCAGTCCTTCGATTGTGTACTATAATAAACCCTATTAGGGAAGCGTATTTAGCTTCTTATTGCAGATAAATGAACAGGTACAAAGGAGAGCAACGTGCAGGTAACAGACAAGCTAACCAAAGCACTTACAGAAGCAAAATATTTGAATGCGGATAATGTCAGCAGGTATCGCTGCATTATGCGCATTTTTTTTGAAAATTACGAAAAACTCCGTTATTGGCTGTATCAGGAGGAAGTTTATGCCCAGATGATACAAGATCCGTTTTTTGCGGATTATAAGCCGGAGCAGTGCCAGCAGGATCTGGCAATGCTCGTAGAATGGAAGAATCTGAATACGATTCAGGATACGAAAAAAGTATCTTCCATTGACGAATTTAAAAACAAAAAATTCAGGTACCAGATGTCGGAATACAGCGTGGAGATTGAACGTCTGGTATTGCGGCTGGAGAATCTTTTTATTGAAGGTTCTTCGTTGGAGCCGACACTTTTGGAACGGATTCGGATGAACATTGCGCGTTTTCCCCAGATGGCAGATGAGGATATCAACAAAGTTTATACATGGTGGAACGATCTGAACAATGACTTTGTGCGTCTGAATCAGAACTATCAGGACTATATCCGTGATTTGAACAGCGTGAAAGCAGAAGAAATGATGCATACAAAAGAGTTTCTTGTGTTCAAAGACCGTCTTGTCGAATATCTGCGCAATTTTATTAAAGGATTGCAACGCAATGTCGGAGTGATTGAGGAAGATCTGCGAACATTGGAAGAACAGAATAAGCAGCAGGTGTTTGAAAAAATCGTGCAGTATGAACTGCTGATTCCACGTATGGATATGGAAGTCTCACGGGAATTACTCGAAGAAAAGACGAAGGGGCGCTTTCAGAGTATTTATGACTGGTTTGTTTCTTCCAATGCAGAGGAAAACGAGGCCGGCAAGCTTTTTGATGCGACCAATGAAATTATCCGGAGAATTACAAGGTATGCGGCACAGCTCAGCGAGAAAAACGCGTTTGGTGCGAACCGGAGAGAAGAATACCGCAAAGTAGCAGAACTTTTTTTGAAGTGCGAGGATGTGCAGCAGGCACATAGGATGTCTGCCATGGTTTTTGGCTTGGAGAGACCTTATCATTTAAAGGGAGATCTGATTCGTGAGACGGACAGCATGAATCAGGGTGTTTATGAGGAAAGTCCATTTGAAGTAATGTTGAAACCGCGCGTGAGAAGCTACAGAGAGAAGTCCGGTCGCAGTCCAATCCGTGAATCTGCAGAAGAAAAGCAAAGAACGAGACGGCAGATGATTGAAAAACAAAGAGAAGATATGCGTAAACTCCGGGAATTGGAGTCCGATGGAAAAATAGATTTTTCCACATTACCGGTCATTGAGGCTCATGTGCGGGAAATTTTGTTAAAGTGGATTTCCGATGCGATGGAAAATCCGGCAGGTGCTGCGACAACGGAAGAAGGGCGGCATTACAAGCTTGATATGAGCAGAAAAGAGGAACGTTGCGTCGTATATTGTAAGGATGGAAACTTTACGATGCCAAGACTTGCGATTGTATTTCAGGAGGAGGCTTGATGAAGGAACTGGAAGTATTATTGAATCAACGCTGGGTGTTGAAATCGGAAAATAAGGAGTTGTATTACCAGCTGCGAGATGTAATTGGTGATATCCGTAAATATGCATCCGACAAGCTGGGATGCCAGGTAACAGAGAATGCCTTGATGGTGAAAATGGAAAAAATTCCGGTGATTCCGGAGACTTTTATGGGAATCCAGGATTTTTCTTCGAAAGAAGAGTATGCATTTCTCTGCATTTTACTTATGTTTCTAGAAGAAAAAGATACGCAGGAACAATTTATTTTATCGCAGCTTACCGAGTATATTTCTGCGAATATGCCGGGAGAGACGGTCGACTGGACCGTATATACGAGCCGGAGAAGACTGATCAAAGTTTTGCGTTATGCAGTGACACAGGGAATTGTAAGCATTACAGACGGAGCGGATGATGCTTTCATGGAAGATGCAGCAGGGGAAGTGCTGTATGAAAACACCGGAGCATCGCGTTATTTTATGCGCAATTTTTCAAAGGATATTACGGATTATGGAAGACCGGAAGATTTTTTGGAGAGTGACTGGTTTGCAATGGATGAGGACCGGGGAATTGCAAGAAGACATCGTGTGTATAAGCGTTTGTTATTTGCACCGGGCATGTATCGCTGGAATGGGTCAGAAGAAGATTTTGAGTATTTGAAATATTATGGTCGCCGTCTTACAGAAGATCTTGAACAGAATTTTGACTGTTATGTGCATATTCACAGAGGAAGTGCTTATGTGATGCTGCAGGATGACTGTCGGATGGGAAATGCATTTCCGGGAAACAATGTGCTTTCCGATATTATCCTTTTGTGCCTTTCAGAAATAAGGACACGGATAGCACAAAAAGATTGGAAAGTGCAAAAGGATGAGATTTGTATTGTGGACACGGTGTCTTTTGAACAGATGATACAGAGTGTCCGGCAACAGTATGGACAGGGATTTTCTAAGAATTACAGGGAGATGCCGGACAGTGAGTTTATCAGCACGGTAATGTCTGCCATGGAATTATGGATGTTTATAAAGTGGGACGAACTGGCACATCAGGTGGAAATCTATCCGGCAGCCGGAAAGCTGCAGGGCCGGTATCCGAAGGATTTTACAGGAGGACAGAAAAATGAGCAGTAGATGGCAGGCGAGCAAGATAGGATTAATTAATTTCTGGTATTATGACGAGCAGGAATTTCCGTTTGTAAAAGGCCGGATGCTGTTAAGAGGCTCCAACGGATCCGGTAAATCCGTAACAATGCAGAGCGTGGTGCCTCTTTTATTGGATGGAAACATGAGTCCGGAACGTCTCGATCCGTTTGGTTCAAGAGACCGAAAAATGAGCAGCTATCTGTTGGAAGAGGATGATGGACGTGAAGAGCGCACCGGCTATCTGTATCTGGAATTTAAACGGGAAGAAACAGAAAATTATCTGACGATTGGTATGGGAATCCGGGCACGACGTGGGAAGCCATTGGATAAATGGTATTTTTCGCTGACAGATGGCAGACGCGTGGGCGAAGATTTCTTTTTGTACAAAGAGACAAATGAGAAGGTGACATTGTCAAAAAAAGAGCTCGAGAACCGTATTGCAGCAGGTGGACAGGTGTTTGACCGCCAGGTGGATTATATGGAATATGTCAACCGTCAGATTTTCGGATTTGATACGGTAGAGGAATACAAAGAGATGATTGATCTGCTGATTCAGTTACGAACACCAAAGCTTTCAAAAGATTTTAAACCTTCTGTCATTAACGATATTTTAAGTGATTCCCTGCAGCCGCTTTCCGATGATGATCTGCGTCCGATGTCTGATGCAATTGAAAATATGGATCAGATGACAATGAACTTAAAAAGCCGTCAGGAGGCGCAGCAGGCGGCACAGAAAATCCAAAGTGTATATGACAAATATAACAGGTTGGCATTATATGAAAAAACAAAAAGCTACCAGGAAATCTGCAGTGATATAGAAGCTGCTGACAGAGAGCAGAAAAAGCGCAAGGCAGATATTGCAGAAACTGAAAAAGAGATTTCTTTATTATCCGATAAGTATCAGGAGATGCTGGCAAAGCGTGAGGCAATGGAGAAAGAAAAGGAATCTTTAAGCAAGAGTGATGCAGTAGGTTTAAAGGACCGGGAAGCAGAGCTTGCGAAAGAAATGAAGCGCCAGCAGGAGATTATTGACAGTAAGAATTCGGCTTTGGAGGGAAAACAGGAACAGTACCGGGAAGAAGAGAATAAACAAAAAAAGGAAGAAGAACGCAAATTCGAAAAGGAAAGAAAAATCGCTAATCTATTTGAAGAGATGCAGACAGAGGCTGAGAGCATGGCTTTTGAGGAACACAGCTTTTTTCAAAAGGAATGTGAGGAACATCTGGAAGAAACAATTGCATTTGATACACATGAAAAACAATTTTCTGATGTAAAAAACAAAATACATAAAGCTTTTCAGATCTTGCAGGAAACGAATTTGCTTGAACCACGGGCAGAAGAACTTTTGAAACAAAGAGACAGTATCCGAAAAGAACTGGATGCGATACAGCGGGAGATCGCTGCGAAAGATATGCTTTTTGTGCAGGAACAAAATGCGTGGAAGGAAGCTTTGTATGCGTGGAATGGTTCAAATACGGAACTTCTTCTGGATAAAGAACAGTTAAAAGACTGCTGTAGATTTGCAGAGGATTTTGGGGAGGATGCAGACTTCGCTGTGGTGCGGAAACAGGTGGCAGACATCTGGTTTTCCTTTAAAAATCCATTGGAGCTGCAGGTACATGAAAAGGAAAATGTATATGAGCAGAGGAGAATGGAAAAAGAACAGATAGAAGAGGAACTGACAGAATGGGAGAATGCAAAAGATCCGGAGCCGGAACGATCGGAAGCAGTTATAAAAAACAGACAGCGTCTGGATGCGCTGCAGATTCCGTATCAAGAGTTTTATAAGGCGATTGAGTTTGGCGATTCGCTGAGCGAAATGGAGTGCAATCATTTGGAAGAAGCGTTACTGCAGATGGGAATTCTCGATGCACTGGTCGTGGATGTCTCTTACCGGGAGCAGGTGCTGACACTGTCGGAAGGCTGTGAAGACCGTTATCTGTTTGTGCAGAAGTCACACAGCGGAAAAAGTCTGCTCGATGTTCTGGAACTGAACGATTCCATGAATGACATTTTTTCCAACCAGCGTCTGACCGGCATTTTGTCCAATATTGCATATGGAGAGGATGGCATGCTCTCGGTTTCCCCGGAAGGCATTTATCAGATGGGCGTTTTGTGCGGAACAATCACAGGGGAACATGTGGCCGGATTTCTGGGCACCCGTGCAAGGGAACGAAACCGCCAGAAGCACATCAAAGCCTGCAGGGAAAAAATTCAGGAACTGCAGAATATAATGCGACAGCTGGAAGACGAGAAGAATGTGCTTGAAAACCGGATGCAGAAGCTGGAAATGGAATATCAGGCTTTGCCGGAGGATACAAATTTGCGTGCGGCCTGGAAGATGCTTGTGCAGGAGCAGCACAGATATGAAATAAAGAAGACGGAATGTAGCGAAGTAGAGGAAAATTGGAAGAAGCTTTCACAACAGATACAGGAAAAGAAAAGGAAAGCGATGGAAATTGCGCAGCAGTTGTATCTGCAATGCAGCTATGCAGTATTCCGGGATGCCGAGGAAGCAGCAGCGGATTATGAGAAGAATCTGATTGCTTTGAAATCTGCACATGAGATGTTTTTACAGAGTGTAAGACATATTCAGGATCTGGCGGAGCGTCTGGAAAATATTGATGCAGATCTGGACGAAATCCGTTATGATCTCTCAGGTGCACAGCGACAGCTTGCAAAAATAACGCAGGAACATACATCGGTTGTGGAGCAGTTGAAACTGACGGATTATGAACAGATCAGGGAGCGGCTGGATGCCTGCGTTGCGTGGCTGAATGATTATCCGGAAGAATTGAATCAATGTGTGCAGAAACGAGCAAAAGCAGAAGAACATCTGCATACTTTGTGCAATCAGGAAGAAGCCTGGGAAGTTCACAGGCAGACATTGGAAGAAAAGTATGTCTGGAGAAAGAAATGTTACGAGGCAGAGCTGGCACTTGCTTATGTTCCATTCCCGGGAGATATGCAGATGGATCTTCCGGACATTTGCGCATACTTAGAGAGTGATGTAAAGACACTTGGAAAGAAAAATATCATTGCCAGTCTGAACCAGGTATATTTTGAAAATCGTGGATTTCTGAATGAATATCAGGTGATGCAGGGAGAACTGTTTACCGAATTTGATGAAAACATGCCAGAAGGGGAGCAAGAAGCTGCAAGACAGGACTTTACGGCGCGTTATCAGGGAACAAAGCTTCCGTTTGCGCGGCTTTTGGTGCATTTACAGGAGGACATTGCGCAGTTGCAGGATTTGATCAAAGCTGGGGATCGTGAACTGTTTGAAGATATTCTGGCGAATACTGTCAGCCGTAAAATCCGTGGCAAAATTAATGCTTCCAATGCCTGGGTAGAGAAGATGAATACGCTTATGGGCAGTATGAATACATCTAGTGGTTTGAAACTGAGTCTTCGCTGGAGAAGCAAGACGGCAGAGAGTGAAAACCAGCTGGATACAAAAGAATTGGTAGAACTGTTAAAGAAGGACTACCGCTTAATGAGCGAGGAAGAGGCAACACGTCTGTCCGCGCATTTTCGGTCAAAGGTCGAAGAGGCGAGAAGAAGTGCCAAAGACAGTGGTGGCATGATTTCGTTTTATCAGGTGATGAAAGAGACGCTGGATTATCGTAAGTGGTTTGAATTTCAGTTGTTTTCCCAGAAAAAGGGAGAGCGGATCAAGGAACTTACCAACAGTGTATTTGGTACATTCAGCGGTGGAGAAAAAGCGATGTCTATGTATGTGCCGTTGTTTTCTGCGGTTGTCGCAAAATATCAGGGAGGACGCGCAGATGCACCGCGTCTGGTTTCGCTGGATGAGGCATTTGCAGGCGTTGATAATCGTAACATTCGTGATATGTTCCGCCTCATGACCGAATTTTCTTTTGATTTTATTATCAATTCACAGGTACTTTGGGGAGATTGTGATACATTGGATGCACTTGCCATCTATCAGTTAATTCGACCGGAAAATGCAAAATTTGTGACTGTGATGCCGTATGTATGGAATGGTCATGCCAGAGAACTTATGGAAAATGAAGAGGCAGTAGAACAGCGGAGGGCAGAGATTGAACAGACAGCAGGAGCATAGTTGCATTGCATATTTTAAATCTAATCCGGTGTGGAACCGGGTATTTCGTGGATTTTGGGAAAAATACCGCTCTTATGGGACTTTTTCGGGAAAAGTCGTATTACAGAAACTTACGGCGGAAGAAGTCGAAGGACTTGAGGGCTTTTTTGCAAAGAGTTTTCATGGGAAAAAGAGTGCAACGGTATCGGCGGAACGTTTTGCACAGGCATTGTTGAACAGCAGATTTTCCGATATGACACCGGAACACTTACTGGAATTGTATTTTCAGGAAAAACTGGTAGGGAAAAAAGAAGAACGCCAACTGGAAGAACACAAAAAAGATGTTTTCTTAGAACAGTGGAAGAAAACATATCAGGGAACACCAATAGAAAAGGCTTTGCCACAACTGCTGGATGTGGTACAGGCAAGTCATACAAAAAATATAGATGAGTGGGAACAATTGCTGTGTCTTGGCGCAGATATTTATAATTGCTTTCCTTACCGGAAGAACAAGACGAGATATCTTGCTGTTTATGCAATAGAAATCACGGGAAATCCACATGCTTTTGATCAGGGAAGTTCATTGGGCACTTTTTTGTATCAGGTGATACAGATGGAACTGTTGCAGAGAAAGGTATTCCCACAGAAATCAGAAATTTTTCCAGCATTTTTTCGACAAAAATGTTTTTTGGCAGAGGGAATACTTATTGATGATATATCAAATTATGTGATGCTATCCCATGTAAAAGCACAGAAAAAGAATGGTACTTTCCATGCAGGGATGGAAGGGTTCTGGCAGGAAGATGATATGGTACAGGTGCCGCTTGCGGTCCTGTCACAGTGGAACAGAATGTTTTGTATAGATAATGAAATGTATATCGTGGAAAATCCGTCGGTATTTGCGGGA
>Ga0256404_1007747_pt1 | contig 16729 bp, 8 predicted proteins | sample RumenRJG_01DNA_FD_185990 | JGI IMG/M metagenome (GOLD analysis project Ga0256404, IMG submission 185990) | Bovine rumen microbial communities from Lethbridge, Alberta, Canada - RJG_01 | ecosystem: Host-associated > Mammals > Digestive system > Stomach > Rumen | place: Canada: Alberta | collected...
AACAGATTGTAAATTATGCTATGGATAAAGACATTCCATACTTTGCCCTAAATGTACCAAATGATCTCTGCTTAAGCTGCGGCTGGACTGGAGAAATCGGGAATGAATGTCCTGAGTGTGGCGGCAAAGCCATTCAAAGACTTAGAAGAGTCACAGGATATTTAACCGGTGACTATAAAACAGCTTTTAATTATGGAAAACAAAAAGAAGTAGAACAAAGATTTAAACATAGTAAAAAATTAGGAGAAATAAATAATGCTTAATGATTTAGTAATTGATTATAAAAAATTCAAAAAAATAGCTCAAGTAATTAAAGAACACAAGATGAAAGAAATATCCTTTGAATTTTTAGTAGGCAGTTGTTTTCCTAATGTATTAGAAAATATAAAGGAAGAAATGCGAATTCAATATACCAAAGGCTATACTGACGGTTTAAAAAGCAAAGAGGAAGAGTAAAATCTTCCTCTTAAATTTTGACAAAAAAATTTTTTTCTGATATAATATATATAGAAATAGAAAGGAGAGAATTATTATGATTTTTACAAATACAGCGGTATATAATTTTGAAGGAGCCTTTCGTGGGATGCGCGCACCCAAAGAGTCTTGGTATAAGTCTGATAGTTTCTTTGGCTTAATCAATTTAGAAAATGATTTTCCAGATTACGATTGGGTTGTTGATGGATGGATTGAACAAGAAAATTTAATAAGAATAAAAGATGGAAAAGAGCCTATTACTGAAAATATGGAAGATTATAATAAATATTATGATTTAATGGGTTCTTATTGTGATTGGATGAGGGGTACTGGTATTCTACGGCGCTACGGTGATATTGCTGACGTAGCCTTTCTTGGGCCAAACGATTTATCTTTGGCGCAGAAACTTATTGGCGCCGGCGCAGAACACGCAAAATTTCTACGTCAGATATTTGTTTCAGTAGATATTTCAGCGCCAATTTATTGGTGGAAAGAGATGGACACATATAAAGTAGGAACGACCGCAAACTCAACCTCTACGATGCATAAACTTACTTCAAAACCAATTACTTTTGATAATTTTAGTCTTGATAATGAAAATTTTGTTTTATCTATTGATGCCGATCAAGATGGTAAGTTTCAATATGACGTTTTAGATGTTACTAAGGATATAATTGCTGGATGTGAAGGGCTTAGACAAAGGTTTATAGAAACAAAAGATAGGCGTTATTGGCGCGCACTTATACAACTTCTTCCAGAATCCTATATACAAAAACGAATTTGGACTGCAAATTATGCAGCTTTAAGAAATATATATAGTCAAAGAAAAAATCATAAGTTAAAAGAGTGGTTACAATTTTGCGATTGGATTTTTACTCTTCCTTATGGTGGTGAATTAATTACATTAGGAGTTTAAAATGAGACTAATTGAGCAGACAGATAAAATTGTTGTTGACACTGAAGAAGCGGCCATTTCTTTAGTACAAAAGGCTAAGGAAGAGGCTGCGCAAAAAGGATATATCCTTGGTGCCAGTGGTTATACTTATAAGACCAAAAAAGCTAAAGGAGAAATCATTGGTGAGCTTTGGGTAGTTACTATTAAAAAGGTTTTAGGAGGAGTATGGGATGACTTCGAGTAATGAAGAAAAGAAAGGTTTAGAAATTATTGAAGAAGAAGCTTTTGAAGAAGAGACAAATGATGAAAAAGTAATTCAATTTTATGAAGACAATAGAGAAATTTTAAACTCACTTGGAGGAACAGAACTTCTTGGGTCTATTGTTTCTCTTCCTGACGAAGAGTTTGAGTCATTAAAATCAGAAATGATTTCTATTTTTATTGAATCACTTAGTGACCCAGCTATAGAAAAAGAAATGAAAGATATTATTATTTCAGAACAAATGACTGAAGATTCAATAGAAGAAGAATTTAAAGATGCCTTTAAAATCATAGAAGAAGCGGAAAATTTGTCCTCATCAAAAAAATATTTTATTAAAACAATTTTTACAATGACCGCTAGTAAACTACAAGATCTTTTAAATGATTCTAATCAGTCAGTTATTATCTCATGTGAGTTAGAAGATAATGTTCAATTACCCACTTATGCCCATACTACTGATGCTGGTTTAGACATATATGCAAAAGAAGAAATTACTATTGCGCCGGGAGAAACTAAAATTATATCCACTGGAATTAAAGTTGCAATTCCAGAGGGATATGCAATTCTTATTCAACCACGATCTGGACAGTCAGTAAAAACAAAACTTCGTATAGCAAATACACCAGGTCTTATAGATAGCGGTTATCGAGATGATATTGGCGTAATAATTGAAAACATAGAGCCACCTTTTAAAAATATTGAGTATGACTTTGATGATAACGGAGAAATTCATATTAAATCAATTGAGCATGGACAATCATATACTATCGTAGAAGGACAACGCTTTGCTCAAATGAGATTAGTTCAAGTTCCAAAGGCAAACTTTGTCGAAGTGGAATCTGTAGGAGACATTGGCGAAAATCGTAATGGCGGTTTTGGCAGTAGTGGAGAATAATTGGCTAAAATTAAAATAGACGATATAAGAAAGGCGGCGATAGAGCATAATTGGATATTACTTTCAGATGAATATAAAAATTTAGATACCGAATTACATTTTGAATGTAATGAGGGACATAAAATATATCTACCTTATAAAAAAATAAGAGATAAATGGGTATGTCCAATTTGTGAACAAAATAAATATAATAATTTTACAGATAAAATAATACCAAAAAGCAAATCAATACAGCGCTCAATAGGATTAGATCAAGCCACTCATATAACAGGATATTCTATATTTGATGATAAAGAATTAATTTATACAAATACATTTGAAATAAATGCTGATGATGAAATAGAACGTGATGTAGAAATAAAAAATTGGTTAATTCAATTAATTCAAAATTGGAAACCAGACGTAATAGGAATTGAAGGAATACAACTTCAACAATTTAATAATAAAACAATTGGAGTAACTACTTATCAAACCTTAGCTCGTTTACAAGGAATACTTATGGCAACTTGTTATGAACAAAAGACTGAATATGTAATTGTTCCACCTGCAACCTGGCGTTCGCATTGCGGAGTAAAGGGGCGCACTCGTACTGATAGAAAACGATCTATGCAAACAAGAGTAAAAGAATGGTTTGATATAACAGTTTCTGATGATGTTGCTGACGCAATTGGAATAGGAAAATATATATGTGATAAACATAAAAAGAAAATAGAAATTTTTAACTGGGAATAGGAGGAACTATTTAATGATTACAATTAATATGGAACAAATTGTTGCTTTTAGAGAAAATTCAAACTTTTTCAGTGAAGCAAACATTCCACTAAAAGGCGCTTATAAACTTAATAAAATTAAAAAAGCTGTTGAAAAAGAAGGAGAGTTTTATATTACAAAACTTCAGGAAATTTTAGAAAAGTATGCCAAAAGAGATGAGGAAGGTAATCTTATTTTTAGCGAAGATGAAACGCAAATTGAAATTAAAGAAGGCATGGTTGAAGAATGTAATAAAGAGCTTAATGACTTAGAAAGTCTTGAGGTAGAAATTGATAATTATGGATTGACAATTGAAGATCTTGGTGATGATCTTGTTTGTACTCCGGATGAATTAGAAGCGCTAATGCCATTTATGAGCTAAAAAAAGAGGTCGTATAATAACGACCTCTTTTTTTATTACCTGAAATTTCTTACCTGTGTTACGTTTCTATATCCTGCGTTTTTAGTAATGTCTTTTTTAATTCTATCAGCTATTTTATCTACATCGTAATCATTATTTATATGGTCTACATTAATATTTATCTCAAAGTTTGTATCACCGTAAGAATTATTGGTAGCATTAGTTGAATGAACTGCGTGATCAAGTACATCTTTTAATGCCATAAAGTTTTTAGTATCTTGAGCATTTAATACAAGCTCTGGCTTAGATGGTGTACCATCAAGCCATGCAGGACCAGTTTGAGTGGCTAAACCTCCAGAGGCAAATTTTTTAACACCTTGGCCTTGAAGTTGTTTTTTAGTATAGGCTTTTCTATTAATAAGAACTTGAGCAAATTCTCTACTAACTGTATTATTTAATTTAGCATAATTTAAAAATTTCTTTTTATCATACTTAATCAAATCTGTTTTTCCAGTTGCGGGATTCCATCTCGCGACCCCAGTATGTTTTGCAGCATTTTGATAAATTAAGCCGTTAGTACCTATACTAGCTTTCCAATTATGATTTTTTCCTACTAAAGTATATTGGTTACCATTAATTCCTGCCGCTTTAGCTAATGCCTTGAAGTTTTTATTAATTTTAGAACCCCAAGCTTGATGCGTAATCGCATATACAAGGGCGTCAGTAGCTTCTTTTTTATTATATTTAAAATATTCAGGCTTTAATTTATCAATAGTTACCTTACTAATTTTTCCAGTTGGCTCACCAGTCTTAGTATTTATTGACTGCATATATAACGTAGAACCTTTATTTGCAGTGATAGTTTTACCACTTGCATTTACAGATCCACTAATCCTACCACCTGTTTTTGAACCATTAATATCAATACTGGCTTTAACTCCGGCAAGATCTGTCTGAACGGCTTTATCTTTTGAAGATTTATTAACAACCTTTTGTAAGGTTTTTAATGAAGCTCCAGTAATAGCTTGAGTGGATTTACCACTCATATTTAAAGTGGTCATAGCTGCCGTGGCGCCATAAGCTTTTGCTATTGATTTATTGCTATATCCAGTTTTTTTCGCAGCTGTTGCAGATTGACCAGAGTTTTTAAATTGCGTTGCCGTATATCCAGCTGCCCTAATTTGTTTATTTGTAAATCCAGCGGTTCTAGCTTCTTTTACGCTGTAACCCGCCTTCTTCATGTCTTTTGCAGTTACTTTATTTTTCTTTGTCCCCTTATTATATTTCTTAATAGCTGAAGCAGTTATACCGGCCGCCTTTAAATCTTTTGCACTATATCCTGCCTTAACAATACTGCCAGTTGCATAACCGCCTTTTACTAAAGATGAGGCTTTATAACCAAGAGTTCTTAATTGTTTTGCAGTAACCTTATTAGCCCGCATTGTTTTTGCGCTTCTATCTCCAGTCAGCTTAACCATATTATTAGCTATCTTATCAACACTGGTTTCAATAGAAGCTAACTTACTATTAGCAATCTTTTGATATTCTGGGAGTTGTGCGCTATATGCTTGGTACTGAGCAAAATCTGATTCAAATTGCTGTTCGAGTTGTGACCGTTTTCCAGGCGGCATGTTTTCATAATCATTGTTTGCAAGATAGGCTTCCTTAATTTGAGCCTTATATTTTGTAGGATTACTTAGCCATAGCTTAACTTCTTTTAGATTGCCGCCAGTTTCTTTGGCTAACTTATTTTGCGCTTCTAAAAGATTAATCTGGTGCTCTCTTTGCTTTTCAGCTTTATCACCTTGTTTTTGCAATCTATCTAAAAGCTGATCCTCTAGTGTTCTTTGGTAAGATTGTTGCGCATCAGCAATTTCTTTCTGAAGTTGAGCAATTTCAGTTTGCTTACCACCCGAAGTATCTGCACGTAATGCAGCTAAACGCTGTTGTTTTTTAGCAATATCACTTTCAGTCTTCGCATTGTCTTCTTTTTTTCTTCTTTCATCTAATTTATTTTTTACTTCAGTAATTAGATCACTTAATGCCTTTGTTAAAGATGAATTTAATTTTTCTAATTTGTTTAGCTCGTTTTCGGCTTGCTCTTCAATGCCTTCTAGTAAACCTTCTTCAAAATCAGCAATAAACGATTGATATTCCTCCATTTTAGAATATATCTCTGTAATTGTTCCATAGGTATCGTTTATTGCATCAAGATAGTTAGATTGCTTTTCATTAATATTGTCAAGAACTTCTTTAATTTTATTATATGTTTCTTCGTTATATCTTTGTCCTTTTAAAACATCTAAAGCTTTTTGATAACTAAAGTTATCACCACTTAAGCCAGCTTTTTCTAACATTTCAAAAGCCTTACTTGCGGCTTGATAATCTGCTTTAGCATCTGTAGAATCTTTATTAGCTAAATATTTTTTTGCATAGGTAGAAAAGTTAAGAGAATTTCTAAATTCTGTTTGAGCTGCCTCAAGGTTAAGTTTATTACCAGTAACTTGCGCAGACATTGCAGTGCGTTCTTTATCCAAAGCATCAGTTAATCTTTCTAAGCCGTCACCTATGCCAGCTTCAAACTTTGCTATTTGAAGCTCAGAACGAGAACCTGCAATTTCTATTCTTTTGCTTATTTCTTCAAGCTTTTGGCTTAAGAAATAAATTTTAGTAATACTTTTTTCCCAAGAATAGAAAGTTTTATATATATCATTGGCTAAATTTTCAAGTTCTTCTCTTGCCTTTGTAATAACATCCTCTGCTTTGTTATATCTATCTTGCTCTTTATCAATAAATTCGTTAGCAGCTTTACCTATTGCTTCTCCTTTTGCTCTATTATTCTTAAAAAGATTATTAATTTTCTTATAATCTACCATATATGCGCCGGTCTTTGGGTCATAAGATATATATGGTGCTATATTAATACGTTCATTTTTAGTTACTTTACTAGAAGTCTTCTTTCCGTTTTCACGTTTCCATTCAGTCTGTTCATAAGAAATAGTTTGCCAATTTGAACCAGTTTTTCTTTTATTCTGATTTGATACTGCTTTATCATATGCTTTTTTTGCTTTAGTCTCTTCTTTTCTTGCTGCTTTTAATTGTTTTTCTAACGTTTTTCCTTTTTTACTCTTTTTTCCTTTATCATCTAGACTATAATAAGTAAAATCTAAATCTTCTGCTTTATTTCTTGCCTTGAAATATGCTGCTTGTGCTTTATCTACCGCTGGCTGAGCTTTTTTTACATTTTCATTAACTCTTTTAACACTTGCTTTTTCAGCCGCAGTCATTCTTTCTCCAGAACCAACTCTTAAATTTTTTGCGGCTTGGTTGCGCATTGTGGTATTTAAATTTATTTGTTTATTAAGCTCTTTTCTATATTCGGCAATCATCTTTTGTGATGAAGCAAGAGTAATTCCAAACTTTGCAAAAGTTTTATCTATCTTATCGGCTATTCGGTCAATTTTTCGCTGAGTTTTATCGACCTTTCTGGTCATATTCTCCCACCAGTAATTTACTGCTTTACCAGCAACAGCGACTACATGAGCAAACTTATGACCATTTTTAAGTGCAAGGTTTGTAGCTTTTTCTTGGTTTTTATTAGAGCTACCACCTTTATTTTTATTTCTACTGCCTCTACCCTTTTTCTTGCTTGAACCTGTTGTACCAGAGCTTGCAGGATAATATGAACCAGATATATTTTTTCCACTAGCAAAAGAATTTGTTGTAAATAAATCTTGATTTAGTATTTTTTTAGACTGATCATGTGGCCAAACTACCGCGCTAGAAGGAAGCTTTAACATCTGCGGGCCATCTATGCCTACTATCATTGACTTACCCTGATTCGGAAGCCAAACCACTTCATAGCCTTCTTCACCGGTTAAAGTTAATTTCCCATTACCTCTTATACCAGACGGGCCAGTACCTTTTGCATAAGAATTATATTTTTTATAGTTTTGTCCAAGATGTTTACCCTTACCACCTTCGCTTTTTCCACCGTTCGACTTTGTAATTTTTACTTCATGTTCCCATTTGCCCTTAAAATTAGCATAAATTGGAACATCAACTCTGTCTGGTCCACTAGCCTTATATTTTAATTTATAGGTTTTATTAAATTTACTAATTAAACTATTAATTTTAGACTGTGCAGAACTCGTATCTGCTTTAATCTTCATAGTTTGTGTAGATCCAGCTGCCTTGGCTGCGGCCTCAATTTTTTTTGACGCGCCAGAAGTATCCGCTTTTGCACCAATAGTAGCCTTTGCAGAAACCTTAACTGGTTCTCCTTTAACTTTGCTACCTTTTTTAACAGATGTAACGGTAGCTGTTGCTTTAACGCCACTTACTGAAAGAGCATTACCTTTTATAACATTAGTTACCTTACCAACAACATTTATAGTTTTTTGACCGCCCGTATTGTCAACAATATTTTTTACACTACCAGTAACATTTATTGAATAAGTGCCTTCTTTTCCGCCGACTCCTAATTTCTTAAGAAGTTGTTGGAAAAGATTTCCTTTACCTTTTCCGCCACTATTTACTTCAAGTTTTGCAGTGACTGGTATTTCAGGCTGTATATCTGGTTCTGCTACTGCATCAACTTTTGCATCAACATTAACAAAACCGGGGATTTTTCCCAATGACCCTCCTACACCACCTTTAGTTCTGCCACTTTTGGTATTACCCCCGTCCATAGTGCCAAAGTTTTTAATACCTCTGGCGCCTAGTCCAAATGAACCTACCGATCCACTATTCTTTTTAATACGACGGGTTTGATCCGCGTTCCAAACAACTGCATCACGAGTTATATTAGCAAATTGAGGGCCATTAGAGCCTACCATATAAGCTTCATTACGTTTAGGTTCCCAAACAAGTTCTTCCCCTTCTTCTCCAGTTAAAGTTGGCCGACCAGGAATTGTATAGCCGCTGCGTGAGCCGCGCGCCATTGTTCCAGTGCGATGAAAAGCTGAATTAGGATTATTTTGACCTGTAGCTCTGCTTGGCATGGCGTTCCATCCAACAATAGATGCTGTTGCATCTATCTCCCATTTTTGTGCGTCCCACCAAGTCTTAAGTCCCTCAATAGCTTTCGTAGTAAAGCTTAGCTTTCGTTCTTTACCTGCTTCATCATCTGCCTGTTTACCAGTATCTTTTATGTCTTTTTGGGTTTCTTCGGAATTTGTTTTAAAATCAATATTATATTCTTTTGCAATATCTTTAATTTGATTTTCTGTTAAACCAAGTTGTTCTCCTAGTTTTTGTAATTTAGAGCCATCTAATTTTGCTATTCCATCAGACTGTGCTTCTATAAAAGCTTGCTTAATTTCATCAGCACTTTTTTTACCAGCTTCCCCGGTTTGTTCTAAGCCTGCTGTTATTGTAGCCAATTGTTCAGCCGACCCAAATAAATCTTGACCTTCTACAGGTTTAAAAGCACCCTGTAATTTCTCTTGCATGGTTGCGGCTATTCCATCTAATTTACTTGGATCTAAATCAAGTAAACTCTGAATATCAATTTTTCCATTCTCTCCTCTAGTAGAGTCTATTTTATCAGCATATCCTTCAACCTGTTGAAGTTTTTCAAAATCTTCTTTACTATTGGGAGTATTTGTTTTTAATGCCTCTAAAGCATCTGAACATTCATCTATTCTCGTTTCAAATTCACTATAAACAGCTGATTTTGGATCTAATGTTTTAATTCCTTCTTCTAAACTTGCTTTAGTAGTTTCAATTTCTTCTCTAAGCTCTTTTCTTCTAGCACTATAATCTTCATAATTATCATAGTGTTCTGTCTGTTGACCAAAATTAACCCCTTCTTTTGTTGCTGAATCAATCCTATTCTTTGTTTCATTAGTAAGAACTCCATCTCTAACTTGATTGGTTTGTATTGCATTTAATATACTAAATACTGCTGATTCAATATTAGTAACAGGAGAATAAAGTGGATCATCATATTCTACAGACTGCTGCCACGCATCTTCAAAACTTTGATTATCTGAAATTAATCCCTGAGAAGCCTTAAATTGAGCCTTTGCATCTGTTTCATCTAAACCACTTTCTCTAAGTTTTGTAACCAAATCTAAAGCTGTAGTTGTATTTAGTCCTTCTTCAGTTTTGCCTTTACCAGCAATACCCCACTGAGCAACATAATCAGACATTGTTTTGTCGTTTACTGTCTTTAAGGCAGTACTTCCGTCACCCTTCATTCTAAAGAGATTAACTGCACCGGTTTCTATCATTTCTTCAATTTTTTTATCAGCCTTTTCCGGTGTAAGACCTTCGCCTATTAATCTAGTTTTTATATCTTTTTCACTGGCAAAAACTTTTCCATCGGTACCAACTGGATTACCTTCTACAGCAAGAGCCTGTTTTAATTCAGATGCATTGCTAAAATCTATATCACTAAATTGTCTAGCGGCATTAATCATGGCGACTAAAGCATCTTTACTTAGGCCAAGAGCCGTGGCTATCTGTTGAAACTTTTCGTCATCAACATTTTCAAAATCAAATTTAAGGCCGCCATTCTCTAATGGCACAAAATAGTCTTCAAGAGTCTCTCCACCAGGAAGCTTTGTGTCAAGTTTTTTTCTTACGTCAGAAACAAAATTATCTACACCTTTTTGACCATCTTGAAAATATTTTCCAATTTGTTTCATATGAGACGCAACTTCATCTGCCGGGCGAGTTAAGACATAATCATCGCCCATCATTGCTCTCGCTGCCTTCCACCAAGATTGAGACTTTTTGCCTAAATCATCTACACCATCATTGACTTCATCATACATTTTTTTGAAGCCTTCTCGAGCAGTATAATAATCTCCAGACTCAATTTCTTTAGTCCAGTTATCATAAGCTGCATTAGCAGATTCTATATCTCCACTAAGAGTATTCACAGCTTCTTCAAAAGTAGGAAATGATTCTTCTAAATTTAAAAATCTTTCTTTTTGAGTATTAAAAAATTCTCCAAGTGCTCTATCAGCAATATCTGTCTTACCCGTAAGCTCCTCTATCCATTCATCTATTTTACTATTATCTAAAATATCATTGACTTTTTTTTGATATTCCTTGCTATTTAAATTACTAGAAAAATCTTCTTGAGCTTTTGCTATTTCATTTTCTATCTTTTTATAATCTGAAGCATGACCACCTAATTCTTTAAAAGAAGCTCCTAATTTATCTATCTGATCAGCAAAATCTCCTGCTGAAAGTCCTTTTTCAGCTAATCTCTGTATACCAGTTTGAAAAGGCACTAATAAATTGCTATCTATTTTATCAAATCCTTTGCTACTAGCGTACTCCCAACCCCAATCATAATAATCTTTTGTTACTGTTTCTAATCCTTCTATTGTTTTTCCAAACTTACCTATTTTTTTAGAAGCGTCTTTAATTTTTTCTTCTTCTTTCTCGTCGGCTTTAGCATAAAGTTCATTTAAAGCATTATTTAAATTTCCACCGTTAGTTCTCAGCCTTTCTATGCTTGCCTCAGTTAAATTGCCAAATTCATCAAAAGCGATCTTATAGTCTTTTAATATCTCTTTTCCACCATCTAATTCTCGAATTGCAGTAATAGCCTCCGAAGCTTGTATTTCTAAATCACTATGAGACCCTGTTAGACTCATTTGCCTCGTTTTATTTCTCCCCTTCGGGTCCTGCGTCGCCTCAAATCTTTTATAAGTTCTTAACTCATTAGCAATTTTATCTCCTTCAGAAAGAGAAAGATAAGTTTTTTTAGCTTGCTGCTCTTCTTTTTTAGCTAGTTTTGTTGCTTCATCTAATACCGAATTATTATCAACTATAGCATTACCTACAGCATTAAAACCTTTTATCAACTCAGGATGACTCTGCGTTAATTCTTTAACAGCTTTTTGATAGTCTTCATACTCTGAGGTTCCTAAGTTTATATTATATCCATTTTCATCAATACCCTGTGACCATTTACCCCAATTTTCTCTATAATCGATAATTTTGCCTAACTCTTTCTCAACATTATCAACGGTATCTTTATAAGTTTTTGTAACTTCTTTCCCCGCTTTTCTCGTCTCTTTAACCGCTTTTTTTTGGGCAGCGACTACAACACCAATTGTCGCCACCGCTGCCGCAACAATAGCGCTTAGAGCTAATAATTCTGGGTTAGTAGCCTTAAGTGCCTTAAGTTTCGTACCAATAGCAGCTATAGCAGTAGAAGCGCCCTGTGCAGCCATACCAATGCCCATAATACCATTTCCAATGGTCATCATGAGTGAACCAGCGCCAGTAAAACCAGCTGACATTAAAGCCATTCCTAATCCCATAACTGCTTGACCAGCATTATTGGTTGCATTACTAAATTTAGTCATTGCTCTTTCGGCTTTTCCAACCTTTCCCGTAGCTTCACCAGCCACGTCAAAACCTAATTGACCCGCAGCCACACGTCTTTTTTCTTGTAGATAAAAATCCCCTCTCGCTTTACCTTTCAAACCTTTTTTATTGGCTTCCTTAGCTATTTCTTTTGAAATTGCTTTATCCGTTTCTGAAGTCCAGCTCTTCATTTGTTTACGAATGGCGTCTTCTACCTGTTTCGCTTCTTCTGTTTTACCTAGAGCATTTAATACTGATGTGGGGTCATAAAGATGTTTTAAACCGTCTTGAACAGAGATGGTTCCATTCTTCATCTTATTATTTATATCTTGAAAATGCTGGGTAAGTTGTTTTTGACCTACTTTATCTAGTCTAAGTCCTTCATAAGCCTTAGCATATCCTCTTTGAAGAGCCTTTGATAAAACTGGGTTTTGATTATAAAGCATCTTAGCTTCTTCTTGCCCAAGTCCACTAAAAATTTTGGCCGCCTCCGCCCCAGAAAAACGAATACCCTCTGTTACGGTTTTTGTTTTTCCAGATTTTCCAGTTAATTCTTTATGAGATGTTGTATCTGTTAACATCTTATTCAAAAGCGATCTTCTCTCATTTAGTGTTGCTAAATTACCACGCGCACCTTGAAAATTAGCATCATTATTTACAGGTCTTTTTTGGATAACAGCAATAACCCTATTAATTGCACTAACTATGGGATTACTAATCTTAGATGCCATTCCACTATCTGCACCTTGACCGCCTTCGGTTGTAAACATTCCACCAGAAGCGGCACCAGTTCTTTTAGCTAACAGTCCTAATCCCATATTGGCGCCAAACTTTAGTCCTTTAAAACCTACTGCCCCTAATCCAAAAGCGGCAATCATCTCCATGAGGCCCTTTCCAAAGTTACCACCAAATAATTTTCCTACTTTTCCAAAAGTTTCAATTATTTTATTTCCAAAAGAAACGATATCTTTTAATACATCAACAACGCCCTTAATCGCTCCACTATTAGCTAAGCTCATAGTGAACGCTTGCCAAGCATTTTTTAATTTATTTGTTTTTGATTCTAAAGATTCTAAAGTTTTTGCAAATTGAACCTCTGATGCTCCCTCACTGTTGGCCGCGGCTTCAGATAATTGTTTCAGTCTATCATAGTTTTGAACCATGGCAAGAAAACGAGATTGTTGTCTTGCACCAGCCGCAATCGTCGCAACATATCTTTGTTGAGTTTGAGACAGCCCATCCCATCTTGCTGAAATGTCTAGAAATACATCATCTAAGTCTCTAAACTTATCTTTACTATCCATCAGCTGAACACCAATAGATTTTAAAGCCTTATCGACTCTATTAAAGTCAACTTCTTCTCCTTCAACTTCTGAAATACTATATGGGTTTTCTTTTAATTCTTGAAATCTTGCGATAATTGTTTTCATCGCAGTACCCAAGTTTTCTGGGGCTTCACGGGTAGTTTCAATCATCTGTGCTAAGAAAGCACTTACATTACCAAAATCCATATTAGCAGAATGAGCAATTGATGCTGTACGCTCCATGGCTAAACCAAGCTCTCTTGTATCAGAAGCTGTAATAGCAGCCAATTTTGAGTAGACGTCATTAACCCTTTGAGCAGATGTCTGATTAAGTTCCATGTTAAAACCACGAAGCGCAGCAGTCATCATATTAGTTGTATCTGCATAGTCAAGGCCAGCAATACGAGCCATCTTCATAGTTTCTTCGCCAATTTCAAAAGTGGCTTGTTTATCAAGACCTTGTTGGAAATATAGGGTCATTGTTTCATATGCACCCTGTGTAGTGGCTCCTAGTTTATTAGCCAAAGCAGTATATTCTGGTAACATATTCCACATATCACCAACAGAAAAGTCAGTAACAACTGCCGTTTCTGTCATTGCCTTATCTAATTCTTTAACTGATTCTGCGGCCTGCCTAATTCCACGACTAATTAACCTTCCAATATTTTGCAATCCAAAGAAATAATTAGCCTGTGTTTTTAACATTCCAACTTGATTATTTAATTCAGCTGTTTTCGCAGCTGCTTGAGTTTGTTCACGAATATATTGTGATATACTAGTGGTGTTTTTATTGATTTCAGTATTTACTCCAGAAAACTCTTTTTTTACTTGAGCAACTTTATCTGCCCTTAATTTATCAAGAGACGACCGCATACGATCAGCTTCTGCTGTTGTCTTATTTAAGAGCTGGTTTAATTCTTGCGCCCATTCCATTAATTGATTCCCCTTTCCTGGGGTTTTTGTGCTTTGGTTCATTTGTTTCTGATACCTTCCGACGTGTTCAATTAATTTATTTATGGCAGAACTCATATATTCAACATTGCCAGTCTTAAAAGCATTTCCAACTGCTTCAAATTTTGTACGGAGTGTCGCGCTTTTTCCAATTAATTTATCTATTCTAGCAACCTCTGCTTCGCTAATCGGTCCTTTTGCTTTAGAGGTACCATAAGAAGAAAATTGCTTACCAAGCTTTAAAACTTTTTCTAAAGCCTGCTCAGCTTTTTTAATTTCTGAGCTATTAGCAACAGCAATTTTAAAATCTGTATTACTAACAGAAGCCATATCTTTTTTTAATTCCTCTATGGCCCTGTCTGTCTCTTTAGCACTAGATAAAAGCTTTGAAAAATCGCCCTTTGTTTTGACCCCTTTATTTAAAATAGATTGAAAGTTTAATGCCTTCTTTTCTACCTCATCTAAACTTTTTTCTAATTTATCTCCAATATCTTTTGGCAATTTTAATTTCTGAAGTTGGGCCTTAAATTTGTTAACTTCTCCCATCAAATTACTAAAATTACCTATAGCCTCTACGCTTACTCTAACATTTTCAGACATTTCCTTCCTCCAGACAAATAAAAAATGACGTTAATTAAAAATTAACGCCATTCAGAATCTTCATCTATATCATCCTCTAAAAAACAAATTTCTAGACTTTTTGATTCCTTTCTTTCTCCAGTTGCCAATGCTGTTGCCTTAAACTGTCCAACTATCGGCTGCGCATTTGAACCTAAAGTGAGATTAAAACTTGACGTAATTTTTAATTTCGGAATATAGATGATTGCAGTATGAGTTTCGCCCGTTATGTCATCTTTAATTCTTGAGCGCCCCTCTAAACTTAAATATCCTTCAAAAATATCTTCTCCTACAAAATTTATATCCGCGCCGTTATTATAACCATAATTGTAATCTACAATAACATCTTTATAAACTAAAGGAGTTTGTAAAGTTCGTTCATCTATCCGAGATAAACCCGTCAGTTTCTCACCCGTTTCTTTATTATAAACAAAAATCCATGAATCTATTGGAACATGGGTTAATGTAAGTTTTCCTTCGCTATCTGTTTCTAATTCATCACGCTGGGCAATTCGTATTAATTGACTGTCTTTTTTAGAAATAAGTTTCATATTATTCATTAAACTAAATTGAGTTTTTGAAAATATACCTTGCGTGAAAATTAAATTTACTCCTTCAGTCTTATTCCAAACCACTAAATTTCTTCCTTGATAACCACCTTTGGCAATTACTTCTCTATGAATCTCTTGGAAATTAGCAATTTGAATTTTATCAAATGCCGCTACTACCTCACCTGCGGCAAAATCTACTCCTTTTATCTCTATAGGATAAGTAGATTTTAGCTGTACAAAGTACAGCTCTTGCATACCAAATTCTTGATTCATTTATTTATCCTCTTATAAAATAAATGGAGAGGCGTTACCGCCTCCCCACCAGTAAATTCTATTTTGTTTACGGAGTTGTGACAGGTTTTACAGTAGTTTGATTTCTACTACCACTCTCATCCGTTATAACAGAATGTGGAGTCTCCCAATCAGCTCTTTCTCCCTTTTCATTAAAATCATCAAGTACGGAAGCAACACCCTTATTCTTTCCGGTGCCACCAGCACTAGAAGCAATATCATACTTAACAAGCTTAATCATAGATCCACTATTAGACTTTAAGCACTTAACAGACATAGAGAATGTCGCAGGATCGCCGTCGGCTTCCATAGTTAAGCTGACATCCTCAGCAGAAACCTTACCCTTCGGCACGATAAACTGTAAAAATTCATCCTGACCAGACTGATAGTTTCTAGCATAAGTATCACCAGTGATGTAATAAGTATTACTATCAAACTCCGCACCAACATCAATGGTCATACCATTTTTAACAATACCATTACTATCTCCACGAGCAGCGGCTTCAGAAGTACAATCTAATAAATCAAAAGTAACAAATTCAATTGTTTGCTTTTCATCTTTGCTTTTCTTCTCCTTCCAATCCGGTGAGGCAACAGCAACAGGGTCGGTTACATCTTTTCCTGTAGCATCTTGATAACTAAAAGCAGTTACCAGTCCTGTGGAAATATAAAATTTTTGATCTTTAATTTTTAATTCTAAGAAACCATCTGTAGAAGCTTTTTCTACATTCTTAATCTCAAGAGTTTTAAGAACCTCTTGATTGGGTCCTTTCCACTCCATAGATCCGCCAAACATAATACCAAGGGACTTAGCACTAAATAACGCATCTTCAAGAGTTAAAGTAATTTCCTTGTTCGTATCCCAAGAAAGTAGCTTAACATTACCCTTGCCGCCAGTAGCATCAACTGTTTCAGAACTCTGCTCAATCGTTGAAACCTTTAAAGTGTCTAAATAAAGAACCGGAGCAGAGGGCGCGCCCTTTGAGTCTAACTCATAGAACATAACGTCAGCGACTTCTTTGATAGCATATTTATCAAGAATA
>Ga0256404_1007750_pt1 | contig 16727 bp, 24 predicted proteins | sample RumenRJG_01DNA_FD_185990 | JGI IMG/M metagenome (GOLD analysis project Ga0256404, IMG submission 185990) | Bovine rumen microbial communities from Lethbridge, Alberta, Canada - RJG_01 | ecosystem: Host-associated > Mammals > Digestive system > Stomach > Rumen | place: Canada: Alberta | collected...
GGGGTCGTTTCGAACGTCGAGATTTTTGGTACTTCCCTAGCACTGCGCAGTGGTAAAGTGGTGACGCGTTGCAGTGGTACAGCGTTAGCACGTCAGAGTGGTACCGTGAGCGCACGAAGTTAGTTGTGTCTATATAAAAATGGCAAGTACTAAATTAGTACCTGCCATTATATAATATTTTCTTAAACTTATGCACTAATGTAAAGTAAACCACTCATCCCATACACCAGTATTTATATTTTGTGTTCTAAAATAAAAAGTATTGTAAACCCATGCTATTTGCCCACTTACTCTATTTTTTACATGACAGCAGATTAAAAAGAAATAATCTTGTACTGGTGCATTTTTTGTATTGCTACCATATCCATTAATATAGTAACAACCTCCGCTTAGTTGGTTGCAATCTACTTCTAATATTTCACTAGTAGTAAAGCGTTCATTTATAACACTGTTGTAATCAGTATACATTGGGATGTTTGATACTGTATTATAATTAGTATAGTTATTTTCTAATCTTGTGTTTCCACTTACAACAGTTATTTGATTATACTGAACATTGTTATAATTTACCCATGTACTATTATCTGTTTCACCTCTTTCAAAGCACCTAGTGCTATAAAATTGTATTTGTTTAGTGCCACTGATATTTAATATATATTTTGATATAGCTTCAAACTGAATTAATCCACCATATATATCAGTATAATTACCGCAATCAATAGCATTTTGCTCTCCTTCAATATAAATATTATTATAAGTAAAACCACTTTGATTTATTAAAGATATACCTGTCGGAAAATTAATAGTAGTTTCGCTATTAGCATAAACTTGCTCAAGAAAACTGTTAATAATAGTATGTGTTTTATAGTCTGTTCCAAACTGTATCCAAATATCGTTGAAATCAACATTAAAATTAACATTATTTAACATAATACCAATTTCATTATTTGTAAAATTGCACTTAGAAATGTGTGTCCAATAACTTGTTATAATACTCAATCCTATAGTGAAGCCTTGGCATATAACATTATCTAATATTGCATTATAGCCATTAAGTAAAATACCACAAAAAGGTCTATTTTTCCCTAATACTTTTATATTACTTATTTTACAATTTTTAGTTTGACTGTCATTATTTTTATTGTAATAATCAAGCGCATTATTTTTTAATTCACTTGTTGTAATAGCAGGTTGATTATTTGTAATTTCTGATAGTATAACTGTTTTTGTGTCATCCCATAATTCACTATTAAAACCGCTAATTGTTTGTCCATTTTTTAAATAAATAGTATTACTAATTAAATAAGTTCCATTATCTATTATAACGCTATCTCTTTCATTAATGCAATTTTGAATACTATTTGTATCGTCATGTACACCATCACCATATGCACCAAACTGTCTTACATTATTTGCATTTTTATTTAAAATGGCATAATTACCATTATTTAATTTTTCATAATATTCATTAGGTTGTTCGTTTGTAATATAATATTCACTTTCACCACCATCATTTATATTGTAATATCCTAATGTTTTAACTTTAGAACCATTTAGTAAATTAGCACTTTTTAGTGCTTCAACATTAATTACAGTATAAATCATATAATTAGAAAATAACGATAACAAACTTCCGTCTGTTGCCATTTTGTCAAGTTTGTTATTAATTTCTTCCTGCACATTGAGTGTACTAAAGTAATTATTAACATAGCCTTGTAATTCATTATAAGCCTGATTAATGTTATCAACATCAGTACCTAAAGTATTAACATCAGCAATAGTATTATTTAAATAATCTACAACTTTGCATAGTAACTCATAATAACTTAAGCTATCATCATACACCAATGGTAACACTTTTTGGCACCAAAACCTAAAACTTTCAACCTTTGCAGGTATCTCCACACTAGGATTAAAATTTGCAGGGTCTTTCTTTTCAATTCCCATATCTTTTACCTCCCTTTCCCTTTACCATAAAGTAAAGAAACAATCACTACAATCCTCAATAATCATCATATCAATATTGAGAAAAGTCTTTCTGAATTTCTTTAATAAACTGCTATAATTTTCTGTTCCCTGTTTACCTCTTACTATCTCAATATATTTATCAGTGCTATTAACATTCTCTGTATTATTTCCTGTGACATTTTCAGTACCATTTCCTGTCCTACTTCCATTACTTGTAACTGTATCAGTGCTATTATTAGTTGTAGTATTATCTTCATTTACCTTAGTAACTGTAGTCAAAGGAACGCTATCAGCAATACCTTGTGTGTCCATGCTATTTTGTGGTGTATCACTAAACCTATTCAAGGTATCAGTATTACTTGTACCACTAGCACTATTTACATCCTTAGTCTCATTCGTATTTGTCTCTGTATTGCTATTAGTTCTGTTACTAGTATTACTACCAATCGTATCTCTTGTACCGCTACCCTCTCTACTCCTAGTTAAATCAACATCATAAAAAGGATTGAACTCAAGCAACTCACTTTTATACAACTGATTGTAATAAGGCATAATTTCATTTAGCTTAGCATTTAACGCAAGCTTCCACCTGCCTACAGTTTCATGCGCAATCTCCCTCGTATAATAATGCTTCAATATTTTCCTGCACAAAACCTGCCTATAGTTTTCGTCAAAAATAGGAAAGTCAAAATTAAAAACCTTATTCCAACATCTATCAAGCACACTATCAACATTATCTGCTCCTTCACTCTCTCTCAATCCTGCACTATTTTCACAAATAAATCGCACTTCTGTCGTATACTTACTCATTATTCTCACCACCTTTGCCTACATCAGTTTCATTACTCAACTGTGCTTCATCAGCGTCATAAGTATCAAGTACCTGCATATCCTCACGATAGTCAACACTAATGTTAAGTCCAAACATTTCATTAATCTGTTCACAAGCCTGCTGTCTCATAAACAATCTTGAATACCTACTAGCAATCGTTCCACCTAAGTTTCTTTGTACTTCATCAGTAATCATTCTTTCCTTTTTCACAGTATTAACATTACTAATACCTAAGTACGTCAATGCTTCATTCCAATACTGTGTCTTTAATTCATATAACTTATCAGCAACATAAGGACTTGTAGTATCAAGTGTCTTAATACCACTTAGGTCTAAATTCTTATCACCAAAAATGAATGGTTCATTACCCATATACTGTGCATACAGATTTTTCATTACAAGTCTCTGATTTTCAGTACAAGTAATAATCTTAGGTGTTTTCTGCTGTATTACATTTACATCAATAGTTCTCTGTATTTCATACAACCTTTTACTCATTTCCTGCACATCAAGTATACTGTTAGTGTGTAGCATATTATTAAAAATAATAACACTGTTGCTAGGGTCAAGTTTCATTTGATAACCATTTTGTGCAAAGGCTGTTCGAGTAATAGGTATTCTGTAAACATCAAGTTTACCACCTATCATAACTTGCAGTCCTAAATAACCCATGACTTCATCTTTAAAAAATACTGTCATTCCGTCATTGAAAAGTGCTAGTTCTAAAAACCTTGCGTCAATAGTATCAGGCAAGTTTTTCCATTCAAACATTGAAATGCTTAATTCTGTCAACCTATTAACATACTGTAGATATGTTCTCTGATTTTGCAGAAATGCTTCTGACTGTGCTTTTCTCCCTCTTCTACTCATTATCTCACCTCTTTTCTAACTAGGACTGTTATCTAATGAATAGTTACCAATTTCACTAGCGTTTTTCCAAAATGTAATACCATTGTTAAATATATTTTTTATTTCAGTTATATCGTTATTGTTACATTTATTTCCTATTATACAACAATTCTGTGTTTTTGTATAGTTCCAATGTGGTCTACTCTTTATGTTTGGTACTTTTACTCTTTTAGTAGCATACCCATATTTATCAAAATATTCATCAATAATATGAGCATATTGTGGAGTTACTTGCATTTGTTTAAAATAAAAATCCTTGTTTCGTGTAGCAACATCAATTGAACCACTATTATTGCCCCTTGTTTGTGGTGGTTTACTGTATGCTAACATAGCGTCTATACCATTTTCAACTAATCCTGTTGCTCCACTTAATGATAACTCTGGATTAAAACTACTCATTCCTGCAACAACTGTACCAGTGTTAAGTAAAGCTGACATTGTTAATTTACTAGCTGATTGTGCTAACCATGCTTTATATGCGTCAACAGTCCATGCTACTTGTGGGAAATCACTCATAACTAATTTTTCAGAATAATTACCTTCATCAGCATTAGTACCATTATAACCCATAGGAACTAACGCTATTTGCGGATTACCTACAACACTCCCGTATAAAGCAAAATCGCAAGTATTTTTTATAAACCATTCATACCTATATATTGCAGAATTATCACAACAGTCTACTGCTAAATAGTTAAAAGGATATGTTAATAATTTTTTATTTTTTGGTGTATATCCACCTATTGTAGTGTTCTTTGCTACTGAATTTACTTGCACACTTGGCTGTGTAGTTGTTGTATAAAAATCACTTGGCATTAAAAAAATATTAACAATGCTATCTTGTTTGTTAGCTTGTGTGGCTGTGTCTAAATAAGTTAATAATGCTTGTACTTGCTCATTATTATCAACTCTTCCTGCTATATAATCTACACCACTAAATAGTCCACCTTGATAACCACCAGTTTTTGTTCCCTCTTCTGCAAAGGTTGTTGCTATTACTGCACTATAGCTATCAAAATGTCCGCTTTTACTTATAGCATTACAAACTATCGGTCCTGTATCAATATTTTCTGATACAATATTGCTACCTGCATAATCTATACTGCTATGCTCTCTTTCAACAAAACACTCTTTAAGAGTACAGTCAAACAGAAACCATGTTTGCATGACATCAATAGTAAAATATACATTACTGACTTTATCATTTATATATTCGATATTAGTAATAAAAGCATAAAACCATTTACTGCCATAGTTAGTATTTTGAAACATCATATAGTTGCAGTCATAAATGCTCTCTGCATTAGCACTCATTCTTACAACTCCCTGTTGTCCATTAATTCTCTGAAAACTAGCTTTGTCCATAGTCTTACTAACTTTACTATCAAAATAACTTTTCTGCGCACTTCTACTTTCAAAGTAAATAGTATCTTTATAACTGCTATCTATCGGCACACCACTACACAATTTGATAACACTATTAGGTTGTATCTGCATATCTTCACCACCTTTACAATAGCAGGAAAGCAATTATGCTCTCCTGCCATAATCATATCACGCAACTGTAATAGTTGCAGTACCAAACTTTGTACTATCAAACGTGCTAGTTGCCTTAACTGTAATAGTTCCTGTCTTAGCGTCACTATTAATCTTAAGCATACCTGTACTTGAGATACTAGCATTATCACCACCCGTAGCAATACTCCATATAACACTCTGTGGTGCATAATTATCAGTATCAACAGTAACACTCAACTGTATCTGTCCACCTGCACTAACTGTAGCTTCACTAGGTGTAACTGTAACTGTCTTTACAGCAGGTGTACCTGCAACGAATACAGCATTGTTAGAGAATGGAGATACACTAAATGTTTTCCATACATGATACCAATAGTTCCAATACAGTCCCTCACCATTGTACTGCTCTGTAAAGTTCTGATAGTTGTCAAAAATCATAAACCAGTCACTATCTACTAAAACGCAAGGAATAGCGTCAAGTGCTTCAAGTTCTGCCTGTCCTATCTCTGTATAAGTCGGGTCATCTGCAAAGAGAATATTTAATCTCTCAATGTCTAAATCACCAAAGCTATCTACAAGTACATGGTGTCCGTCAAATTCTGCTTTGTCCATGTTAAAAGCACTTGCAAGTACTTCAACATTCATAGTAGCGTCAAACTGTGAATTAACTAACAAATACTGTTCCTGCTTAGGTGTATGGTTCATAACTCCTGCAAGGTTATTCTTTGAGTTAAGGAAAGTAAACTTATTTGATACTCCCTTGATAGTACTAACAATACTATTCATGTTTGCTGTGTTAATAGCAGGAATGGTAACAGGGTTCATCAGTCCATTTAATATATGTTTTGCAAGCATATACTTCATAGTCTGAAACTCGTCATAGTTAGCACCTGTATACATAGCGTCTACAATCTTAGCAATTAAATCTGTAATGCCGTCAATAGACAGAAAAGCCTGTCTTAACTGGTCATTTGAGATTGTAGCTTTGTAGTACTTCTGATAGTTCATAATATGAAATGCACTGCGCACGTCAGGAATTTCACGTTTGAACACATTTGATTCTGCAACCTGCGGGTCAAACTGAAACGGTTTTGCAATATTAACAAATACTTCCTCAATAGACTCACCAAATTCGAGCATACCTTTTTTAAACATAGCCCAAGGATTGTCGTATGATTTACTTGTTAAAATTACTCTGCCTATTCTGTTTACGAGTGCTGATAAAAACTCATTCTGTAAAGCAGGGTAGTCCATAATTACCGCACCGATTTCTCTGATTGAGTCAGAGTCTGCTGTAGCCTGTGGTACATAATCTTTGTAATTTGTACTTGCATTGTTTCTTATAGCATTTAAGATATCAACGCTTGAATTAGTAAGTGTCTTAATTTTTGGTTTTGTAGCCATAATTCTTAGCCCTCTCTTTCTTGAAATAAATCATCAAAGGAAATTTCCTTACCATCATCAGTAATATCTTCCTTCTGTTCCTTAATTACTGTTGCAGGGTCTGTGCCTGCACTGCCTTCAAAAAATCGTGCTTTATATTTTTCTCTCCACTCATTGTCATTCTGCTCATATTTTGCTTTCCAATCAGTGGTATCTTTTGCACGTGTTTCAAGGTCATTGAATGTATCAGTAAAATTCTCAATCATAGCAAGTGTATTATCATCAGCGTTATCGCCTGCTAATCCTCTTACTGTATTCATAAATTCATCATGTGAAAGTACTGCCATTTTTCTCACCTCTTTTCTATTTAAAATAATGGCCTGCACATCATCCAAACCGGCATAGCTTTTCGCTTAGTTGGTGTGGGCGGTGTGGGTGGTGTGGGTGGTGTGGGTGGTGTAACTCCAGTTAGGTATTCATACCAGTTACTAGCATATGTTAATCTCTTGGTTAATGCTGTAACTCCTGCTCGTTCTCTTTCATATAAATAAGCTTTGCAGGCTTCTGCAACATCAGTTAATTTTGAAAACTCTGCACCAGTATAACCATATCCCAGTGACGGCTTAGGTATCCATTGTCCACCATATCCGTTTATTATTTCATCCCACATTAACTGTGTTTGTATTTCACCAGTAGCCCAGTCAGAACCTTGTGCGCTTGCATAGTCTGTTAAATTGGTGTGTGGTGTCCACTGTATTAGGCCCCATCCGTCACCGCCTTTTTCTTTACAACCAGGGTTTATTTGTGATTCTTGTTGTAAATTTCCTAGCATACCTGAAATGCTCTCAATGGTAAAACCTTTACTATTGAAATAACCATAAAATTCAGTAGCATTATTTTCAAGTTCTGTTTGTGTCAAACCAGGGTCTAAACCTATTTTAACTATCCATGCCATTATCTTATACCTAAACTAAAAAGTTTATTCCATGTATTTTTACCACATACTCCGTCAACAGTCAATCCATAATTTGTCTGAAAATTCTTACAAGCCCTTACACATCCTGCGCCATATTTTGTATCAATGTTACCACTGTAATAACCTAACTTTGTCATAAGTATTTCAAATACTGTTACGTCAATATTTGATACTTCACTCTTTAATAAATTCATAGTATAGCCTGCACTTCCTTTATCACCATTATAACGTAAATGATAATTCCAACCATAACTAGGTGTGTAATATTTTCTTATGCAAATTTCTTTTCCTGTTTGGTCTCCTGCTTTGCTTCCTTTTGTAGTTCCGTTTTCGTCAATGCTTGCATGAACTATATGTTCACTATCTGTTGAAACACAAACATGATGTCCTACTGCTAAATGAATATCACCTTTTTGAAAAGGTCTGTTACATGAAGCAAAGCCACAGTGTTTTAACTGTTCGTACAAGTTTCGAGTTGTACTATTTACATTTACATTAAATCCTGCTTTAGCAAGTGCGTGTCCAACTAATGAACTACAATCAAAGTCAGGATTTCCACCTCTGTTAATCTGTGAATAACCATGTGAATTGTCATTTGCTATTGCAATCATATAATCTGTGTAAGTGTCAACTTTACTCATTCTTATCACTTCTTTCCACATTTAATATGTCACACAATTTCTGCAATACTAATGTGTTTTCATTTAATGCAGTGGTAAACTTATCTGTTTCGTTCTTATGACTTTCATTTAGTTTCATACAGTACCATGCTAAACATAAACACATTACTATAGGAAAGCCTACTGTTGTGATAGCCTGCATAACTACGTTTATATCCATGTTTATATCTCCTTTCTTTTTATTCTATTTTAATTATATCATATTACTTGAAATATTGCAATATATATGATATAATAAATTGAGATAATTATAGTTAATTTTAAGAAAAGAGTACAACAATATGAGTGAAAATAAATACTATGACGGAACTAAATTGTTATCAATGAAAGATATAAACGGATTAAAACCCGAACTATTTTTATGTACCACTAATAGAAGTGGTGGTAAGACAACTTATTTTGGTAGACTATTAATCAACAGATTTCTAAAGTATGGTAAAAAATTCTGTTTAATTTATAGGTACAACTATGAACTTGATGATGTATCTAATAAGTTCTTTAAGGATTTACAGACATTATTTTTTAGTAATTATACTATGGAAAGTGAACGGTGTGCAAGTGGTATCTATCATAGTTTGTTTTTAAATGAACAGCACTGTGGTTATGCTATAAGTTTAAATAGCGCAGACCAATTGAAAAAATATAGCCACTTACTTAGTGATACTGATAGTATGTTATTCGATGAATTTCAAAGTGAAACTAATCACTATTGCAGTGATGAAATAAGAAAATTTATCAGCGTACATACAAGTATAGCAAGAGGCCACGGAGAGCAGGCAAGGTATCTTCCTGTATATATGTTAAGTAATGCTGTTAGTATTATCAATCCTTATTATACGGAATTAGGAATATCTGAAAGACTAAACAGTGAGACTAATTTCTTAAAGGGTGACGGGTTTGTACTTGAAAGTGGTTTCATAGAAACTGCTAGTAAGGCACAAAAAGAGAGTGGTTTCAATAGGGCATTTAAGAATAATCAGTATGTCGCATATTCAAGTGAGAATGTGTACTTAAATGATAACACTGCTTTTATTGATACTCCTGTAGGAAAAGGAAAGTATATTGCAACCTTAAGATATATGAACCATGACTATGCTGTGAAACAATATAGTGAGCAGGGTTTCTTATATATTGATGATAAAGCAGACAGTACTTTTAGAGCTAAAATAAGTGTTACTGTTAATGACCATGATATTAATTATGTTATGTTAAAACAGAATGATTTATTTATTAGTCAATTGAGATACTATTTTGAAAAAGGTTGTTTTAGATTTAAGAACCTTAAATGCAAAGAAGTTTTATTTAAGACTATTAGTTATTAGGTATCTGCTGTTGTATGTTCACTTGATACTACTAGGAAGCACGTTTGGAAGATAACGCTAGTATGTATTGTCGTAAATGCTATGCGCTTGTGTTCTGCAATAGTTATAGATATAGAAGAGGCAAGAGTATTTTACTCCTGCCTTTTTGCTTTATTTGTAAAAATGATTATGTATATCTGTTGCGATTAATATGCTCAATGATAGTACAATTTCTCTTGTATCTGTTTTCTTTATAAAATCGTATGATAAAAACTTTGCTATGTATAAACCATTTAAGCAATATTCTATTTTATACTGCTCTGTATATGGTACATCATAAAACTCGATTGAGCCTTTAAATCTTCTGCGTAGTTCCTGCACTACTTTTTCCATTTTATCGTTCATAAATTTATCTCTCCTTTGTAAAATAATCACAATCATATCTGTACTTGCAGAAACAACAAATATGATTACAAGTTTTTTCATGTTTATTTGCTTTGTATCTGTAATATAAATCTTCTAACCATGTTATCATATTTTTCTCTCCTTTAAATGACGTATTACATCTTTAATATCTCTTTGCATAAAGTATATATCGCAATAATCACATTGTAATGGGTAATTGCATATACCGCAATTCTTATAAACTAATTTTTGCTTTTTATGATTTAGTAACATAATTAATAATTTGTTTAACAAAACGTTTCACCTCATTTCATATGTTGTGTCCACCAATAACACACCACCTTTAATTCTTTTTGGTAGTAATTTTCCAGGGACACATAAACCAATCTTAAAATCACTGTAGTCTCTTTTTGTTTCTAAGAATTTTAATTCACTTTGTGTATAGTTATCACTCTCCTTTGCTTCATAACCCTGCATTGACTTGTTAAATAAATCTTTACATTTCTGTGGCATACCTGCACATTTAATATCATTATATGGTTCGTCAACAGGAACTAAATCATTGTGAGTTATGTGTTCTATATATGTTTTCTGCCTTGTAAAAATAGCTGTGTCCCAACTGCTTTCTAATTTCCAACAACAAAATTTAACAGGGTCTACTGTTATGCCTTTTATCTTATTAGCAGGTAAGTCACAATGTATACTGTCAGTGTCAGCGTAAATAAATCCTGCTTTATCTACACCATAGTAATTTTTTTGAGCAGCTGTTATCGTAAAGTTTCGCGCATAGGATGTTATTGCACTGCCCGTTGCTATATGTCCCACCTTTTTATTATTAGCAGGGACTATATAGAAACCAATACTTTCATCCTCTTTTACATATGCAACCTTAAAACTGCTGTTGGAACTACTAGCAAGTTTACCATAAAGGTTATTGAGAAACAGTTTTGCTTCTGTACGCTTTGCACCTTTGCTATTCATTTTAATTTCTGCATAATGATTGATATAATTATCAAAAATTCCTATAGCAGAATAAAACCAACAGCCGTCTAAGATTTCAAAATCAACTAGTTCATAGTGTTTTAACATTAGTTTATAATCTGTCATGGTTATTGTCATTATCTGTGCCGTGTCTTTTATATTGCCATTAATATCTTTATAGTATCTGTTATAATTTCCATTTTTGTCTAATACATCACTAGTTGTTAATGACTCTGTGCCTTTATATAAATGGTTACCTTTTATCTGAATAAATGGTAACATATTTTCTTTGATATAAAAGCGTGTTTTTATTCTTAAAAAGTAATATTTATTTTCGCCTATAGCTTCATCAGGTATTATATTACCTTTCCAAAAATATGGTTTACCTATCGGAAAATAATTACCACTTTGAGAGTGCATCATACTAGGATATAAAGAGTTCACATCTGCTGTTACACCATTATGTCTAACTATGTTTTCTTTTCCTTTTACTAAATAGCACCAACCACCTCTATAACTGTGACGTATATATTCGTCAGCATTTGACGAACCATAAATATTTTTATCAAGTGTAAATTCATCAAGTGCAGGAAATAAGTCATTATAATCATAAGCACCTAGTGAGTTTTTATATTCTGCTACACAACATGAACCTATTGTAAGTTTATCATGTCTATCATTGAATAACTGTTCTAATGCTTCTTTAACTACTAATACGTCATTAGCTATATAACGTTTTTCGTCGTCAGTTATATTACATCCTGCATATCTATAACCATTATATTCCATGTCTAATTTTTGATGTTTTGTTTTAAAAGATTTACCTATTTGTTTTACCGAAAATGGTAATAGTTTTAAGCTATCTCTTAATTCGATAAAATGGTTATTAACTTTAATAGTAACCATATACCATTGACCCATAGATGATATAGTATATCTGAAAGTATTATTTTTCATATATTTTTCTTTTATAAATTCACCTTGAGTGCCCTCATCATTAAATGACTCATATGCCTGTTCATATTTTAAATCTGTTAATAAATATGATAGCCAAAAATTTCCATCAAATTTAAGGTTATGATAATAAGCTATTATGTCACACTCTAACGACTTAAAATAATTAAACTGTTCATCTATAGAATGAAAAATTTGAACGTTCTCTGTGTATAATTCTACACTTGCACTAGCCCATACTTCTGTAGATTTTTGACCCTCATATACTGTTGTTTCAAAATCACACATAAATTTCCTATAGTTTCTCATATATTATCTAAATCAGTAAACCCAAAATATTCGTTAATATCATTAGATTGTATTGCTGAAATACGTGACATATCGTGATTCGACAGTAAGGGTATTAAATCTTCTGTTTTTGCCTGCACTACTTCTGAATATACACTTTCATTTATACTGTCTATTGCTGTTATAATTTCTGTTTCATTTTGTTGTAAATAATATTCATATTGCTCTTTTCCAAAATCTTCCTGCATTTGTTTCATAATTCCTAAAACAGTATAGTAAAAATTTTCAAGATTATAGTCTATAGCTTCACCACCATACGTGTATGTTTGCTTTTTACTAGGTAGCGCTTGCAACCTTGAAATAATACTATCTGTAACTGTATAGGTTTCTGCGCTTTGTCTTTGTGATATTTCTGTTTGTAAATCCTGCAACCTTTTTCTCCTCTCCTCTCTAAATTAATAAGACCCCTGCTAACTTAATAGCAAGGGCCAGCAGTAATATAAAAATTTTATTTTACTGATTTTACGTCAAGTGCGCAGTCAATATAAGGTCTGCCTGCCTTTGTTGTACCGCTAACTTTGATAATACTAAACTGTTTACCGAGCATGATGCGAGTGATGTTATTAAAACTACGCTTGAAAGTAGCTGACTGACAAGAGAATACCTCATTGTCTGGTGTAATAATTGATAAAATGCCAACACTATCTCCGTTCTCTTTTTCATCTGTGAATGTAAGATAGCCTGCTACTGCAATGGATGTATTATCCTCTACGTCCTTGAGAGACTTAATGCCTCTATCTAATGTCATTAAATACTGCTCTACCTCTGTAAAATCCTTTGATTGTGTGTTAATTGTGATTGCCATAGTTGTTTATCTCCTTTTCTTTTATTCTGCTTCTGTCTGCTCTGTTGTTTCTATGCCAGCCTGCTCTGTTTTAATCTCTTTACGTGTAGCAGGGTCAAGTATTAATGCACCTGCGATAAAATCTGCTTCATCCATACCGTAAAGTTCGTTTACTTCTTTGAGTTCACGAATTGCAACGATAGTACATTCGTCAGTGTTATAAAGTTTTGATACTTTCTTTAATGCCTTGTCTTTTTCGAGAATTTTACCACTAAGTATAAAATCCTGTTCAAAAGTATCTGCTGTCTGTGGATTTACACATAACGCTTTTACTGAAGTTGAAATAATTGTACGTGTGACCATTGGTTTTCTCATAGTTTTTCTCCTTTTCTATGTATTGTAATTTGTAATAAAGTTGTTACACACCAATAGGTGTAATAGTCAAGTTGATTTTTGCAATCTGTTTTGTGATAGCTTGCTATCTCTTGACTATAAAGCACGTAAGAAAATCATCTAATTTGTGACGAATTATGATTTTGCAATCGTCACGATAGATTGTTTCTGTTGTGACGTTTCGTTTATCTGTTCGACATATTACTTTGCGTGTATTAGGGTCTGTTATGAGTTGTACGAATAACGTTTCTATCATATGATAATCACCGCCTTTTGAGGAGTCCGCACTATTGAGTGTCGTATTGACTAGCAATAGTGCGGTTGTATAGTATTAAAGCAAAACGTAACTTGTAAATGGTGTAATACCTCTTTACATATTATATAGTACAGTAATAATGTAAATGCAGTATTTCTAAATTATGAACATTTTATGAACTTTTCCACATTTGACTTTCTGTAATTTACGAAAATTTACGAAAACTTGTGTAAATTATTCAAATACCTCTCTTTCTTCTACTTTCAAACGTTTGTCCATTTCTTCAATACACATTTCTGCATAATAAGTATTTAATTCATAAAGACAATTATATTCACCATACATTAAATAGTTGTAAGAATTTACTGTATTTATTAACGTCATTATATCGGACTTAAAACTTTTCATACCTGAGTATCTAATATTCCATATAATTTTCTTTACCATTCTGTATTTACGATATATTATTTTATTTTTAATTTTATAAAAGTTCATATTATAACAACTCCTTTACGAAAAAACATCCATTTCTATCTGCTTTTTAAAATAATATGTGTCGTACTTTATAATACATTCCTGCATAAAATGTAATTCTATTGCAGTTATATTATCGTCAAAAAAATTTAAATTTACTGCATTAGTTAATAAATTTGTAATTTGCTCTAATAAATATACTGCATTAATAAAACTACACCATTTTGTTTCATATGGTTTGTAATATAATCTAATTTTACGTTCTAATGTATGTTTTCTTTTCTGAGTCATATTATAAAATCTCCTCTCAATTATTTTGTGATAAATTCTTATTTATGAGTTTTTTGTAATACCAATAATATCTACTAATACAACTTAACATAAAGTTTGTTTCTCTAAGAGTCATATTACCTCTGTAATATAAATACCATGTACTATCAAACATTAATTTTGTAATTCGTTCTAAAAATTTAATTCCAATATATTCTTCTGGATATATTATTTGATTAAAGCTAGTAAAATTTATTCTAACTTTACGTTCTAACTGGTGCTTTCTTTTGTTTGTCATATTATAAAAAACCTCTTTTCTATTATCCTATGATAAAACTTTACTATGTTATCAGCAATTTCCTTTGATGATACACCACTTAACATATCATAGTCAAGTGTATCTAAGAAAAAACGCTTTTCTCCGAGTTCGCGGGTCTTTACTATGACATACCACATATTTTCTATTGTGGCAAAACCATAGTATACTTTTCCTTTTACTTGTTTAGCGACTTTTGTCGCTATCTCTACAACAAAATCTTCATAGATTTCATCAATCTCCGATTGTGACATTTTTCTGTTTTTGTATAGCATTGTATGACCTCTTTTCTATTCAACAACATCTATTTTTAACATTGCTTTTTCTGACATTGCCCTATATTGCACTACTTTCATAGCTGACAGCTGCATATTATTTAAAATCTCTGATTTAGTATAATATTCAGTTATATCATACTGAATATCATGCAAACAAAACGATGTCGCTATACTATATTTTACAAGTGTAGCAAGCTTTATATTATTTGTCATTGTTTCCACCTCTTTTCGTTCTTTGCTCTATTCAATTGTAAAGCCTATGTGCGGACTTGCACCGCACATAAGCTTGAACGCTTAAGCTATGCTCTATAACCATGCTCAATTGCATATGATAGAGTGTATTCATTAACGAGAATGAACTCTTTAATGTCGTCAAAATCGTACTCAAAAACGTCTTGTCCTTCTTTTATTTTGAGTAGACCTAAGTCTGACTCAAAATTGCAGTTATTAAATTGCTCATAACTTCCACCATAAAATATCAAAAATACGTTCATAATAACCTCTTTTCTACCCACTGAATTTTTATCCAGTGGGATTTACTTTTATGCTATTTCAATTACTATATATGCTTCATATCTACCTGTAAGCGAATAAATGGAATTAACAATTTTTCCAAAATATTCAATAGGTATATCTGTTTTTTTACCATACCATAAGCATATGTTATTTTTCGATTTTATTTCAATTTCCTCATCATCAAAAATAACTCTGTATAAATCTTGTACTGTCATGTTATTTTACCTCCTTCCTGGTTTCATTGTCAAGTTCTACAGCGTACTGTAAAAACATATTCTCTGACATACCATATAGCTTTTCACTAACTTCTACATTTTCTAATTTTATAAACTTACAACTTGGATTTTCTGCAATAAATTGCTTTTCAATTTCTTTATCAGTTGGTGCGCCGACTGTTTCAAGTACATCCTCTCTGACTTCATTATTCTCAAGGTCAAAATAAATGACCTCATATTTTGTTACCTTAATAGTTCTGGTTACCATTTTCGATTTTCTCATAGTTTTGTCTCCTTTTGTTTTTGTCTTTGTTTGAATGTTACTATCTGATATTACTATCAGAGATACAAAAGAGTCGGAGTTGCACCGACTCAAGAGCTTTTAAGCTCTCCAAAACTCTTGTCTTGTTTTGGTGATATACAATTGACCTATAAATTCATCAGTTGTCTTGTCATACACATCGATTGATAATGTAAACATCATACAATTATAACTTCTTATTGTAAAATGTCTAAATATATAATCCTTGTCACCATCTATATACCATTTCAACCAATCGCTATAAATTTTAAACTTTGCATCACTAGGTTTTGCATAGCAATCACCTAAACTCCGCAGTTGTGTAGTAGTAGGGCGCAACTTACCCTTAACTTGTTTGACCTCAAAAGTTTCATTATTCAATTTAATATACTGTTTCATGTTAAAAATACCCATAGTACTCGCTTAGAGTACCCCTTTCCTTTATCTTTAAGTACATTATATAGGTCAGTTGTGAACAGCGTATGACAAAAATGTAAACAAATTGTGAACATTTTATATAGTACTATAGTACTAAGTTAGACACAACTAACTTCGTGCACTCACGGTACCACGCTGACGTGCTAACGTTGTACCACTGCAACGCGTCACCACTTTACCACTGCGCAGTGCTAGGGAAGTACCAAAAATCTCGACGTTCGAAACGACCCC
>Ga0256404_1007751_pt1 | contig 16724 bp, 18 predicted proteins | sample RumenRJG_01DNA_FD_185990 | JGI IMG/M metagenome (GOLD analysis project Ga0256404, IMG submission 185990) | Bovine rumen microbial communities from Lethbridge, Alberta, Canada - RJG_01 | ecosystem: Host-associated > Mammals > Digestive system > Stomach > Rumen | place: Canada: Alberta | collected...
CCTGCCCAAGTATAGAGTCTACTTGGAATGGTAACTCTCATATTACCAAGAATCGGAGCAGATAATCCAGCCAACTGAATACTGAAGAAGAGATAAGAACTAGGAAACATTCCGCTGCATCCTACATGACCAATGATATCCCCGGCTTTTACGATATCTCCAACTCGTTTTGTAAAACGATTCTTTTGCATATTTGCATATACGATTCGGACCATCTTATTATATTCTACGATAATTTGGTTTCCAAGATATTCTTCTGGAGTCCAACTACCGAATTGCAATGTTGTATCATATCTTGGTCGATCTTCATACTTATTGATGATATCAATGATCTTACCATCGGTTGCACTGTGAACTGGTTTCCCATGAATGATAAATTCCCATGGAGTTAATACTGTATGCCAGTCATTATCTCCAAAGGACTGAATCTTATTATCCTTCAATTCTGTGAAACCAAATCCACCCATGACCGGTTGAACTCCAAAGAAGTGCATGGAGAATACATAATGTAATCTTGGATTTACCATGGTAGCAATGTATTTATTTTGCCATGCAATACGAGTCATTAGTCCAATCGGACTTGTATTGCTATCACCTGTCATAGCTTTCCAAAGTTTATCACTATTACTGATGATTTCTCCTGCACCTTTGAATGCTGCAAATCCTGCATAGAGTTTTTGACTGGTGCTACTATGCTTCATCATATCATTGAAGTGACTGGTTGTCACAAAGATATGATAATTTTGATTTACAAATCCTGGTACCGGGAGTTTCATATTGGAAGGAAGAATTTTATCAAAATCTTTGGAACTCTGAATTTTTACATCTCGAATCCCATAGTTATAAACGTCATCTGGCATTCAATCATCACATCCTTAAATTAAATTTTTTACGTTAATTCGTTGTCAAACTGGACTGATATGTAAAACTAAATTACCATAGAAAGGAATCCTAGGTATGAAACATACTGCTTTTGAAATGGAACAAGATCTGATTCGAATGGAAGATTCTTCCTTTATGGATCTTGATTTTACACTTTCAGAAGAGAATTTGGAATATATCATCGAAGGATATGTTGGTAAGACGAAGGAATGTAAAGAGATTGAATCTCTCTTTGCAGATATGAAACGGAAGTATTTTCCGGATGGTGAAAATACGCTCCTTCGTACATCATTTACGGATCTGAATGATTCCGTGGAAAAGAAAGCGATTGAACGTCAACTGGAGAAATTGACTGGTTTTGGTGAGGTTCATATTCTTATCTTCAATGATAATGATGTGAATGGTATGACCTGTCCTCAGTCACTCATCACACGTTCAACGTCTTCTATGCCTTCCCTTCCGACGGCTCATGGTGAACGTTACTATGATGCGTCACATAGTTATTTCTGCTATATCAAGCTCTATAGTGGATTGATTGCAGAATTGACTCCTGGTGAAATTACGGCATTCGTTCTTCATGAGATCGGTCATAACTTCGATCATACTCTGACTGCATATCTCTTTGAAGTTATCATTTGGGGTGAATCTATCGTTGCTGGTCCGTTTACAATGCTTTGCAATCTCTTCCGTGCACAAATCAGTTATGTGAATGATTTGATTGTGAAGCTGTTGGATTACACGAAGATCTTCCCGCTGCTTAAGAACGCAGTTCAGAATGTGAATCGCTTCATTGGAATGGCACTTGGTCCTCTGGGTAAATCTACGAAGATTGGTTTGATCGCTCTGAATGGATATTATGACCCGATTGGAACTGCTCTTGGTGGTATTCGCTTCCAGCAGGAAGCATTTGCTGATAGCTACACAACGGCAATGGGTTATGGTCCTGAAATGATTTCCGCTATGGATAAACTGGACCAGCGCAATGTCATTACGCATCACGGTGTGATTCCTGAGTTCTGGACGGGTTTTGGTTCTGGTGCTCTTTGCATTATGCTGATGCTTTGTGATCCGCATCCGGAAGAACAAACCCGCTGCAAACTCATTCTGGAAGCGATGGAAGATGTTGCAAAAGATCCGACAGTTCCGAGAAGCATGCGGAAGCAGGTTCTGGATGAATACAAACGTACGCAGAAAGCATACGATGCATTTGTGGAAGCAGATCCGGATCATCGCAGTGCGGTGATTACGCGCTTTACGCGTGAATTGAAAGATAATTTCTTCGGTGGTAAAGTTGACTTCCGTTCTTGGATTTACAATCTTACAAACCCGGAGCGTGCAACGAATGGTATGTTCCACTAAGATGTTTTATGGAAGTATGGAATGCATATTCCATACTTCCATTTTATCGCAACTTGACATTCTTCTAATACAAAAATCGCTGAAGAAAGGAGCTATATTTCCTTATGAAATCCATTATCAAAGATACATTTTACAAGAAAGTGGAAACTTCCCTTAAGGATAAAAAGAATGTAGATACCTTCGTAAAGATTGTATCTTCCTATCTTGATCGAAATACCACCAATCTTTCAACGATTGGACCTGTGAAGAAAACGGTATTTCTTGATAATACAGATCGACTTCCCATCTATCAGTTGGTAAATCTAGAACCTAATGAGATGAAAGCAGTGATCAAAACGGTTCATGAATTTGCACGTTCTGTGAATGCTTCTGATCCGTTTAACGTAGCGATGGTTTTGATCATTCGCTATTTCCATGTAGTAAAAGATAAAGAACGGAGAAAATTATCAGCATTATATATGATGCTTTCGATGTATCCATCGCTCTTTGCAAAATACTTTAAGTTTCCTCCCAATGAGAATATCATGGAATATACCATCTCCAGTATGAGTAACAAATACAAGATTAAGCAGGAAGCATCTCTCTTATCTGCATTAATCAGTATGGTTACGATCTGTGATGATCATTATGATAAAGATTTGATTCGAGGAACGGATAAAGATCTTTCCATGTATATTTCTGCAATGAAGACTCGTCTGAATGCTTTTCTCAAAGGTATTTGTGGTGAGTTCATGAAGCAGCATAAGAATAAGAACTATATCAACTATGAAGAAGATAATAATGATCCTGACAACTTTACGGTTGCAGATAATAACTCCTTACTGGTGCAGAGAGTATCTCAAGCAGTAATTTTGAATATCTCCGTTAATGGACCAGATATGCAAGCAGTGACTTATGCAGCCAAGATGTCATCGGTATCGGTCAATGATCTTCGTTTAACGGTTACGAATCTCTGTAAGGAGAAAAAGAATAACGGAGAGATCGCAAAGATGATTTCCGCGATTCTTTATGATTATCTATTTACTGGAAAGAATACGCAGGAAGAGATTTACTCTACGAAGTTTACGGTATATGCACTCAATACGTATAAGAAATCCAATACAACGAATACGAATATCGTAGCAATTAAAAAAGTGCTGGATAAATGGTTGAGTGAATATAGTGAGCGATATCGTAAGACGAATACCGCTTCTACGATTAACTGCTTCCGTAAAGCATTATATCTTTTCTGGGTCTTTACCATTCAAAGGACGAGAGTCTGACTTTAATTTTAAATATATATTATACTTATAGATAGAAGCTTCTATCTATAAGTATATATACTGTTTAGGAGGTAATATTACCATGAAAAACCCGAAGCTTTACAAGTCCAAGTCAACAGATGTTGACGAACTGATTGATCGTGATGAAGTTACCTTAAATTTTATCCCGATTAAGTCTTTCCAGACAGCTACTACATACACTGAAGTGTACAGTGCACCGATGGCATCTGGCACGATGCTCCGCGTGGTGGAGTATCAGATCGTCCATGATGATAATGGTGATGCAGCATTCCGTCTTGTATCGACTCAGTGGCTCCCTGTGCAGTGTCTTTACACTGTACAGAAATCTGATGGAAAGCTCGCGATGGTCGATTGCTCTTGCATGAGCAAAACGAACATTGAAGAATGCATTCGTGATGGACGCATGGCAATGGGCGATTTTGACCCGAAGGCAGCAGGCCTTACAGTTTCTTCGAATGTCGTTACAAGTGACGACGAAGATGAAATCGAAGACGATGCTAACAAACCTCTGGAGGATGAAGAGGAAGTCGATGATCTCCCGCAGGAGGAAACAGAAGATAATTCCGAGCAGGAAGAAATCTCTATTGCCCCTGTTGATGATGAAGATGTCGAAGACGATGCGGAAGAGGAGGATGAATCTCTGAGAGATGATATTCCTCTGGAGATTCTGGAAGATGATGAACTTCGTCCACATGCAAATGACTTCATGGAAGCTCAGGAGCAAGATATTCGTGAAGAGCATCAGAAAGCAGACGATGCACTCGATCAACAGATTGATCAGATTGCAGCTCAGCTCAAGGAAGAGGAAGAGCAGAAGAAAGAACCTGAGAAACAGAAGGATTGGAAGAATGAAGGTGTTGCTCCGGTGAAGCATCACGTCGGTAACAATCAGAAACCTCAGAATAACAAATATCAGAGGAATCAGAATTATAAGAATAATCAGAAATTCAAGAATAACAACCAGCAGAAACGTTCTAATACGACGATGCCATTGAATCGTCCGCAACCCATGAATATGGATCGGATGCGTCAGCTCTTTGCAAACAGCAATCAGAATCGTCGTAAGAAATAAGTTTCATAAAAGATAAGAAAAAGGATATGCGAACGAAATGTTTCGCATATCCTTTTCTTTTTTTCTATCAGGCAAGTAAATTACTTGCTCGGGGAAACTTTCTTGTTTCCGTTCGAAAACATCTTCTTGCTGTTGGAAACAGCCTTCTGAGCAATCTTCGAGGAAACTTTATCTTTGAAGCTGAGCGTGCTCGGATTCGGTTTCGCAATCTTTTTACCATTTGCCGCATAATTACGAATCTGCTTCATAGCGATGCTCTTTGCCTTGCTCTGATAACGGAGATGAATCTTTTTCTCGATTGCACGCTCCATCGTCCAGAGTTTGATGAGCTTCTTGTAAAGAGGATCATTGGCTGCTCGAGCAGCATTGAGCTCTGCCTGCTTCGAAAGATGGCGAAGACGCGCTTTACGGTCGAAACGAACAATCGTACGCTCCATAGCGACATTCATCATCTCGCTGACATTACGCATCTCTTCCGGAGACTGAGCAAGAGCTTCATAATCATCCTCGGAGCACATATCCATCAAATATGCAGCAGCAAGTGCCTCATTTGCAGAATCCATATCCGTCTTGATATCCGTATCGTCATCAGACTTCAACTCTTCCTCCAAAGCTTCCATTTCTGTATCAATGGATTCCTGGGAGAAATCAAGATCATCATAGTTCATTGACTTTTCCTCCTTAGATATTTTTTTCATAAACTTATAGTGTTTGCTTTAGAAAAGCTACAATTATGATTTTGTCTTTTAATTAGGTCGTTACATATCATTATTTAAATCATAATAAGGAGGAAACATTATGAAGTTTGACTCTAAGACACATACATACTATAACGATAAAGGCGAAGTCATACCAAATGTAACTTCAATCGTTCACAGCGTTATGAATAGTGAAAGCCTATTAAGTTGGGCTTATTATATGGGGATAAAAGGAGATGATTATCGTTCTTTCCGTAGAAAAAGAGGAGAAATCGGAACTCAGTTTCATTCCAAAGCAGAATGTTTCTTCCAGAAAGATAAAACGTATGAAAATACTGGAAATGTAGAAGTAGAGAATACTGCTATTGAATGCTTTAATCTTTTTTTGAAATGGGTAGAACAAGCAAAACCCGATGTTGTTTTCCAAGAGAAAATGTTGATGAATGAACGATATGCCGGGACTCTAGATATGCTTTGCTATATCTCAGGAAATTTGATTCTGATTGATTTAAAAACCTCCAAGGTTATTTCCATGGATTACTTTTTGCAATTGGGTGGATATTTGAATCTTCTCCGTGATTGCTATCCAGATCTTTATAAGAAGATCAAAGGCTGTGAGATTATTTCTTGCAATGAGGTGAAAGGACTTCAAATTAAAGCCAAATCCATTGAGAATATGAAGTATTTTCAAGATGCATTTGAATGTGCATATGAATTGTATAAGAAAATGAAAAGCGCGGAAAAAGAGTTTGACAAATATTCCATTTAACAGTGAAATATATATTATAATCTTGCATAAAATTTTTGATAGAAAGAAGGTAAGATAAATGGAGAAAGAAGAGTTCGTGACTCTTTTACAAAGTCTTCTTCGAAAGACCAATGGAATTGATCGAAAGCTTTCGATGATGCTTTGTAAGATTGATGATCGAGTTGATAAGAAATATACAAGCGAAACGTTGGATGAATATGCATCTATCCAACGACTTCTTCTTAGTATGACGAAAGATATTCAGGCTACGTTAAGGAAGATGGGACCAAATGATTAAGAATGAGCTTTTTGTGACAGCTTTCATTGCAGATATTCATTTTGGTGCGTTAAAGTCCGAATCTCTGTATCAGCAATTACAAGAACGTTTTATCAAGATCATTGACGGTAAGAAAATCGATTTGATAGTATTTGGAGGTGATTTATTTCATTCAATCATTACGATGAATTATAGCACCTCCAAATACGTCTTACTGTTCATGGAACGTGTCTTGGACCTTTGTGCAGAGAATGGGATTAAGTACGTACGAATTCTGCAAGGAACCATGTCGCATGATAATAACCAATTAAAAAACTTTCATATCTATGAAAATCGTACGGATGTAAACTTTCGTATTATTCCAGTCGTAACGGAAGAAACTTTTTCCGAAGGAATTAAAGTTCTCTATGTTCCAGAAGAATATATGGAAGATCCAGAGAGCTATTACAGTCCTTATTTGACGCAGGATAAGAAATATGATTTGATCTTTGGTCATGGCATGTTTAAAGAAGTTGCTTTTGTAGCAAAGAAACAGGATTCGGAGATTACAATGTCAAAAGCACCGGTCTTTGATTCCAAGGTATTCATCAATAGCTGCAAAGGACCAATTTACTTCGGCCATATTCATATCCATACAGAGATTAAGAACTTTGTATTTTATCCAGGGTCATTTTCTCGTTTCCGTTATGGAGAGGAAGAAGCTAAGGGCTGGTATTTGAATATCTATGATACGAAAACGAATAAATTCGTTCATGAGTTCATTAAGAATACCTTAGCTCCGAAGTATACAACCATTACAGCGATTATGAATTCAGATTTAACATCAGAATTCTTATCGAACCGAATTATGGAACTTCTTCATACGGAAGATAATGTACGATTGAAAATGATCATTCAGGATGATGGAATGTATGCAGATACAATTTCTTATTTGAATGAAATGTATAAGAATAATCCTCATGTGAAGATTGATCTTCAGAATAAGTTTGAATTCAAACAAGAAGCCATGGTAGATCATGCCATGGAGCAAGTTTGGAATAAGTATAACTTCCTGAAGGATCAGAATATCTCTCATGAGGAGAAAATTCAGAAGTTCATTAAAGAGAAACATCACAAAGACATCCCATTAGAGGTCATAAGAGATGTACTGAATTTAAATTGAAAGTAGATGAGAATCTTTGAAAGTACAAAAGTCTACGAAGAAGAAAGAACAGAATTTTGGTAATCCGGTCAGAAAGATCAAGTTTAAGTTTGACCGAGCGATGTTGAATACGTTCATACGATATATTTACAGTGATTCCAAATCCATATCGAAAATGAACTTATCCAACTTAAATAAGCTCTTAGAGATTACTGATGAAGATGTGTATATCGTCAATCGAGAATTATATACTCGATTGACATTTGCGAAGAAATCTCTGGAAGCAATTTTGATGAAGGGTCTCGTGAATCGAGATTCCATTATTGCTTATGCCAGAGAGATGAATAATGATCTTTCTGATCAGATCATTCAGGAATTAGATCAAAACGGAGAGATCAATGAAGATGAGATTCGTTTTGTAACGAAAGCAGTATCTGACCGATTACAGTATTGCTTTATCATGATTCATAAAGAGATCATTTCAAAAGTGTTTTATCGGTTAGATACTGGAGATTATAAATATCTGAAAGATATCATTCAGGATGTCAAAGATAGTTGTAATGATATGATGAATGATATTCGTAAAGCAGATACAAAGAATCGAAATGAGACATTTAGTTTGGATCCGGATGTATTTGAATCATTAGTAACAGAAACTGTCAATGAAGCAACGAATCCAGCATCAATACTGGTAACGGGTTTGAAAACGCTAAACTTAATGCTTTCTCCTGGTTATATGCCAGGGAGATTGTATTTGTATTTGGGTTAACTATATAGCTCCATATATCAGTAATGATATATGAAAAGCTCCTTAATTGCTGGGAAGTCTTTATTATAGATAATCAGCAGCCAAGCTCGTAAGAGAAGGTTCAACGACTATTCCGAAAGGAAGTACATTCAAGTGGATGGAAATGGGAGCTATCCTGAAAAAGGATAAAGATATAGTCTGTCCTATATGGTGACATATAGCAGTTCATAAGAGAACGCATTAGAAGTAACGAATCTAATGGAACACAGCAGATTACCGGCGGTTTCAAATCAGCAATGTTACTCAGTACATGCTACTGGATTAAGAAGTATAATAGAATTCAACCATCTAGCCCAGGAAAACGACCAACGATTTTGTATATCTCAAATGAGAATACGATTCATGAGTCAATTATTCGTCTCTTCAATATGAGTGCTTCTCCAAATGATATTACAGAATATTCTCCACAGGATGCAATCAAGTTGATGAGAGAACGCGGTGGGTTAACACTTAAGGACGAAACTGATATTGATATCGTTATGCAGTATTATGGAAACTTTGAGATTTCAACTTCTGATGTATATAGCATTATTGAAGATCTAGAAGATCAAAATAGAGAAGTTGTATGTTTCGTACTGGATTATATCAAACGCATCCGTCCTGCGCAAAGAGCAATGGATGAACGGTCTCAGTTAGCAAATGTATCCAATGAGTTAAAAGATCTTGCAATAAGAAAACAGATTCCAGTTATTACTGCGCAACAGATCAATCGTGCCGGTAATATGACAGTTGATGCTGCATTGGAATCTGGTAAAGAAGATCTTGCACGTTTCCTTGGTAGAGGTAACATTGCTCAATCATGGGATATGTTAGAGAACTGTGACTGGACAGCTATTTTGAACGTTGAGATCGAACGTTCCAGTGATAAAAGATTTTTAACGATTAAAGAAATTAAGAAACGCTATAAATCCATGACAGATATCACGTATATGAATCAACCATTTGTAGAAGGTTCTACGATTCAGTTGGTAGAAGATGTGAATATGAAAGAATCGGTTGCGAAACTTTCTCTGTCTACGGATATGATGGGATTGAATGGAAAGGCAGAAAAGAAAGCGAAACTAACGAAGATGGATCCGTTTGGACCGAAAGATGAAAGCGATAGTTTCACCGATGGATTCAATTTCGGTTTAGAAGCAAAATGAAAGATAGAAGGAACTTCAAAGTTCCTTCTATCTTTTTTTTTTATAGTTTTGCGAGCTCTGCTTCTACTTCATCTCGATTCAGTTGAATCGTATATTCTTCTTTATTGAGAATCTGGTTTAATACATCCACGATTTCACCATTGAAGAGATAAATTCCACGTTCAAAATGGCAGAATTCACTGGCTGAAACCATATGGTTAATTTCCAGGATGAAAGGAGCTAGTTCAATCGTCTTATATAATGAGTATGAAAGATATGTTGGACGATACTGATATCGTAGCGCTTCTTCACCAGAGATGGTATATTTACCAGTACATTTCTTAATCAAGCTAGCATATTTCGATAAAACAGACGTTGTATTCAGAATCATATAATCTCCACCGAGATCAACGAGTGCTTGGTTTCGAAACGTTGCATCCGTTAAGGTAAGAGATTTTCCCATGTTGATTTGCTGGGTCATGCTTGTTGTATACATTCATTACCCCTCCTTTTTTTATGGAGTTGTATCAACGATGTTCATCCGGAGGAGCAGGGTAACCTCCATTTGGAAAGTCTGCGATCAAACGAGTAACCAATCCATTATTCGGATCATGATTCATAAAAAGTACAATTACTCTTGTATTTGCAGGAATCATACCTTTTTCACCTACGTGAGGCCAGTGATGATCATGATGAAAATGATGGCATACTTTCAAATGAGATGTTCCAGGATGGCATGTAATTGCATCATGCGTTAGATTGACACAGTTACCCGGGCAATCATGGAATTTATGACGATGCGCAATCATAATCTCAGGAGATACCTTAATATCCGTTCCATGACTCTGGCTGGTAGAAGCAGAACCTCCAGAATTTGTATCATTTGCAATCTTACTGGTATCTGTAGATTCTGTCGTTGTATTACTTCCTCCAGTAGTTAATCCCTGAAGTTTTGGAACGTATACGTTGAATACTTCTGCGCATGGATCTGTATCTTTCGTAAGGAAACCATATTCTAACAATTCAACCTTAAAGTTTTCATTCTCGGTTTTATTGAGTCCCATAGAAATTACCTTCCTTTCGACAAAAATTTAATTACCTACCTGTAATTTTGTGGAAAATATAATTTTCCTATTAACAACCTTTTAACTTTAAGATACGAAATTTTAACAATCTGAAAGGAATGAAATAGAATGGCATCAGTGAATAATCGAGTGGTAGTAACACGAAATAATGATGATACAGTAGTAAAACAGCTATATGGTAATTACATTGATCAAATGAAACAACGTGATTACCAACGTAATACAACGGATGAACCTGATACATATATTCCAATGCCGGGTACTTCCACCTTTCGTGGTTCTCGTCCTGTGATGAATTCGAAAAAGAATCCTAATGCAGAACCAGAAGGTGCACCTGCAAACATTGTGTTTCATGCAATTCAGGATCATCCAGAATTAACAGATCCGAGAAATCGGAAACCGGTGAATGCAATTCCGATGACTGCGTTTGATATGCCTACGAATATTATCAATCATGCAGATCCGAATGCGTTATCTGTTGCCCCTACACCACCAACACAAGAATCAATTTCAAAGGAGATGGAAAATATGCGTTATCAGGCAATGCCGATGCAGCCGTTTCGTCCTGGATATAATCCTGCTCAATCTCAGGTAGATGGACCGACGGTGATTTCTCGTCCTCGTCAGTTTAATGCTGAGCCAGTTTATCCGGATGCTCATACAAGACCAGACCCTGGGTTTCCACAAGATGATATTCTTCCTCCAGTGACACATGAAACGGTTCAACCGACGGAAGATATGATCGTGAAGGTTTTGGGTTACAATGAATCCAATATGGATCTTCTGACGAAAGTAAGTGAGAATACAGCTCGTTGTAGCAAGATTCTCAAGAAGATTAACAATACATCCGTTCCAATTGACGTGAAAGAAATTATGCACGTTCTTCAGTTCATGGATAATAGCGAATTCCGTAAAGTTCTTTCTACGGCTTTTGAAAAGACGTTGATGAAGAATCAAGAGCTTTATGCCAAGATTACTTCGTACTTGAATGGTACAGCAGTCATCGAAGATGATACAAAGACGGATGATTCGTCTAGCACATCTTCTGGTGCTGATGCTGATTCTACGAAGAATCTTGACGATAATAAAAGCACCTCAGATAGTTCTGATGATACGAAAACGGATACTTCAACCGATACGGAAAAAGATTCGTCTTCGTTAGATTCAGATAATACATCAACTACAGGATCAGAAAGCCAGGGCAGCGATGCTTCTGGCTCCTCTGCCAGTTGATATTATAAGAAGATTTGTAAAACGAATAATTGAAAGGATAGCCTTATGAGTACGAAAAAGAAAGGCATCCAAGCAATTGAATTAAATGATGGTCAGAAAATGGTTCTATCACTCCTTTTGGAGTGGTGGAACCATTCTGATTTAGTTTTTGAGATTGCTGGAGCAGCAGGAACCGGAAAGACTACCTTGATTCGTTACTTGATCCAAGAACTGAATCTTCGTAGTGATGAAGTGCTGTTTATGGCTTATACAGGAAAAGCCAGTTTAGCAATTGCAAAAACTGGAATTCCGGCCAAAACAATACACTCTACGATATTCAACATTGGAGCATTCCCAAAACGGGATCTAAATGGAGATATTGTGCATGATTCCCATGGAAAAGTAATTTATGAGAAAGGGTTTTATAAAAAACCTCATTTGGATCCTTGGGTAAAACTTTTGATTGTTGATGAAGGATCTATGGTATCGGATGATATTGCAAGAAAGATCCTAAGCTTCAATGTGAAGACGATCGTGCTTGGAGATTTGCATCAATTACCTCCGGTAAATGGATCTAGTTACTTCTTGAAGAAACCAGATGCTGTGCTAACGGAAATTATGAGGCAGAAAAATGACTCTATTATTCCGTATTTCGCGCAATCAATCATACAAAGAACGTATATGTATGCTAGAAATCTTCCAGAGACTCAGATTGAATTTCGGCGGGTTCCTATGGATGCACGTTTCCAAACTGCAAAAGAATTCTTGAAAGAAGAAGAAATTAAGAAAGCAGATATCGTTCTAGTGCGAAACAATGAAGGTCGTAGATATTGGATGCCGATTGTACGTCGTATTGCATTAAACTATACGCCAAATGATTCATATCATCCGGTTTTACACGATAAGATAATCTGTAGAAAGAATAATTACGATCGTTTTATCCTAGATGATAAAACCAATATCAGTATTCCATTGGTCAATGGTTTAATTGGATTTGTGGATGATATTGATGCTTCTACGATTGATAAACGTGAGATTTTGATCGACTTCAAACCTGATTTTTCTAACCAGGTTTTTCGGAGCGTACCGATAGATCAAAAGTTTTTCGCGAGTGATGATTATTCCAATAAGAATAGTCGGAGATCGACTCGTTTTGAAAAACGGGATAAGAACTACTTTGAGCTTGGGTATGTAATTACGACACATTTGGCGCAAGGTTCTGAGTTTGATAATATCATTATTGACGCTAGAGATACTTGGGGTAGCGTAAGAGAACGCGATTTGCAATGGCTCTATACGTCCGTGACAAGAGCGAAAAAACATATGATCATTTTGATCTAAGAATAAAGTTGAATCTTATGATTCCACTTTATTTATTCGAAACCACAACTTTTTAATGTGAGGTGAAAGCATGAATAGTTTCAAAGGTGAGAATTTAATGCAGAAGAATATGTGTGACCCTGGAAATCTCATGACGAAATTTCCAGAAGCACATGATGATGAGTTTAAGATCTTATTTCCTTCCCAGAAGCGAAAGCAAATGATCGAGAAAATCAAGCAGGTGTATGGATTCTCTCATGGTACGAATAAGAATTCTCATAAACAGAAAAAGAAAAGAAAGAAGGTTTGAACCATTATGACAACAGAAGAGTTTATGAAGGTTTGGAATGCTCATGACGGCTGGAATAAGTGTCAGATGATTGAGTTCGATAACAGCCAACGCTGGTTTATGAATCGAAAGAATTATCATCCAGTGTTTATTGAGACAAAAGATAAAGATGGAAACGTTACTTCTCGCCGGAAGGTTTATAACTCACCGAAAGGTTTCCTCAAGGAAGATGGTTCCATTGACTATCAGGATCTTCATGATTATTTGAAGATTGATGAAGCTCTTGGGACTCTGGAGATGAAGACGTACTTCATTGGTGTTCCACCGGAAGAGCGTTACGACGAAGAAGAGTTCTGCCCGAAATATACGATTGAGGTTCATCACATTGAGAATGTGCAGTTACTGTGCTTCCGTGATGATAAGAATCAGCCGTATATGACAGAATTCCCTTGCTCGCAAACCTAACAAACAATACTTTATCCATTCACTCAGTAAAATATTGTATTCAGAAATCCAAAAGATTTTTAGAATATATATTATTATTGGGTGAATGGATAAGCGGTCGATTAGATAATCGAAATAATTATCTATTATCCCATTTACAGTTAAGTATTGAGCTCAGTAGTTAACATGTTGAATTCCTAGGAGGAAGATTAGAATGAGCAAAAAGAAGTATACTTCGAACATTCGTGCTGAACTTGCGGAGATTGCAAAGAATACCCGCAAGAATAAGCGTAAGAAGATTTCTCTTCAGGCAGCTTGCACCCATCGTAATAAGAAAGGCAAACTTGCTCTGAAGCAGACGAAAAAGAACCCTGACGTGTGGAAGTGCCGTGAGTGCGGTGCTAAGATTGATTTCGGTGCAATCGCTGGTCTCGACGTGAAGGAAATGAAGGAAGAGATCAAAAAGACCACGAAGGCTCAGGTCAACCATGATCAGATGGTCAAGCTGATGCTGAACCCGAAGGAAGATGGTCGTATCATCGACATGGTTGCGTCGAACATTTCGACGAGCCAGTTCCTGAAGCCGATCAAGAAGGTTTCGCTTGCTGAGAACTTCAACCCGAAGAACGGCAAGGGCAAGAATAAGAACAACAAGAAGAACAAAAACAAAGGTGGTTCGTTCACGACGGGTGGGCGTTCCCTTGGCGGTTTCCGCTAATTGAAATTATACTCAGGGAACTGAGTATAAGAAGTATGGAAAGAAGAATTGGGTACGCTCAATTCTTCTTTTTGTATTCTATGAAGGAGGTATTGTAACGAATGCATGGTAGCATGTATGAACTCTTTCGCAATCAACTGTTGAGTGCGGAAGATGTATCGGTTCAGATTCCTGGAATCATTATGGATTATACAGGTAATCATCTGAAATCTCAAGCTCAAGAAGGAGAAGTTGTAACTGGACTGGATGGAACGATGTCGCAGCAGTATATGGTGACTTCGATTGAGAATGGAATTCTCTACGGAATTCCAATTCCTCATTCCGTACGTATTGAGGCAGATGCTTATCGTTTTGACAAAACACAGAATAAATTCCTGCTGTTGAAACGTAAGGTCGAGCCATCAGACTTACTGAGTGAAGAATTAGTGGAAGAGAAAGATATTCTCCTTTTCACCATTCCAAATACATCCGTTCCTGCTGGGGTTATGAGTGGAGAATACAAGGATCCATATGGCCTATATTTCGTTGGAGTTCCATTTAGTGCTATGGATGGAATGATTGATGAGATACTAGACGATGAGGATGAAGATACAACTGATCAAGATGATGTATCATCTGATGATAACGAAACATCAGAAGATGATGAAGTTGAAGATGACGATGATGATCTTGCGATTGTAGCGGCAACTCCTGCATTTATGTATATGAATGAATATGGTGCAGAACTGAAACTTCTTCAGAAGATTGCTGATCAATTGAACAGTTTAAAGAATCAGTAAGATGAAAAGAATTCGGGAAATCCATTATGCTTTCTCCCGAATTCTTTTTTATAATCGTTTAAACAATTTAGTATCCGAATAACTATACCTGACTATTTTAAAATTTAAAAATTTCGTTAAATATATATTATTATTGTAAGCAAAGAAAGGTTGTGATAGAATTGGACGAAAATAATTTGGTTAATATTGGAACATTTCAAGAGTACAACTTGTATGTAGATGAGAATCTACATCAAGTAATGTACTATCGAGGATTTCCAAAGCAAGGTCCATTTTTTGCAGCTCCACCGAAACTTACAATTGCACTTCAGATATTGAACGAAACTTTTGAGGATACGAAACGTACCAAAGAAAGTATCGAAAAATATAAAGATGCATTTCACCACTATCTATTTCAGGTAAGTGAGGTGGAGTATAATATTATGATTAACAGAAGGTTATTCTATTTGGATCAAAAGATTAAAGAGCTTCTTCATCAACTGGATGAAGAAGAGCTCATTAAGAAAGGTATTCATGAAAAAGGAGTGTATGAATAAATGCCACAATTCAAAGATGATAGTTATTCTGTCATTAAGAGTGATATTGAACGTCTTCGTCAGAAAACGTCCATGTACATCTCCAACACAGGGGCAAAAGGAGCATTGCACCTCTGCAAAGAGGCCATCAATAATGCAATTGATGAAGCAATGTCTGATTTGTCTCCTTGTGATCGCATTGAAATTGAGCTCGATGGAAATCTGAATCAGTTAACCGTTATGGATAATGGTCGTGGAATTCCATTTGAGCAAGTGAAAACCATTTGCACATTTCTTCATTCTGGTTCGAATATTAATAAAGAAAATGAGAAGGAGAATGCAGCAGAAGTTGCTGGTGAAAATGGTGTCGGTGTAACTGCGATCAATGCACTTTCAAAGAAACTGTATTTCGTCATTCGTAGGAATGGTCAGAAAGGTTTCTTTGAGTTTAAAGATGCACAGATGCAGGAACCGATTATGGAGAAGTGTTCAAAGAAGGAACATGGAACCGCAATTGTATTTGTACCAGATGAAAAGTATTTGGGAAAATGCAAAATTGATGAAAAAGCTTTGAAGGAATGGATTGATGCAATTTCGTATACCGTTCCATCTCATCTGCATATTACCTTCAATTATATCAAGAAGGGAAAAGATATTCCGGTTACCACAGAGTTTCATCATCCGAAAGGAATTGAAGAACTCATTCAACAGATGGCTCCGGAGCAGATGACAAAGCCGATTCATGTGTGCCAATCACCTGATCGTTATACCGATGGGAAAACACATTCCGATGTGATTTATACCATTGGAGAAGGTGATATCAGTGATGCAAAGAACCAACGCTCGTATTGTAATCGAGTGATTACGATTGACGGTGGAAGCCATGTAGAAGCTGCAAAGACAGCTTGGTGCAAAGCAGTCTTAAAGATGGCAGATGAGTACATGAGTGAGAAAGAGAAAGATAAACTTT
>Ga0256404_1007752_pt1 | contig 16721 bp, 13 predicted proteins | sample RumenRJG_01DNA_FD_185990 | JGI IMG/M metagenome (GOLD analysis project Ga0256404, IMG submission 185990) | Bovine rumen microbial communities from Lethbridge, Alberta, Canada - RJG_01 | ecosystem: Host-associated > Mammals > Digestive system > Stomach > Rumen | place: Canada: Alberta | collected...
GGCTCGAGACCATCACGACCGATGGCTTCTCCGCGGAGTACCTCGTCATCGAGTACGCGGGGGGATCGCGCCTCTATGTCCCGGTGACATCGCTCTCCCTCGTCTCGCGCTACACCGGCGCGGACAACCCGCCCCTCAACAGCCTGGGGAGCGACTCCTGGAAGAAGAGCCGGCAGAAGGCGATAAAGAAGGCGCGCGACACCGCAGCTGAGATCCTTGACACGAACGCCCGGAGGAGCATGAAGAAGGGCTTCGCCTTCAGAATGGACAAAAAGGGCTACGCCGAGTTCTGCGGCCGCTTCCCCTACGACATGACCGAGGATCAGGAGAAGGCCGAGCACGCGGTCATTGCCGACATGGAATCGGAGCGCCCGATGGACAGACTTGTGTGCGGCGACGTGGGCTTCGGCAAGACCGAGATCGCCCTCCGCGCCGCCTGCCTCGCCGCCCTCAACGGCAAGCAGACCGCGGTCCTTGCCCCGACAACGCTTCTTGCGGAGCAGCATTTCGAGACCTTCTCCGAAAGGTTCTCCGAGACCGGCGCCACTGTGGAGGTGCTGTCGCGCTTCAAAACCGCGAAGCAGTCGAAGGAAATTTTGGAGAAGCTTGAGGCCGGCACAATAGACGTCATCATCGGGACGCACAAGCTCCTCTCCAGCAAAATCAAGTTCAAAAACCTCGGGCTCCTCATCGTCGACGAGGAGCACCGCTTCGGCGTGAGGCAGAAGGAGAAGATCAAGGCGATGCGCGCGGACATCGACATCCTGACTCTGACCGCGACGCCTATCCCGAGGACCCTCAACCTCGCCTTCTCCGGTCTCCGGGATCTCTCCATCATCGCGACTCCCCCGGCGGGGCGCCTCTCGATAAAGACCCTCATCCGCCATGACGATGACCACATCATCAAGGAGGCGGTGCTCCGCGAGCTCAACCGCGGCGGCCAGGTCTACTTCCTCCACAACGACATCAAGACCATCGAGGCGGCGGCCGAGAGGCTGCAGGGTCTCGTGCCGCAGGCCAGGATCCGCTTCGCCCACGGGCGCATGGAGAAGGCGGGCCTCGAGAAGACCATGAACGACTTCTACCGGAGGCGCTTCAATGTCCTCGTCTGCACCTCGATAATCGAGACGGGGCTTGACATCCCGACGGCGAACACCATCATCATCGAGAGGGCTGACAAGTTCGGCCTCGCGCAGCTCCACCAGATCCGGGGACGCGTCGGGCGCTCCAAGCACCAGGCCTACGCCTACCTCCTGGTGCCGGAAGCCGCGGAGCTTGACCGGGACGCGAAGGCGCGCCTCCGCGCGATTGAGTCGAGCGACGAGCTGGGCGCGGGATTCAGCCTCGCGACAAGCGATCTCGAAATCCGCGGCGCGGGGGAGCTTCTCGGGGAGGAGCAGAGCGGACAGATCACGACAGTCGGGTTCGACCTCTACATGGACATGCTCGGGAACGCGGTGAAGTTCCTGAAGGAAGGCCGCGAGCCTGACGAGAGCGCGCTCGTGAGCGAGCACGCCGAGGTCGACATCGGCTTCCCTGCCCTCATCCCCGAGAGCTATGTGAACGACGTGGGCACGAGGCTCCGCTTCTACAAGAGGATAGCGGGAACCGCAACGCGCGACGAGACCGACTCGGTGATTTCCGAGCTCGGCGACCGCTTCGGGAAGATCCCAGAGGAGGTGATGACCCTCGGGAAGGTCACCGTCATCAGGCAGGAGGCCGAGAGGCTCGGCATCGTGAGGCTCCGCGCCACGAAAGAAGGAGGGCTCATGGAGTTCAATGACCATCCCTCAATCAAGCCCGAGAGAATCATCGCGATGATAAGGAGCGAGCCGTACTTCTACAAGATGGAAGGCCCTGATAAGCTCAGGTACAAAATCCCCGGGGCGGACATCGCCTCGAGGGTGAAGGCCATAGAGTCCGTGATGCGGAAGATGGCATAGGGTTGCTGACCGGGGCCAGGATACAGGGACCTGAGACAGGGAACATGGGATATGGAAAGGCAAGGCTGAGCCAAAGAGAGGTGAGACATGATAATCGATACGGACAGGATCCTCCCGACGATCTACGACGGGACAAAGCCCAGGAAGAAGTATGTCCTGAGGCTTGAGCTTGACGGCACGAAGATGAAGATTTCAAGGGACATCGTCTGCCCGTCGAACATCAGGCTCTCATATTTGTCGGAATTCCTCGTACGTACCATGGGCTGGGTCGGGTACCACGAGCACATGTTCACCGGCAGTGACGGAGTGGAGTATGTCAGCACCAGCCTGAAGGAGGACTGGGATGTGTACGGCCCGCACGAGGGGGAATACCGCGACTTCAATGAGTGGACTCTCGGGGATGTTCTGAAGGCAAAGGGCGATCAGATCACCTGGACCTATGACCTCGGCGACAGCTTCACCCATACACTGACGCTCCGTGAGGTGCACAGGTACATGCGAAGGAAAGGCGTGGTGTATGATCCGGAGTACTGCATCACCGGAGGGGAGAACGGCTGCCCGCCTGACGATGTGGGAGGAATCTACGGATATGAGCACATGCTGGAGGTCCTTAAGAACCCTGATGACGAGGAGTACCAGGAGTACAGGGACTGGCTCCCCGAGGGCTTCGATCCGGAGCGCTTCAATATCCATGACGCGAGCCTCCGGTGCTGGGATTTTCAGCGGACCGTGGAGACAGTGCAGATGAGGATGGAGAACGAAATCCCTCCCGAGATGCGGCCGCTTCCCCCGATGAAAAGGCAGCAGTCCGTGCCCGGAAAGCTTCGTGAGAGAGCTGCGGCAGGCGGGGATGAGGAGAATTAAGGTTCTCAGGGTTTCAGGCACTAAAATGCCCCGGCATTATGCCGGGGCTTCTTTATTTGTGAAGGTACTCTGACGTCAGCCAGCCTGCTCTCCGGGCTCTGCCGGAGGGAGCTTTCCCTTGAGGTCATTGTTCACGATGGCGCAGACGCTCGAGTCTGACCAGACGTTGAGGCAGGTCTCGATCATGTCGATTACCGCGTAGACCGGGAGGATTACGCCCATCAGGCGGACCGGCACGTCAAGCGAGGCCATGAGGGAGAGCGTGAGGAAGAAGCAGCCCATCGGGACGCCGGCGTTGCCGACCGCGGCCAGTGTCGCGATAAGGACCCACACCAGCATGGTGGGAACGGAGAGATCCATTCCGGCATTCTGCATGAGATAGAGGGACGTAACGAGGATGAACGCGGCGCAGCCGTTCATGTTGATGGTAGTGCACACCGGGAGCACGAACCTTGAGACGCGCCTGTCAACACCGAGGTTGTCCTCTGCGGAGGCCATCGTCACAGGAAGGGTTCCGGCGGATGACTTCGAGAAGAGCGCGACCATCAGGGCCGGGAACATGCCCTTCGCGACCTTAAGGGGATTGAGGCCGCGGATAAGGAGGATGAGCGGCAGGACCACGAACATCTGAATGAGGTTCGAGCCCACAACCACCGTGAAGTAGGTGACGAGGCTCCCGAGGGCCTGCTGCGTCAGGATCCCGTGGACAAGCTGCGCGGTGAAGGCGAGGATGCCGACGGGGAGCGCGAGGATCAGCCAGTGGATGAGGATGAAGAAGATGTCCTGGATCCCTTTGAGGAAATTAAGTACCGTGCTCTTGTGATCGCCCTCAGGCATTACGGTGAGCGCAAGTCCGAAGAGCGCGGCGACAATGAGGATACTAAGGACATTCCCAGAGGCGAACGGCGCCACGAAATTGTCCGGGATCACGCTGATGAAGTGCTGCATGTATGACTCGTTCGGGACTGTCCCGTTCGGGAGCTCCGCGGCTCCCGAGACCTCAGGCGGGACATTCGCGGGCGAGAGGATGAGGAAGAGCGTGAGGCCGATGGAGGCCGCGAGTATGGTCGTGAGGAGGGTGTAGAACACCGCGTGGCCGAAGATGGCGCCGGAGTTCGAGCCCTTCCCGAGCTTTGCCAAAGTCGTTATGAGCGCGAGGGCTATTACAGGTATCGCGATGAACTTGAAGAGCCTCGTGAACACCAGTGCTATGAAGTCCATCGTCTCGACAAAGGTGCTGTTCCCGATAAAGCCGAGGGCCGCGCCGAGGACAAGGCCGGCGCCGTAAAGGATCGCAGTGCGCGTCCGTGCCTTCTTTTTCAGATCATCATCAGACAGTTCTGCCATGATATTGCTCCATATTTATGAATTTGAGCGGATTATAGCACTGTCGATAGATAATTCATATATGATTAGTATGATTACAGGGAAATAAAATTTCCGGAGGAAGGCTGCGGAGAACAGGACAGAGATGACATTTCAGAAGCGCCGGCCGCAAAATTGCGAGCACAAGCCGGCACCCGGACTGTTATTTCCTTGCGGCTCCGCCCTGCTTCCTCTGGAGCTCCACAAACCTCGCGTGGACTGAGCTGCGGTTGAGCTCAAAGGTCTGCAGCGCCTGGTTTCTGATAACGGAGAGTATTACTCCCGCGAAAAACGAGAGGAGCGCCGACATCATGGTGAGCGAGCAGACAATGAGGGTCGGGAACTTCTTCACAAGCCCCGTGTCAAGGTAATCCATGAACACCGGAATGAAGAAGCCGACTGCGATGAGCGTGAGGAGCCCCGCGATGATGCTGAAGAACTCCAGAGGCCTGTTGTAGAGGAACATGCGCCCGATAGTAAGGAGCACGCTGATCCCGTCGGTGATGGTGTTGAGCTTTGACTCGGACCCCTCCGGCCTGTCGCGGTAGCCGATGATGACATTCCTGACGTTCATGCGCTTGTCGATCGCGTGTATCGTCATCTCGGTCTCGATCTCAAAGCCTCTCGAGAGGATCGGGAAGGTCTTCACGAAATCGTAGCTGAAGGCGCGGTAGCCCGTCATGATGTCCTTGATGTCCGAGTGGAAGATGTGGTTTATCGAGAATCGCACCAGCGAGTTCCCGAAATTGTGGAACTGCCGCTTGTTCTCGGTGAAGTAGGTTGAGGACAGGCGGTCTCCCACTACCATGTCAGCCTGGTGCTCAAGCACTTCCTGACAGAGCTTCGGCGCGTCAGACGCCTCATAGGTGTCGTCGCCGTCCACCATCAGGTAGCACTCCGCCTCGATCTCGCGGAACATCCGCCTTATGACCTCGCCCTTTCCCTGCTGGAACTCGTTCCGGACAATCGCGCCCGCCCTCTCTGCCTCCTCGACAGTCCTGTCGGAGGAGTTGTTGTTGTAGACGTAGACTGCGGCGTCAGGAAGAGCCCTCTTAAAATCAGACACCACCTTGAATACCGTCTGCTCCTCGTTGTAGCAGGGTATGAGAACCGCAATCCTGTCCATAAATGCTCCATCTCTGATCCAGGGCTGCACGGCGCTCTTCAGGCAGCGCCATAATGCCCGTGAATAAAAAAGCAGCTGCCGGGCGGGATACTTGGCAGCTGCTCTGAAAAATTTCCCTCAGATTACCACTTCAGCCAGTCATCAGTCTGGACGGCTGTGTCGGCAGGCTTCTCCTCAGCCTTCTGAGCCTCATCCTTCTTTGCGGGCTCTGCGGCAGCCTCCTTTGGCTGTTCCTTGGACTCTTTCTTTGCGTCCGCAGATGCATCCTTGGCACTGCCCTCTTTCTTCTCTGCGTCACCGGCAGCAGCGGCATTTTCAGCTGGAGCAGCCTCCTGAGCCCTGGCATCAGTATTCTCAGAAGCGGAGCCTGCGGCGTTCTCCTGAGCATTCTCCTCTGCAGCAGGAGCGGGAGTCTCATCTGCCTTCGCATCGCTTGCGTTATCTGCAGGCTCTGACTTTGTGCCTGCATCAGCTGAGGCGCTCCCAGTATTCCGGGCACTCTCATCGGCTGCATCCGCAGTTTCCGCAGGAGCGCTCCCGGAGGCGCCTGAGTCTGACGCTGCGGCATCAGGTTTCTGCTCTTCCTGTTTCTGTTCCTCAGCCTTGGGTTCTGCAGCAGAAGCGTCTTTCTGCTCATCTGCCACAGGCTCTTCAGCCTTGGCATCGGATTTGGCTTCAGCCGGACTGCTATCTGTGCTCTCTTTTACGGCTTCGCCTGCGGATACCGTATCAGATCCGAACATATCACCGAAATCAACCGTAAACGAGCTTCCGTCACCAGAGGAAGAGCCGGATGCGCTCTCCTGCTTTTCATCTTTCTGCCCGGGAGCAGGAGTCTCGGCAGGAGCTGCTGGCTTCTCCTCTGCCGCAGGAGCGGCAGTCTCAGCGGCCGGTGCTTTCTCCTCGGCCTTTGTCTCAGCGGCTGGAGACACGGTCGTTGTGCCAGCGGTGCTCTTTTCCTCTGCTGCGTTCTCCGGAGCGGCAGGAGTGTCCGATTTGCTCTCCGCGGCAGATGCTGTCTCAGCATTTGCGCCTGACGCGCCGTTCTTCGCTATGTGTTCTGCGGGAGAGTTCCACAGGGCCTTGTCAGCCTTCTCCGGAACTGCCTCGATGACGAAGTTCTCAGAGAGATCCGCAAGAGTCTTACTGTCTTTTGTGACCTGAACGCTTACGGTATGGCTGCCTGCTTTCCTGATGACCTGAGTTATGGTCCGCTCCGAGCCGGAGCTCTCGCCGTCAATCTTCCAGGCGAAAACGCACCCTTTTTCATTGATGCAGGCATTGGTGCTGAAGGAGGCGAAAGAGCCTACCGCGCTGTATGAAATAACTGCTTTTTCAGGGGCTTCTGGCTTGCTGCCGCAGCCGCCCAGGAGAAAGGATGATGAGATGATCACGGCAACGGCCGCCGCAGCCCTGGTAAGATGGAAACAGTTGTTCATATTATTATTGACTCCTGCCGCACTATGTACAGAAACATTAAATACAGGACGGCAATATCCCGCGGACTGATATATTATTATGCTTTCATACGCAAAACTTTGAAGAGACAACAAAAATGAGAAATAAAGTGCGGATCCTTGGTGCTTTGTTACTGCCTGCTCTGATGGCGGCCGCTCCGGGATGCTCAAAGGAAAATACCGCATCTGGGGCAGGAAAGGAAGAGCCCCAGAGCAAAACCATAGAGGATCACGCTGCCGAGGCAAGGAAGCTCATCGAGGCAAAGCGGGAGAAGGCCAAGTCAGACTGCGGAACCTACCTTAACGCAAGGGCAGGAAGCGGCAGGGTGCGCTACACCGACGATAAAGGCCCTGACAGGAAAGGCGAAATCACCGTAGTAGGGACGCTTGACGCATCAGCAGACAAGGAGCAGCTCTCCTTCAAGTGCACGGTGAAGGCCAATGACGGTCCTTTGTATGACCTCGTGAACCTGGAGCTCTACAAGATCGAGCCTACGTCAGCCGGAACGGCGAAACAGTAAAGGCACAGGCACCAACGGCATGGAGAAGAATGCCGGCATTTATGCTGGCCATACAAAGTGCCAGCTCTTCAGACCTTGCCGGCATTAAAGGAGCGCTAAAAAAAACTTATACAGCGCTCGCGTTTGATGTCCTTCAGGGCCTTATACTTTTTACGGTAATGTTCCCTGCGGCGGCCGAAAGTGATTTTAGACAGAGCTTTATAGAGCAAATAGGACCAGCAGCTGAAAGCCTGTTCTGAAGCGTCACCCTGAGCAGTCTTGCCTGATTTTGCAGTAATTGCAGACGGGCTCCCTGCGGATGGCAATGACTTCAGTATATTAAGCTGATCATGCCAGCTATGGACCTTGAGGATCCTGTTAAGCTCGATGTTGAAATCCCTGAGCCGGTAAGACAGGTTATTGATGTAAAGCTCTGCAAAACTCTCCGGCATTGCCCACTTTGAAACATAGCCCCTGTTCTGGGCGCAGAAGCATATTACCCTTTCAAGAGCATGTGAAATCGTAAAATCAACCGCCAGAGGCTCTTCAGGAAAATCATCGTAATTCCACTGACAGCTGAACAAATCTGAGAGCGCATCGGTCCTTGCCCAGAACATTGTTCCAAAAGCTGCAATAGGATGTTCATCAAACGGGACATGTAAATGCAGCTTGTCACACAAAGATTTCAGCAAATCCGCAGTTTTACCGAAAGCTTCAGCACCTATCGTGCCGTAAAGCGAGAAATACGGAACAGGAGGCACCATTACCCCGCACCTCTCCGAGCCGTCAAACAGCGCCTCTACAAGATCACTGACGTATGACTTGCTGTAAAGGCAGCACTCCAGGCAGCGCCTGAGGAAGTCCTGGGCAAGGGTATAGAGCAGCTGTTTGGATTTTTTATCATGTATGAAGCAAAAAGCCTCATATTTATCGAAATAAGGCGCGAATGTCACAACAAGCGACGCGACATCGCGCCCCCTGTTGGGCTTGAGCAGGTAATGGATTTCGTTAAATGTCCCGGTGTTTTCCCTGCTTGTCAGAACTTTTTTATAGGCATCCAGAACTTCCTGTCTTGAGGAAATCAGATAAAGATCTGATCCGTCCGGCATATTGAGCAGATAAGGGCACATATACTCTGCCAGATCAGCATAGTAGGCATAGCATACGAGAGCGAGCTTACGCTTTGAATAATGCCCAGCTTTTTTATGAACCCAGGTAAGCGCCAGACCGTCCTTGATTGCGGACATTTTCTGCTTCCGCAGCAGATCGGCATAAATCAGCCCGACCGGATAGGATGTCTGCTTTAATATGCCCATTACATCAAGAGGCGTAAAGCCGGCACCTGTATTTGACCAGATATGCGATTCGTTCAGGAAGAAGTTCCTTCTGACAAACGGATCACGATCGGTTTTGAAAACCTCGCCGTCAGGAGAGTAGGTCGCATTGTTCGGGTTATAGGAAACAGTATTCCTGATATAGGGGTGATCGAAAGAAAGGCGCTCGAAATACTTATCGCAGTTTACGTATGTGTCATAAGAAAAACCAGACTCGTGAAGATACTGCGTAAGCCTGTTCTCATGATATGCAGCCTCTGCCTGATAATTTGAAGCAGGCGCCAGCCCGGTCCACCACTTTTGAAAACTGTCTGATTCAATGACTTTTTTGGAAAAGACGATGAAGTATGTCTGAACGTGCTCCACGACTGCCGATGATTTGTCGCCTTTGACGAGCAATTTCCCTGTGGCCGGGTGCCTGGTGATGCCCCAGAAACCGCAGCCTCTCGCCCCCATCTCCGAAAAGACCTCAGACAGGGGATAAACCGGCCCGTAGCAGCTGCAGTCGCACAGAACAAGCTCATCATATTTGGCCAGCTCTGTGAAGCCGATTTTTAAAATCGCCTCTTTCCACGCCCCGAAATCAAAACCTTTGTTTTCCCTGACGAGAACCTCAGCGCCTGAGTTCTCTATTTCCTTCTTCCCCTCAGGCAGGATCCTACCATTGACAATGAATACAACCCTGTCAGTGACTTCTTTTAATGCCCTGACATAATATTTGACATAATCACCGACATACCCGTCCTTGTCAGAAAAGACATACAAGGCAAGACGCTTCACCGTATTCATGTTTTCAGGTTATCTCATTCTAAGGTTCCGTAAGCCTGCCCTGTCTCCCGGAAGCAGGCTCATCAAAAGAGGCCTCATGGATCAAAGAACAAAAGAAACTCTCTTATAACAGAGGAAAGTAAAGGCATGATGATGCCAAATCATGCATTCTTTGCCTTCAGCTCCTCAATCTGCCGCTCATACTTCTCGATGATTGGATCAAGACGCTGTATTCCGGAAATGGCCCTCAGAGTCCTGCGCACCTCGCATCCCTCTTTAAGCTGATCGAGCTTGCTCTTGCCTGACCACAGGCTGCCCTCATGCACGCGGTAGACATTCAGCGGAACATTTATAAATCCAATCCTGCTGAATTTCAACGCTGTGAAGGCAACAGCCATTTCGGTCAGTCTGGGGTGGAATGCCTGTTCAGGGAGGATCCTCAGCAAATCTGTCCTGAACATGCAGGAGGTGAAATTTGCTATGAGGTTAAGGGTCGGCTCGTTAAGAAAGTCCTCAATGCCGGCAGAATACCTGAGCTTTTCCTGCCTCGCGAGATAGCTGAATTTCAGCGTTTTGGTATTGAACAGCTTTAATTTGGAGAAAACCATCATATACCCTGGGTGAGTGGACAGCATCTCAGCCTGGGTCTTTATCTTGTCCGGCGACAGGTAATAGTCATCGCCCTCGAGAATCTCGACATACTTTGAGCTCACATGTTCAAGGCAGTACTTGAGGTTCCCGCTGAAGCCCTTGTTCACATCGTTGCTTATGTCGGTAATGACATCGCTGTACTTCTCGGCGTAGTACCTGATTATGTCCCTGGTACGATCAGACGAGCCGTCATCGGAAATCAGAATCCTGTGCCCCTTGTCATAGTCCTGCATCAGTGCCGACTCGATAGTCTGCGAGATATAGAGCTCATGGTTGTACGACAGGATTATTGTTGTGACCGAGCAGTCATCAATCTTTTTCCTGACTGCGTCATATGCCGGCTTATGCTCAACGGAATTGGTAATACGTGGATAATCGTCAACATTATTGTATTCCATAATAACGTTGCTGACCCACATGGGCTCATAGACTGAGGTATACCTGACAATCAAATCCCAGTCCACCAGACGGCGCAGGCTCTCATCGAACCCCCCGAGCTTCAGAAGCTCCCTGCTGTGGACAAACACCCCGAGATCAATGAAGTTGCTTTTCTTCAGCCTCGTGAGATCGAATTCCTTCTCAAGGCTCTTCCATCCGCCTTTCTGCATGCGGTATGACTTGCCGTAAAAAGTCTTGCGCTCAGGCTCCAGAAGTATTGCGTCTGTAAAATTGTCAAGAAAGTTCGGCAGGATCCGGTTGTCGGAATCCAGATAGGCAATATACTCCTTCGTTGCCGCGGAGAGTCCAAGATTGCGGGCGTGGCAGACGCCTTTCCCCTTGCCGTCATTAAGTACTATCTTGATGACTCCCCTACTGATGAAATCCGCGTACTTTTCCCTCAGCATCTCGACCGTATTGTCAGTTGACGCATCATCGGAAACGATGATTTCATAGTTGTCATAGTTCTGCTGCAGGACCGAATCAATGCTGCCTGTAATCATGCCAGCACGGTTATAGGTCGGGACAACGAACGAAAAGGCTATTTTCCTCCCCTTATACTCTTCGTACGCAGTGGCGAGTTTCGGGCAGAAGCCAATGATCTTTCTGAAGAAATCAATGTCGCGTTTTTCGAGGAATGACAGCAGGTTGAATATCCCGTCATTGTTGCAGCCCAGCTGATCAAGCACCTCGGACTTCAGCAGCATGTATCCGAGGCGCTCGAAAACACTTATCGGGAAATGCGCTATATCTTCTGCGATGCCGTACTTGAATGTTTCAGGGAAATCCTCTGACTTCAGCAATGCTGAGAAAGAGAACCCTTCCGCAGTGAGTGCTTCAGTAAGATCTTCCTCATATTGAAGAGTCATAGTTGATACATTGAATCCAGCCGTCACCGAATTGAAAAATTCCCTGAAGCATGATGAGGAAAAAACTTTTCTCGAGAAGCACATTAGTCCGGACTGAAGCTGTGGCTTCTGGACATTGACTGAACTCCAGCCGTAAAAATCATGTTTCCCGGCAATTTCCCGTGTATCTGCAAAATATTTTTTGAAGAAGCCCTGCGAAACAATCGCCGAATCGCTGCACAGTACCAGCTCATCCGAGCTGTCAAGCAGACCGTTCTCGTCAAGGAAGTCAATGCCGTATTTGTAGGAGCCGAATACTCCTGCGTCATGAGCCACGCAGCAGACAGCCTGCGCGAGGCCTTTCAGACTGTCTATCTCCTCTTTTCCGAGCGGATCGTCGTACACTGCGACAATAAAATCAGCAGAATCATTGAGAGAGCGCAGGTAGTCAATGGCCATTTTTGTAACTTTGCAGACTGCCGAACTCGCAGAGAATACCGCGCATCTTTTGAAATGCCTCACCCTGCCGTCTGAGCCGTCCTTTGAATATCCGTTTTCGGGCACCAGCCAGGATACGCTCATTGAACCGGTTTCAGGCATACTGTCTACACTGTACCGGCATTTCCTCTTTATGCTGAGTGCATAGTGATGCCACGGATCTGTCCCGCTCTCCGCCAGTTCAGGATGCTCCTGGAGATACTCCTTCGCAGAGAACATCGCTGTGTCAGGGTGCAGGCCGTTGTCGCGCCCCTCTTTCTTCCCGCACAGTATGTAGTGGTGCCATGGGTCCATGCCGGTATCGGCCACGTCCGGATACATCGCAAGGTAGCCTTCCGCAAAAAAGATACCAGCGTCAGGATGAAGCCCGTTGTCACGGCCTTCCGCCTTCCCGCAGAGAACGTAGTGATGCCAGGGATCCATGCCTGAATCAGCTGCATCAGGGTACATCGCAAGATACCCATCTGCAAAGAATTTCCCCGCTTTGGGGTGCAGACCGTTGTCACGGCCTTCTTTATGTCCTTGTATAGCGTAATGATGCCAGGGATCAGCGCCGCTGCCGGCAACGTCAGGGTACATTGCCAGGTACCCTTCCGGGAAGAAGAGATCGGCATCAGGGTGCAGACCGTTGTCGCGCCCCTCCTTCATGCCATTATCAGCGTAATGATGCCAGGGATCATAATCAGACTGTTTTACATCAGGGTACTCAAGCTCATAGCCTTCACGAAAAAACACCGTACCAGAGGGATGGCTCCCATTGTCATAGCCTTTTCTTCTGCCGTCTATAACGTAATGCTGCCAGGGGGTCATGCCATGCCTGCCGTACTCCGGATAAAGAAGCTTATAGCCGGCTTTGTAAAAATCATGCTTGCCATTAACAAAGAGACTGCGGATTAGATATTTTGGATAAAGCGTGATTTTCATAAGTATCTGAATGCCCTCGCACCGGTATAAGAATTCAAGCTATGAGCCATACGTCACATTTTGTTGAGTTTACCACAATGCCTTATTTCTGTCGCAGGGCGAACGCATGAACGCCGAAATTTATATCCGATGAAATTGTGAATATTTCTATAAATTATTGATTTTCGATCAGATTATTTATTTTATAACGCTCTGAAAATGCCCTATAATTCCACCACTCCTATATTTTATAGAGAGAAAAGGCAGTTATGAGCACAAATTATGACATCAGACCAGCCCAAACCGAATCTTTCCAAATATCCGCAGATTCCCAAAGGTGCCCGCCTGAACTGGAACAAAACTACCAGAACGTTCCAGGTTTACCTGGTAGCTCAATGTAACAGGTGCCACAGTGACCGTTGATGCCATGAGCTGTCAGACGGCTTTTGCCGGGAAAATCATAGAAAAAGGTGCGCACTGGCTGTTTGCACTCAAGGGAAACCAGGGCAGAGTGGCCACAGAAGCCCTGGCGGCATTCAGTTCATATGAAGGACTGTCAAAGGGCCTGGAACCTGAAAACGAGCTGGATCACGGACGGATCGAAACAAGACAGGTATCAGTCCTGAAAGCCTTTCCAGCCTCCGAGGTTCTGTTTCCATTTCTTGACACTTCCCCCTGCCCTCACAGAGTGCAGGGTATTTTTCCAGTTTTGCCAGGTTATATTGGAATCAAATTGCCGATAAAATATGGATAGGCAAATAAAGCAAGGAATGGGCATAGTTCATTAATATCTGTCTTCGATTCTTTCATAATATAGTAGACAGCGATCAGGATTGAGAAATCACAATACATGTAAGTTCTCGTACTTGACGCATAAAGGGTAGGCGAAAATCCCATCATTACCCTTGTAAGAAGTCCAAGTGTTAAAACAAAAAACAACAGCAATTGCATGCCTGCACTGTCTTTAAAAATTCTGCAAATCATTAATAGGACAAAAAAGACAAAACATAATAAGACAGCAAAGAATATATAAGCATCAATATTGGAAACATTTGAAAATTTTATAATCAAATCTTTTGAATGGACAGGCAAGATAAAGCCTGCCAGACTAAAGAATATAAAATAATAAGCAACATTTATACCCTTAGTTACAGCAGAAACTAAAAGCGCACTCAGGAAAAGCAACAGTATAACTTTGCCGGTACTAAAATAGTAGAGTAAGGTTTCAGAAAAACCGAGATATAATTTGTAAACAGTTGAGTATGAGGAAAATTCAGGCAGCCAGTGATAAGTTTCCTGAAAGTTGCGATTATGCAGGCCGGGACAGGTTAAAAAGAAGATAATAGAGAGAACCGAAATCAGAAGCAGTATCAGGACTCTCCAGTCGATTATTGCCCCTCTGCTTCTGTACCGGACTGCCAAAATGGCAAGCAATATTACCGTGTTAAAGCATGCTCCAATTTCGCTGTTGCAGACAAAAATGCCAAGCAAGACAGCATAAACCAAATCTACGGACAGAATCTTATCTGCTGCAAGATATCGTCTGATTACTATAAAAAAAAGAATGTTGGCAAAAAGGCTCCAATAATACGTAATGTATGTGGCTATATAGCCGGCCGTGCGCATCTCATTATAGTCATAGAATAAAAAAAGGGTCACTAATAATGAAAGGTTACTTAGTTTCCTGTATCTGTCCACTAACAGCCAGGTGACGACCGGCATCGCTATCATTATTAATGAATTGGCTATTCGGAATACTTCTGGATTATGAGCCATGAAAATCAGCAGCACTCGATCCAGAACTCTCCCGGACCAGTTTAGATACAGCCAAACAAGTGTATGTAAATTCAGGATCTGGCTTCTGAGTCCAATATCATCCCCATAGTTAAAGTTAACCGTAAAGTTAAAATACAATATTACTTCAGAGAATATTATTAAATTTATAATTTGAAACACTTTGATCAATTTCATTTTATTACTATTTCCCTTTTCAGATCAGATATGAACTTCTTGTTGTTATAAACATAACCGATGTAAATTTTATAGGTACCATCCTCGATGAACCTAGTATTTATCTGCGTCATAAAACCAGCCCTTGAATATATATCACTCTGAAAAGCTTTAGGAAAAGCTTTCATAAAGGACCTAGTAACATCATGTCTGTTCAGGTATTGCACAGGGTATGAGTATGAATTGCCCGATGTTAAATTTCTGATTACTACCTCTTTTTTCATTTGTACGCGTAAGTCCTGGTTGGTAACAAAAAACCAGCCTACGAGTTTTATTGCTCCAGCTGTATATTCAGCTTTATCCAAAGAACTTCGTGAATCAATAACTTCATAGTCCGAGACAGCAGTTTTACGTGGCAGTCCCATATAGACATATAGTAATAAAGAAACAGTAAAGCAAAATATGACCGCGCAAAGAGTTATGCCCGCCTCATTTTTTTTATATAGCATTTCCAGATTAAGCATAAAAATCATCCATAATATCCATCAAAAGACAAAAACTGCATGGCCTAGGCACTAACATCATCGTCCGGGCCTGCAATGTTACTATTCACAGCCGATTTTAACCTGAATACCCATCGTAGAATTTTCCAATCCCATTTGTCCTTGTTTTCTCTTAACTAGTGGCTAAATAATTTATTAAATTACCTTGATAATACTTGCTTTAATAGTGGTTATGTTATATAATACATTTAACCATTAAACGGGAGAGTATTATGCCAACTATTGTTAAGCACGTAGACAAGAAAACCGGCAAGACAAGGGTTTTCGAGTCTACTCCTCACTACGATCCGGTCACCAAGCAGTCCAGGCCTATCAGAAGATACCTTGGCACTCTCGACCCTGAGACGGGTGAATTAATCCATTCATGCGGCCGAAAAGGCAGAACTAAATTACGTAAAGATTTACCCACTGACGAACAGAATGCTGAGGTTGCGCGGCTTCAGAAAACCATCTCGAAAAAAGACGATGAAATCATTGCACTCAAGTCTGAGGTGACCAGACTGAAACAGGTCATCAGGACTTTCGGTAAAGTCTGTGATGCCATCCGTTCTGATTTGGGGAAGGCCCCCGCAGTCGATGACTAGCTTCCAAAAAGAACCTCGTCGCGAGTGCGAAAGGCTTAACAGGGAAAATCTCCGGCTCAGGGATCAGCTGGATTTCTGCAAGCGGCAGGTTGCCACGCTGACTGCCTCTGTAAAAAATCTCAGGGACGTGAATTTCCTACAAATTGGGAATTTTAGTTTTTAACTCCATCTCTCTTTTTGCGAGGCAAGCCTTTATCAGATCTTGGCTTACGTGGTTTAGAGTCCTTTTTTCCCTTCGGTCTGCCTCCCTTTGATTTTACGCGCTCACCGCCTTCACTTTCTGCGATCACTGGAGTGATCTTGCGAGGCCTGCCCCTTTTGTGAGTGTTGTATTGTATGACTGGCGTCTTGTCATCAGGCAGTCTCCTGTCCGGGTTCTTCGCGTCAGTCCTGTTGCGGCTGTTATACTCACGGGCAATCTTTTCCAGGTCATCCTGCTCAACAGAAAATGCACTGAAGAGTTTCCTAACATCAACAGGGACGTTGCGCACGGCCTCGTACTGCTCCTCTGCCGAATAAAGCAGTGTGACCTGACTGATGCTCTGGATGGTCGGGTTGGTCGGAAGCTCAAGCTCTTTGCAGATTCGCATAATCTCAAACCGGACAATGCTTGAGATAAACAGCATGGCGAACTTGCTGAGGATGCCTCCCGTGAAATGGACATACGTTGCGGCGCCGCCTTCCTGGGTTTTAAGGATGCTGAACTGAGTCTCTGAGGTATCCCGCATTCTGTATAGCGCGTCACCAAGTGACGGCGAGATGCCTTCCGATACAGCCATGCTGAAAAAGCCTTTGGATGACATAGGAATTGTCCAAAAATAAACTGTTAAAAATACAGTAGGTGCTATAATGGTTTCATGATTGATGAAACCACCAGACTGCGCATTTCAAAAACACTTCCTCTGCTTGATGAAGATCAGCGGAGAAAG
>Ga0256404_1007754_pt1 | contig 16719 bp, 21 predicted proteins | sample RumenRJG_01DNA_FD_185990 | JGI IMG/M metagenome (GOLD analysis project Ga0256404, IMG submission 185990) | Bovine rumen microbial communities from Lethbridge, Alberta, Canada - RJG_01 | ecosystem: Host-associated > Mammals > Digestive system > Stomach > Rumen | place: Canada: Alberta | collected...
AATTCGAGATCCGAGGATGGAATGTGGTGGACGTGTATCTCGGCAACCCAATGAAGCATGATGAGAAATACCTGCTCATCAACCAGGGATTTGCCGGAAAACAAAGGCTTATGCCATTTTTCAACCGCCAGAACAACGATGACCTCATACTCGCCATTCAAGCAGCTGGGGTGACTCGTGGACGCAACGGATTTCGCAAGGACAAAGGAGGCGAGAAACTTGCCGAGACGGAGGAAGATCTGCTGGAGCACCGCACAGACGGAACAGATGCCTTCGATACGGTATATATCGGCTGCGAGAAGTTCCCACAGGAATTCGCTTCCTTGCCGGTGTCGGCTAACGGTGTCTGCTGATTTTTTTTAAACTCATAAAGAGCACGAACTATGATAAACATCAATCTAGATCTAGAAACCTACAACCTGCTTCCACAGCTGCCAGACATCTTCAGTGTCGATGGGCTTGCGGAAAATGCCAATGTGTCTATTCTCCTCGACGATATGGATGCATACCAGACAAGCCTCGTGGAATATGATGGACAAGCGAAATTCTACGGGCTTAGAGATGTCGTGAAAATGCACATGGAAAATCTCACACTGCCCTCACCGGCTTGCAGGTTGAGAATCATGGTCGTCTCCGGTTCCGAGACCACGCAGACCAGTGAGGTGTATGTCATCTATGCTGCATACACACCTGGAGATACCACGGCGGAGAATTACATTAAAAAACATTTCTTATCGTCAAGGTCGTACTTCGAGGTGCCAGAAGGAGCGGAATGCAAGGTGACAATGATGGTCACTGAGTCTGGTCTCACTCCTTACGTCTTTGCTGTCTGCCAGAAGGACGGCGAGACAACTGCGAGGAAAATCAGCCTGGAGACAATCACGGCGCAGACTCCATGTGTGGTGTCGCTGGACATGGCACCAGCGACGGTCAAGGCATTGGTCGAGCAGCAGTATGGTACTGACATTGGGACAATTTTGGCATACAGCGTCTATGCTGGAGAGAGGTATATGTCTATGTTCGTGCGCCGCGATGAGCCGGAAGTCGTCTTCAAATTCAGAAACGCATTCAACGTGACAGAGATGGCGTATATCTATGGCTCCACGAAGATCATCACCGACGTCAGCAGGAAAGAGGCAATCTGTATGCATCGGAAATCCTATTACGACGAGGAGGTGACGCGGAAGAACGAAGTGACTACGGAAGCTTTGTCTGATGAAAAGGCCATCTGGTTCAATGAGCTCTTCACTTCGAAGCGAGTTACGAAAGATGTGGGTGAAGGATTGGAGGCGGTGGTTCTCCTGTCGGATATCACGTCGGAAATCTCTGACAGCCAGGATGCTGTCAACAGACATAAGTTCTCATGGGAGTATGAAGACAAACAGATGTGGGTCAAAGCTGACGATCATGAGAGAATTTTTACTGAACAATATACACCGGTATTCGAATGAATTCAATACACATTTCCACGGCGAGGCAAATGCTCAAAGCGCCGGAGCCTGTCAACATCAAATGTTGGACGAAAGAGGGGGCTGTCATGGAGCTGCGCAATGCGGTGCCGCTCAGGTATAATTTTTACGAAGGGACTCAGCAATTCAAGATCCTGCAGTCGAGGCAAATTCGAACCATCAGGATTTGCCTGATTTTCGAGATCAACGGAATGGAGGTCTTCTTATGAAGCGGTCTGCAAACATCGATGATATTTTTCATCCACTTTCATCCACAATCACGCAGTCTGCATTGACGAACACAATACAGATTGCGGACATCCTGGAATGGGTGCTGAAACAAGTGGGGCGCTCGGAAGTCTGGCAGACTTCCTTCTCCATATCGGAGGAGTTTCTGCGACGTCTCTATTTCATCACCCGGGACGGCAGCGCATCTGCCATCCATCTTGTCCTCGACTTCAAGGCGACAAACAAGACGCTCTCGCTATGGACGTTCATCGAGCAGGTGATCAGCACGACACACCTTGCTGACAACCACTCGAAGGTACTGCTCATCCGGTCGGAGAAAGGGGATAAAATCACCATCCTCACCTCGCAGAACCTGACTCGAGGCAACCGCAACGAGGCATATATCATCTCCACTGAGCACACAATCTTTGACAAGTTCCTCGATGAAATCAATGACCTTATCAAAAACCATTCGGTGCCTCTCTCGGACATCCTTCAGCAAAAGCTGCAGATGTGATTGTGAATTGTCTTTTTCGGCAAGATGCCTATTATATATATTTGTATTATAAATAACGTCCCATGGCAATAATCAAGGATCCAACAACTTTTACTCCTGAACAAATCGATCAAGTATGCAAATACGCGTCGATATTCCTGCCAATCTCTGACATGGCGATGATGCTGAATATTCCGGCTGAGATCCTGCGTGAAGAAATCAGGAACCGGGGCTCGGAGGTGTCAAAGGCATACTACAGAGGCAAGGCGGCTTCGAAAGTCAAGCTGCACCACCAGGAGATGATGCTGGCACAGGTCGGCTCTCCTCTCGCCATCGAGAACGCACACCGCAACCTGCTCGACATGGAAGACGATGAATAAGAAAAAAAATGCCATACCCAAAAATCACTGACATAGTTCTCACCGACCTCTTCACGGAGGAGAAGGCCCTCAGGGAAAAATTCCCGCAGGTGGCGGTCGACCGGCTGCTGAGAATCCGGTCCATGTACAATTGGGTGATGTCGAATCCGGAGGCTAAGGACAAGGAATTTATAGACATGGCGACCAGCCGACACGGAATTGCCAAAACCATAGCCTATGACGACCTCAGGATCATCAAGTCCATCATACCGAATCTCACTCAGAACACCAGGCAATATCACCTGTGGAAGTACAATGAGATGATACTGGAGACTTACCAGATGGCGAAAAAGCGGAAAGACACGAAGACCATGGAGAGGGCCGCTACATCTTACGCGAAGTTCAACAACGTGAATGTGGAGGATGAGCAGTCGGTACCTTACGACATGATTGTGGTCCAGCCGTTCACGGCCACGCAGGATCCGTCGGTGCTCGGCATCAAGCCGATACCGAACATCGATGAGAAAATCAAGCAACTCATCGATAAGTACAGGGCGGAGTCTATCGACATCGACGACATCGAATTCGAGGAAGCGGACATCATTCCGGAGGATTTTGACGTAGATGGAGATGCCGAAGATGAGCGTATAATTTAACTTCATGAAAAAATGAACTGGAACGCGACGCAATTTTTTGAAAAACTCACAGAACTCAATCTGCTGGCGCAGGAACATAAATTCAGGTTTCACCGTGTGTCAGGGCTGGATGGATTCGAGGAATGTCTGCAGACAATGCAGACATGCAAGGCTTTTGTCGCAGTCAGCGACATTGCTCAGGGGTACATGGAGCTGAACAATACGCCGAACACCAGGAGAGTGAAAACTGTGTTCTTAGCCATGAGGCATGCCATCGACGACATGAAGGCCAGGCAGAAGTGCATGGATATCATGAGGGAATTATTCCGGCAATACATGACGGTACTCATCCAGGAAAAGGTCAGGATCGAGCAGCAGCATATATACCTCGACTCCAGAATCTCATTCAACGAGATACAACAGTACTTCTTCTCGGGATGCGCATGTGCGTTTTTCCAGGTGGCCACACAAGTCTACACCGACCTGCGGTTCCGACAGGACGAATGGTCTGGAGAGGTTTTTTAAACACTGAAAAAAAAAACAGCTGAAAAATGATCACCGAACAACAAGCCATAGAGGAGAGACAGAAATACGTCATGGCGTTCAACGACACCATGATCAAGATTTGGAAGGAGCAAATTACGCTCCTCGGGGTCATCGACACGGGAAGACTACTCAATTCGCCAGTGGAGATCCGGACGCAAGCCGACGGAAAATTCTCTGAGGTGCAGCTGTCACAGGCTTTTCTCGAGTACGGTCTGTGGCAGGACTATGGCACCGGAAAGGAAGTAGCCAGAGGCAACGGAGGTGATATCGGGAGAACCAGGAAACGCAAGAAAAGACCGTGGTTCAGCCGCAAATACTATGCATCAGTGATGAACATCAAGGACTTCATGGCCGAGTCGCTCGGAAGACAATTCCAAGGAATCATCGCGGATGCGCTTGACAGTTCGAAATTCAGATATAACCATAAAACATCATAATTATGACATACGAACAAATAAAGGAGCTCATCGATGCGTTCAGGGCTGAGACGCAGGCCGACTCCATCACTCCAGATACACTTGGGCAGCTCATCCAGAAAATCCTTGATTACGCAAGCGACGAGGGTGTCATCAGAGGTGGATTGCAAGAACTGATAGATACACGTGATGATGCGCTGAATCAGATTGGCACAGCGAAAAGCGAAGCCGAATCGAATATTTCCCTTGCGAAAGAAGAGGCGCTTGATGAGATAAGCGAAGCGATTGAGGGAATCAATATCACATATAGGGTAATCGAATGAAAAAATATTGCAAAATAATATGGCAACGAAAAATATACAACTCACGAACCCGGCAGGTGACGATTTGATGCCGAAGACAAAATTGGAGATGGTCACTATCGACAACCTCCGTGATACTTTATACACGGGATTTGTCGCTGGCAAGTGCTGGCTACCAGCGGGGCTTAGTACAACAAGTCATTTTTCTGCGCATACTGACCTGATTGAGGTCAAGCAAGGTGATGTGATAATTGTTGAGAACTATAGAATATACTCACAAGCAACAGGAGGTGGTCCCTTCTGCACTATGTATCCTACGAATGAAGGTACAGGAGGAACAAGGTATAACTGCAATGATGTGCTTGTGCCTGACCCATCAGTCAGTCTGAAGTACACTTTCACTGTCCCTCAGGATGGATGGATTGGCATCAACATCGGTGTCGAGACTCAATCCTACATTACGGCTTGTAGAATCATCCACCAACAGGTGGAAGAGGGGAATCTGAAAGACAAGATTGATGAGCTTGATGACGGAGTAAAGCGCATTGAAGATTCTCTATACAAGTCTGTTGATGGGAAGCAGGTTGACGTAATCATCTTCATGGGACAGTCTAATATGGCAGGACGTGGAATTGTGACTGACACCCACCCAGAGGATGCTCCGAGTGTACTTGATGGTGCTGGCTATGAGTTCAGGGCCATCACTGACCCAACCAAATTATATCCTATTACTAAGACCCTCGGTGTTGATGAGAATGTGAGTAGTGGAATTAACGATACTGTGCCTAAGACTGGTGGGTGTGTACCTGCATTTGTCAATGCTTACTACTTGGCCACGAAGACACCTGTCATTGCTGTCAGTGCAAGTGAGGGGAATACAAGGTCAAGTGTGTGGATGGCTGGTACTGCTCGACTTAATGATGCTATATCGAGACTTGAATCTTGTGTGACATGGTTAACAGCAAACGGATATGACATTGCTCACAGGTATATGGTGTGGTGCCAGGGTGAGGCTGATGCAGATGCTGGTGTTGATGCAACTTCTTATTCCGCTAATTTTGCGAATATGTTCTCTGAAATGCAATCACATGGCATTGAAAAATGCTTCATGATTCAGATTGGGGAGTATAACGGCTCAACATCAGGCTTAGTGGAAGCTTATCAGCTGATTCAACAGGCTCAGGTGGAGATATGTGACACTACACCTAATGTGGTGATGGTTTCAGATTCATTCAGGCTGTTCAAGGCCAGAGGGTTGATGAAAGACCAATTCCACTACTATCAGGACGGTTACAATATCGTAGGTCTGCAAGCTGGTCATAATGCTGGGCTGAATCGTAATATATCAGGTGATATCGTATATGATTATATCGAAAGCAATAAGGTTCGCCTCACAACGCCTCTTGATAAAAAAATATTGCCGCAAACTGACGCTGAGATTGTTGATGTGGTAGATACAGAGCTCTCCTATACTACACTGGTCAACAACAAGTACATCAATAAGAATGGTGTGGAGGTGTCACAGAATGGGCAGACTTATGGCTATGGTGAGATTGGTGATGTCAAGAAAGTGAGGGTGAAGTGGACATCTTTTGGCAACGTACAGAATTACTCACTCATCGCTTTTTATGCCTCCGATGACTTCACTCAGACCCCAATCAGTAAGCTTGTCGGAGTGAATGGTGTGACTACTGGCGAGGCGATTGTGGATGTACCTGAAGGTGCAGTGTATTTTGCCTACAGCGTACCAACTAAAGTAACATTGACTGTATATACTTCTGATGCTCTTACTTATGTGAAGGATATGAGGAAGGAGCTGATGAGCCTTGGGCTGGACTACAACCACTTTGATGAGCTGGAACTTGTGGAGCGAGTGGCATCAACATATCTGAGTAGAGGTGGTGGTGTTGTCACTGGTTCTGCATGGAATGCTTATGCCATAAGAGTCTATGCTGTAGTTCCTGGCCAGGTGGTGTATTTCTACCAGCCAACTCCTTGGAATACAGGATTTGCTGTCTATGGCTTCGCCAACAGCTATGCGAGTGGCACACAATGCAAGGCTTATGAAGCTGACATATCTCAAAGTGTGACACCGAAGTATGACGGCTCATTTAAGAGGCTTGTGGTTCCTGATGGATGTCAGTACCTCATAGTCAATGAACTTGCTGCTGTGGGGGAGAAAGCTTTCAGCCATATCAAGGTGTTGGGAACTCCTCGCCATGTGGATTTGCATAAGGTTAAGAACTATAATCCTTGTTTTGATTTGTCAAGTCCTGTGTGGGCTCAGCAGGTTGGTGACCTTGACCAATGGATTAGCGGATTGGGATGTTCTTTCTCTGGTGCTGAGCAGTTGAAATACCCGACAGTGGTGGAAGATAGTAATAGTGTGTTTGTGGAGACTGGAGCAACTCATTATCTTGAATGCCTTTCACAGATGCGTGTTGCACCTGGATGCCGATTCTTCTATATGTATAGCAAGGATTTCAGCAACACTTTCAGAAAGTATAAGACACTGAGGGTTGAGTTTGACCTTCAGATTGACTCGGATGCTGCCATCGCAATCAAGTTCAATAGCTATTGCTATCTGAATGGAAGCACCTCTGGATTGGGTGGTGGTGTCTATGAGCAGACTTTCCAGCCTGGGGTCGTGACTCATGTTGACAGGATTTTCAACTATAGCAACTTACCACTTGAGAACGGATTTATTCAGTTCAATTTAGTCCATTTGAACACAGGTCAATTATCTCATGTTACCTCAGTTAAGATTGCCAACTTGGTGATTACAGATGACATTCAGCAAATCAATACTCCTACTCAGGAAGCTTACAAACCATCTGATTGGCTTGGCAGGAACAGATATTTCAACAAGAGATGCCTATTTATTGGAGATTCCATTTCCACATCAGGAACTTGGATTTGGAAAAATGTCCTGAACTGGAGGTATGGACTGAGGTCGGAAGACAGAAAGTCAAGCTCTGACATGAGTATTGCACCTGCTGAGGGTAGCATAACTATTGCAGCCAGCAATAAAGAGGGTAACTCCCGCTCTGCTTCGTACAGCAGCAAAATGTCTATATGGTATAAATGTGCATATCACAGGATGGACATCTATGACTTTGATGTCATATCTCTTTTCGGAGGCACAAATGATGCTTGGTGGGATGAAACTCTTTATCCTGGTGGTGTCGGTACGGCTAACGACGTGCCATACGTTGATGATGCTTCTACTTTTGCAAACCCAAGCAAATACACTGATGTGTATTCTGACAATCTTACATTCATGCAGTTCTACAAGGGTTGTGTGGAAATGTTGATGAGGGACTTCCCAGACAAGGAACTGATTCTGTCAACTCTGTTCCCGCTCAATTCCAACTATAGACTGGACTATCAAATTGCTGAAGGCAAGACCTGTAGAAGGGATGAGTGGGTGTCATACCTGATATTGCAAGTTGCAAGGAAATACAATCTGAAGTGTAATGCCTGGTATTGGAATATGTACCCACCAGCTGGCTGGAGTGGAAATGTCAATATTGGTGCTATTATCCACCATGATGGCGTGCATCCTTCAGTGGTTGATGGCTACATGATGGCAGACCGGTTTGCAACTGCATTGGGTTGCTGAGCAATCTGTAATATAATATGTAATGAAGAAAATGGACAAATACGACTTTACATCAGTTGAGAATATCCCGGGACTCAACGCCAAGGCGGCATTCATCTCGGACAGCTCCAAGGTGTTCAAGGATGACGTGAACATCACGCCCATCAGGCTTGACAACAACACTAAATACGTGCCATGGGGCGCCGACAACATGATGCCGTTCGACATCCTCGACCTCATCGAGCGTGACGAGACGCTGGCCACTTGCCAGATCTTCAATGCTGAAGTATGCTATGCGTCGGGCCTGAAATACAACACGGAAAAATGCAATGCGAGAGTGCAGAAGGAAATCGACGACTTCTGCCTCACATCACCGCTGCCGGCGTACTTCCTCGGTGTATGCCAGGACTTCAAACACTTCGGATGGTGTGTCTCATTCATCATACTGGACAACGATGGAAAACGAATCGTTCAGATTGGAAGAAAGGAGGCGTGTTACTGCAGATTCACACCGGCTGACGACGATGGCGCAATCAAGTACGTCCTGTACGCCAACTGGCGAAAAAATGTTACGGCGGACAGTGTGGAGAAGATTGAGCTGCTCGATGAGAGCAATCCATGGGGAGACCTCGTGGCCAGAATCAAGGCGAAGACAAAAACCCGCAAGTTCGCAGTTGTCTGCAGAGTGCCCACTCCTGACAGCACTTATTACCCGATACCGCACTACGCGGCCATCTTCCGCGGGAAGTGGTACAACATCAAGCAGCTTATCGGTGTTGCCAAGGAGTCGAAGCTGAAGAACTCGGCGCCATTGAAATATCAGATTGAGGTGTCGCAAAAGTATTGGGAGGGGATTTTCAAAAGGGAGAAAATCACAGATCCCAAGAAAATGCAGGAGAGGGTGGTCAAGGAGAAGCAACAGATCATAGACTTCCTCACCGGGGCAGAGAACAGCGGAAAAGTGCTTTTCTCTACCTTCTACATCTCACCAACTGGCGAAGAGCAGCACGATGTGAAAATCACGAAAATCGACGCAGGAACGGAGGGAGGCGACTGGTCCACCGACATCCAGGAGGCGGTCAACATGATATGCTTCACCATGCGGGTTCACTCCAATCTCGTAGGTTCCGTACCGGGGAAGTCGCAGTCGAATAACAGCGGATCTGACAAGAGGGAGCTCTACACCATCGCACAGTCGCTGCAGAAGCCTTACCGCGACCTGCTCTTCATTCTTCACCGCATGATCATCAGGTTCAACGGATGGAAAGGGGCTTATCCGGAATGCCCACTCATCCAGCTCACCACGCTCGATGAGAATAGAGACGCAAAGACGGTTACGCTCGATGATGAAAAATAAATTACTAAACTCTAAATTAAATGATCACTCCAGAAAACATAAGTGCAACATATGATCACTCCAGAAAACATAAGTGCAACATTGCCTAACATAATCCAAGAAGTAGAGGGCGAGAAGTCATTGTATGAGAAGCTGCAGCCTTACTTGGAAGAGGCAGAACGGTGGGCCAGGAATACGTTCACTGGAGAGGCTGTCTGGCAGCTCATAGAGCAGAGAAGCGACAGCGACACCACGAAGCAGGTTCTGCAGCAGGTCATCATACATGATGCCTTCGCCAGGGCAATCCCTAATCTCGATGTCATACTCACGCCTAACGGATTCGGCATCGTATCCAATTCAAACATAGCACCGGCCTCCAAAGAGAGAGTTGACAGGCTCATCGAATCGCTCTTGGATAACCGGGACGACGACATACACCTGCTGCTGGTCGAGCTGCCAAAGGTGGAGGGGTGGACATTGACAAGCCAGGGAGAATACTTCACGGCTACACTCTTCCCCACGCTCAGCATCACAAAAATATTACCGAGGCCTGACAAATACAAGACAAGGTGGGATTACTACCAATTCCTGCACGAGAAGATGGTCGTCATCGAGAAGGCATTGGCAGATAAGTATGTGTCGCCGGAATTGATTTCAGCGCTGCGCATGGAGCATGTAAACGTAGCAGCCGCTCCTCTACGTAATAATCTCATCAACAGCCTAAAAGCTGTGGAGGTGATGCTCATCAAGAATCCGGAGGAAAAACAGGAGGTATGCCATCAGGAACTGACGATGATTGTTGACACAATCAGGAAATATCCTGCGGTCTTTCCGGAATGGCATTCTTCTGCCACCGCACAGCTGTATGATCCGCCGATATTCGAGAACAAGAAAAAATCCAATGGCTACTGGTTCTGAACTCTCTTTTCAAATACTAAAAAAATGATCATCGACATCAAAGTTCCACAAGGATGGCAGCAGCTTGACGATAAGCAGCTGAGGTTCGTTTTCCGAATTCTCAATCAGAATGTCGGAATATACGAGCTGCAGGCACTCTGCCTGTTCAAATGGGCGAATATGAAGGTCGTCAGAAAAGAGGGAGCGATGTACATCGTGAAGTACAGGAAGCAGGTGTTCGCTTTGTCTGCACTGAAGGTGGCTCAGGTCATCGAATGCATGGGGTGGCTGGCCGACTTTCCGGAAAAGCCTGTGAGGCTGTCAAGGATAAGATGGCATAAGCCGGTGACAGCGGACTTCCAGGGTGTACCGTTCGGCACATTTCTGCAGCTGGACAATCTCTACCAAGGGTATTTGCTCACTAGGCGGAAAGATCTTGCTCTCGAGATGGCGCGGATGCTTTACAATGCCAAGCGTATGCGACATATCTCACCTGAGGAGGAAACCAACGTCATCTACTGGTTTACATCGGTTAAACAGAATTTCGCCAGGATCTTCACCCATTTCTTCAGACAGGCGGAGCAAAGCGAAGGGAGTACCGCGATTTCGTATCAAGCTCTGCAGAAGGCGATGAACACGCAGATCAGGGCGCTCACCGGAGGAGATATCACCAAGGAGAGGCAGGTGCTGGAGATGGACTGCTGGAGAGCGCTCACAGAACTCAATGCCAAGGCGGCCGACCAAGAGGAAATCGAACGGAATGCAAGAAAAAATTCTAAATAAGATATGTCTATGAACACATTCACTACAAAACTGAAGACATGGCTGGACACTGAGCCGGAAAAGCGCGACCTTAAACAAGGGGCGCTGCTTCTGCTGCAGCTGACCAACAATAAGGTGCAATACAACCAGATCATGCGGAATCCGGGCAAATTCGCAGACTTCATCGAATACAAGCTGAAGCGGTATCTTCAATTCCGGATTCAGGAGGTCACCAAGGAAGAGGTTGGTGCCATGGCAAAAAAAGTGGAACTCATCGCGCAGGAACATAAGCTCGACACCGCACAGGCAGAGGGTAAGCAGGCGGAACCGTCTGCGTCTTTGCCGGAGTTCAAGTCGGGAATACGTGTCGATCACGAACGCTTGCCGGCTGAGGTCCAGGCTCTCTATGTCGAGAACGCAGACATCATGAGGCGCATGCGTGAGCTGCATCTGAAGCTCAGAAGCCTGTCTGGAGCAGAGGCTACCTGTCCGGATTCCGACCGCTACCCGTTCCTGAAGGAAATCATTGCGCTCGATAAGAGATATCATGAGAACTGGAGGATTTATGACAGCTACGACGCATCCAGCAACCAGGCAGTAGTAAGCATCACCGATGACTTCCGACAGCAAATCAAGCAGATGTACCGGCAAATCAACTTGCTCGTCGGAAGATACAAGAAAGCACCATCAGAAGAAGTGAAGCTGCAGCTGCTCGACCTCTACAGGAAAATTCCTTCGCCAACGCCGAAATGCACGGCAAACATGATGTCACTCGGCATCCTGCCTCATTAAGTTGTTCACTCAGAAAATCTCAGAAAAAATGACAAAGGAAAGAAAAGAAGCAATCCAAGTGTGGTCAGCCATCGGAATGCTTGTCGTCGGAGCAGCACTCGTCATAGCCGGATTCATCGTCCCGCCAACGGGAGAAGTCTCCGACTCCGTGCTCTGGTTTTTCGGAGAGTGCCTCATCTACGCTGGCAGCATATTCGGCATCTCCATCTACGTCACCGGGAAGATCCACAACATTCGCCGGGAGCTCAACCTCCCCGACGAAGATCTGGAGAAATCCCATGTGGCGACTACTCTCTAGTCTCACATTTCCTAACATAAAAATCCAAGCGATATATGCTACTCACATTGCGAAGAATCAAGATGAAGCCTGGTAAACCATACCAGATCGGCCACCTCTACGTTGATGGCATCTACATGTGCGATACTATCGAGGATATCGACAGAGGACTCACGGCAGACATGCCGCTTCAGCTCATTATGAAAATCAAGGTCAAAAAACAAACCGCCATACCACGCGGGAAATACCGTGTACTGATGAACCGCGTCTCACCTAAGTTCTCGGCGAAGCCTTATTACTGGCAGTTCTGCAGGGGAAAAGTGCCCTACCTGGTTAACGTGCCCGGATTCGAAGGCATACTCATACACATGGGGGCCACGCAGAACAGCTCAGCAGGATGCATCATCGTCGGCATGAACACCGTCGTCGGCCGAGTGACATCATCCCAGGAGTGCTTCGAAAGGCTCTATAAGAAAATGCTCACGGCTAATGACGACATCTGGATTGAAATAATGTAATTCCAAACCCATGAATAAATATCTCTGCGGAGTGCTCCTGGCACTCGTCATCACATCATGCCACTCCAGGAAAAAAAACATCAGAGAAATCAGATCTGCTGACACCCTCAGGGAAGTGGGCGTGTCCGTCATGCAGCGCACTGCGTCGGACTCATCAAGCCACTGGTCGCTGCAACAGCTCTTCAGCAAGCTCTCCATCGACATCGACAGCATCGTCATCATGAGGGAGCTGGAATGTGATCCGGACAAATCCAGTGAGATGCTGTCTGAAGGCTCGGCGTTGCCTGCTGTAGCACACCACGACCATCCAGAGATGGCCATGGAGTGCTCCTACGCCGGCAATCGCCTGGCCGTGGGGGAGGCGGACACTGCGTTTAAAACCGCCTCTATCACACGCCCGCCTCCAGGCAGCTGCTCACCGGGAAAAGCGACTGCTGCTACAAATAAATCCAAGGAGCGAATCGTAATTACCGGACTACGGATCAGTAAGAACAACACCGCCACTTCAGCATCTTCGGCAGAGTCCAAGGACACAGTCTCTGAAGCAGTGGCCGTCGTTACTGGAAAAACAGAAGTAAGGAAGCATGAGAGCAAGGTGGTGGAACAGCGGGAGCCGGTGGTCTCGACATGGATGAAAATACTGTTAGCGGCTGCAGCTGTCGGTGCCGTCATCTGGCTTTTATCGAAGTTTGTTCTTAAGAATAAGGTATAATCATTTTCTTTCCCCACCCAAATTTATGGGCATGGCGAAATCGGATAAGGAGGGGTATGGAGCGCATGGCTGCCATACCCCTCCTGCTTTTACACCTGTCCTCATCCTGCGTCTCCGGATTGCCAGTGGAGGGTATGATTGCCGCCGGGAGTGTGCCTGTACATCAGGGTGGCTTCCCTTGACATCACATCACTCGTACCGAAAGATGATATGTCCGGTCGGTCGCCACTTCCTGATGCAACCACTGCGTGGCCGGCACACACCCTCGAGGCACCATGCTGTCTGCACCGCCTCCATTCCGTTACGTCCCTCCACTACAGGAGACGGCTTGAAAGCATTATCATACGCTCCACGGCATCCTCCACCTCCGTCCGCTCCCAGGCGTAAAGACAGCCCGGCTCACTCCATTGCATTACACTCGCACTTATCCTCACTCGCCACGTCCATAATCCCACCCTTTATAGACCAGCGGTGTGAACACATTATCTATTGCCCCCGCCCCAAGCCCCTCGGTGTCGAAGGGTCAGTGCTGGAAGCCATGAGCGCGATGCCTGGCTGCCTTCGAAGCGACGGACGGCCGCGGTACTGGAAAGAGAGTGTGCCTATGCACTCTGACACGGCAGCCTTGACATTCAATCACTCGTACCGAAAGATTGCCTGTCTGGCGGCTCACTGTGTCGGAGCACATCCCTACGGGGCGGCACACACTCTTTCCCTTGCTCGGCCCACTTCATTACACTTCGCAACCATCGGCTTCGCTGACGCTGCTCCGCTCCATTACGTGGCGCTCGCAAGGCGTACCTGCTGGCTGTCGCACTTCTGTCGGCAGTCAGACATCGCCATGCTCATGACATTCTTACCGCACTGACACCTTCCGCCACCGAGCCAAACTATTGCCGTGCGTAAGAGGCTTTGGCTGGCACCCAAGCCACTTACCGCACAAGAGGTATCGGACGTGCAAAATGAAGCAAGGCAGTGCCTGCCACACTTCATTTTGACCACGCCCATGATTATCTTACCGCCCGCTCGGGCGGTGGGGCGAATGTCTGCTGACATATTCCGCTCTCAATTTGGCGCTTTTCGCCGACATCAACGCAGGGCGGTCGGGGGGTCAACTCCGTGAAATGAGGAACAAAAATTTTTTTCCTCAGACCTTTTTTGTTAATTTACAGGGATTTGATTTTTTATTTTGCGGAAAATCGCGAAAATATTGTAAAAAAAATGCAAAACATGTTATATAACATATAATTTTGCTTTCAGATATGTAAGCAAAAGCGTAACTTTGCATCAGAAAAAGGAAATAATAACAATTAAACACCGGCGGCAACGGGTAACAGCGGCATAAGAACGATGAAAACCACAGTAAAGCAGATTTTCGACTACATCAGCGGAATGAACCCTACAATCAGCAATGTAAGCAGCCTCGGATGGTTTGTGAGCAACTTCAACAGTCAGGTGGCTGACGGAATCAAGAACGAGGTGGTATCCTCACTCAGCGAGGGCTCATTGGCGTACAAGATTGCCACAACTGCCAAGACCTTCACAGAGAAGCAGCTCTGGGTCATCGCTTACGAGCTCATCAAGAACGAAGATTTCTCACAGAAGGTCGGTGAGTTCTACGCAAGAATCAATAGAAAAGAGATTGCCAAGGCAGAAGCCAGCAAGCAGAAGTTCGCCGCTAACAAGGCGAACTCCCAGTCGGTCCTCGACTACATCAAGGAGAACGGAAGGCTCCTCAAGGATTACTACACCTTTGTTAAGGCAAGCAAGCAGTTCAAGAAAGAGTTCTTCAGCAAGAAATTCACAATGGCAAGTGCAGAGGCTTTCCTCGCAATCTAACTATCTTTACTCATTTTACCTCAATTTTCCTCAATTAACAAACCTAAAAAACAATCATTATGAAAACTATATATTTATCATTCAAAGTAGGACGTGGCGGGCATTTCCACAATCCAGGGCATATTACCTTTTTGGGCGAGTTTGATTTTCAAGAGCTGATTAACCGATGCGGTAACGACCTTATGCTCATCGATACGACATGGGATGAGGAGACATACGAGGAGGTTCCGCTTCCAGAGAACGAGTGGACGATGGTTGACACAGGAAGCAACATTATCCTCGAGGGCAAGTCTGAAATCGAAGCCAAGACTGGTGTCCTCGACTTTGACGGCGATTATGATAAGGCATACACAGTCTCTCTTGATGAGGTGTGGAGAGATGATGATTGGAATGCACTACGCAAAGCGTTCGAAGATGACTGGAGTAAATCCATGTCCCCAGAATTAAGGGCTGCCATCATCGACCACTTTGATGACCTCCAGGAGACGGAAAGTTAACAATTTAACAAATCATAGAATATGAAGAAGAGGAAATTCCCTTTATTTATCATTGACTCCTCCCGAAGCCACGGGAGGGGTCGTGAGACGGACTACATCAGCTGCACATCGGCTGAGTGTCCATTTATCGCAGAAGCCACCCTGCTCAATCCTCAGGAGCTGGAGATTGACGCAGACTGGCTCACCAGGAACGACCTTGCCGTGTTCTCCGACCCACGGGGTCAGGGCATCAGGGCGAAGATCCGTGTGGTTGATTATGACGATAGCAGATGCACAGGCATCCATTCATTGCTCAGACGTGCCATGAAAGAATTCCTTGTGAGGATGGAGACCGTCAGCGTCGATCCGTCCGACATCAAAGACGAGGATGTGGTGTGGTTCTGCGAGACATTGCTCGGGCAGACCTATGAGAACCTCCGTGAGAACCCGTCAGATAGGCAGGCTCAGACGGTGCAGAAAATCCTAACGAAAATCAAGGATGACTATGGAAAATAGATTGAAGATTGGGCAGAGGATAGCCGAACTGAGGAAAGAGGCCGGTCTCTCTCAGCGCGACCTCGCAGAGAGGACTGGATTCAACCCGTCAAACATAGCGCGTATCGAGACTGGACGCTATTCTGTCGGCCTCGACGTTCTGTCGAAGATAGCCTCCGCACTGGGGGCGAGTGTGAAACTCGTGAAAAATGAATCCTGAAGTTTTTTTATAGAAATACAAGTGTAGGATCAAGGGGGGTGTGACAGAGTGAAGTCACACCCCCTTTTAGTCTTTTGCTTGATTTTTCAAAAAATGTATTTTTGCTCATAAAATTATATATTTATGAGCAACAACACAACGACTACTTCTGTTGATTTGACTATCAACGGCCAACAAGCGCAGCAAACATTAGCTCAGCTGCGCCAGAACGCCCTCCAGCTTGAAACTGCCATCGCCAAGGCGGCTGCGGCAGGCAATAAAACAGACCTGAAGCAATTGAGGAAGGACCTTGCTTCGACAAAGAAGCAGATGAAGGAGATAGAGAGTGCGACGCAGCAGGTGGACAGGGTGATGAGGCGATTGG
>Ga0256404_1007755_pt1 | contig 16718 bp, 13 predicted proteins | sample RumenRJG_01DNA_FD_185990 | JGI IMG/M metagenome (GOLD analysis project Ga0256404, IMG submission 185990) | Bovine rumen microbial communities from Lethbridge, Alberta, Canada - RJG_01 | ecosystem: Host-associated > Mammals > Digestive system > Stomach > Rumen | place: Canada: Alberta | collected...
TGAGGTTCAGACCATCTCCTCAATCAACGATTCAACACCTTCCCCGCGTTCTTTTTCAGAGAAACTGGCCAAGGGACAGGTCAGGCTCGCCAGCGAGATGGGTTTCGGCATAGCTCTTAAGGGAGGGGACAAATGGACAGCCGAGGTTAATTACATCCGTTCCGACTGGACCTCCACGGGAATGGACAAGGTCGCCGGGTTCGCCAATGTCGGAAATGCTGTTTTCGCCGCGACTCAAGCCCAGTCCGTCAGGGCCGGAATGTCTTATGTTCCTAATAGAAACGACATCAGGTACTATAGGAAGAAAATTACTTATAGGGCCGGAACTTATTGGGACCAAGCGTATTGCACCATTGACGGGCAGAAGATAAACGCATTTGGTCTGACTTTTGGAGCGACCCTTCCAGTATTCCAGCTCAACAACGGAGTTACACTTGGAGTTGATATAGGGCAGAGAGGAGCTTTGAGCGGGAATATGATAAGGGAGCGATACATCAATTTCAACATAGGGTTGAACGTGCATGACATCTGGTTCATAAAACAGAGATACGAATAAAGATAATAACGAATATAAAACAGCAAGACCATGAAAAAGATCACTCTTGTACTGCTGGCTTTCGCCACGACGCTCGGAATGAATCTTTCCGCGCAAGACAAATACGGTCCCAACAAGGACGAATGCATAAAGTATCTGTCTTATTACCAAGAGTATTATAAGGCAAAGAACTATGATGACGCCCTTCCTAACTGGAGGACCGCCATGAAGCTTTGCCCTCCTACCGCAAGCCAGAACATGCTTCTTAACGGTATGACCCTGCTCGGAAAGGAGATTAACAAGACCAAGGATCCCGCCGCCCGCGCCGCTCTGGTTGATTCGCTCCTTATGCTGAACGACCTCAGGGCTGAATATTATCCCAACTATGCTGTCGCGGCTATGAACACCAAGGGACAGTACATGACCCAGTTCTACAAAGATCCTAAGGCCCTGTACGAGGGTCTGAGCAAGATCGTCGCTGTCAACCAGGAAAAGACAAAGCCCAGCCTCCTCCTTCTCCAGCTCAATTCCGCTATTGAGATGTATAAGGATGGAAACCTCGGCGCCGAGGAGGTTATCAATACCTATCAGAACGCCATCGCTCTTGTCGGCAAGGCCGAGCAGACCGAGGAGGTCTCCAAGACCAAGTCTGACATCGAGGGTCTTTTCATCACCAGCCAGGTGGCCAGCTGCGACAACCTTATCGCTCTGTTCACTCCTCGTTACGAGGCTGATCCTGACAATATCGAGCTTGTTACCAACATCGTCAAGATGATGGGTAACACCGAGGGTTGCCAGAACAACGACCTCTTCCTGAAGGCGGTCACCAAGATGCACTCAAACGAGCCGTCAGCCGCTTCCGCTTACTATCTTTACAAGCTTCACGCTTCCAAGGATGAGAACGACACCGCTGTCAAGTATCTTGAGGAAGCCCTCGCTTTCCCGGATCTGGATGCCCAGGCCAAGGCTAACTACCAGCTCGAGCTCGCCACATTCTGCACCAAGAACGGAATGAACGGAAAGGCTTTCGAAGCCGCCAGGAAGGCCGCCGAGCTTGATCCCGCCAACCAGGGTAAGGCTTACTACCTGATCGGAACCATTTGGGGTTCTGTCCGTTGCGGAGGAAACGAGGTTGAGAGAAGGGCCAACTACTGGGTCGCTGTTGATTATCTCCAGAAAGCTAAGGCCGCCGATGAGTCTCTCACCGCCGACTGCAACAAGCTTATCGGATCCTACAGCGTTTACTATCCTCAGAAGGCCGAGGCCTTTATGTATGACATTGTGGACGGACAGTCCTACACCGTCAACTGCGGAGGAATGCGCGCCACCACAACCGTAAGGACCCAGAAGTAGCCTATAAGGTTGAGACGCCTGTCACATATGCTATCGATGATTGCAACCGCCTGGGCGGTTGCTTTCGTCGTATATTCATGTACGAATAAACTTTCCGAGGCCGCTCATCTGAATTTGGAAGACACCCCGCTCCAGACTGTCGATAGTTTGTTCATGGTCCAGACTCGCGATGGAGGGCTGAAAATGAGGGTTGAGGCCGATGTAATGGAAAGGTACGAGAATGACACCAGTTCCTACGAGCTGTTTCCGAAAGGGCTTCATGTGTTCGCGTACTCTGATGACGACCAGCTAGAGACCGTGCTTCATTCCAACAACGCCAAGCATTTCAAATCCAAAAAGGGGACAAGGGAATTCTGGTCCGCTTTCGGGAATGTCACGGTACAGAACATCGTGAAACAACAGACTCTTCAGACTGACACCTTGTATTGGGATCAGGCGAATAAAGAGATATACACAGATTGTTACGTGCGTATGTTCACCCCGGACGACTTCATGCAGGGATATGGTATGCGTTCAGACGAGATGGCCAGAAACTCTGTGCTTTACAGGCCGTTCAACAGCTATGTGTATGTGCTTCAAGACTCAACGAGGGTTGTTATTGACTCTGTGAACTTTATAGGGCCTTTCCTTAAAAAAAGATGATTAATTGAATAAAAATCACTATCTTCGCACCCCAATACCTATTTGTTGAAATTATAGAATAAAACAATACAAAATGGCGATTCTTCAAAAAACTCGCGAAAAGGCCGGACTGGCGATATCCATTATCATCGCCCTGGCACTTTTGTCGTTCATTATCGATCCGAGTACTCTTGAGTCCGCGGTTCAGATGATGTCTTCTAAGAACAATGTCGGTGAGATCAACGGAAAGGCCGTGACTTACATGGATTTCCAGCAGGATATTGAGAATTTCACCGCTATCAACGAGATTATGACCGGTTCCACTGCCCAGAATGAGCAGCAGCAGGAGCAGATCCGCAACGCCGCCTGGCAGAACCTGGTTGACAGGTATCTTTTCACCAAGAAAGCCAACGAGGCTGGTATCAAGGTCGGTGATGACGAGAAGAAAGCTCTTCTTTCCGGTGACATGGTGTCTCCTATTATCTCCCAGAACCCCGCGTTCATGGATGAGAACGGTGTTTTCTCAAAGACTGCCCTCCAGAATTTTATCAACAATATCTCTCAGGACAACACCGGAAGGTTGGCCGCTTACTGGGACTATCTCCAGAAGTCTGTCACCACTCAGCAGTATTATGCCAAGTATGGTTCGCTCTTCAACCAGAGCAATATTCAGAACCCGTTGATGCTCAAGAAGGCCATCGAGGAGAACAACGTCACGACCAACGTCGATTTCGTTATGGTTCCCCTTGGATTCACCCCCGACTCCACCATCAAGGTTCAGGCTGCTGACATCAAGAAGTATTACGAGGACCATAAGGACATGTTCAAGCAGAACGCTTCAAGGGATGTTGAATATGTGGTCTTCGAGGTTAAGCCTTCAGAAGCCGACATTCAGGCTACCCGTGAGGCTATGGACAACCTCTATGAGGAGTTTGCCGGAACTGATGCGATGAAGTCTTTCCTCGCCAAGAATTCCGAGAGGTCTCTCGACGAGCGCTGGTACAAGGATGGCGAGCTGAACACCGTCAACACTGACGTCAACACCTTCGTTTTCAGCAACGCCGCCGGCACATCCCCGATCTTCCAGGACAACAACAACGTGTTCTATGCCGCCAGGATCATGGATGCCGCCCAGATTCCCGACTCCGTGTACGTAAGGCACATCCTTCTCCGCGGAACGAACCAGGCCCATCTTGCTGACAGCCTTCTCAACGTCCTTGGCAAGGGTGAGAATTTCTCCAACCTCGCCGCGTCATATTCCGATGACACCCAGTCCGCGACTGACGGAGAGCAGGGTAACCTTGGCTGGATGACCCAGAACTACATGGTGGCCGGATTCAATCCGATTTTCACCGCCCAGGTCAAGAAGCCTTTCATCCTCAAGACCCAATACGGAACACACATTATCGAGGTTACTAACAGGACAACTCCTGTGGCCAAGAAGCAGGTCGCGATCCTTTCCAAGACCGCTCTCGCCAGCAACGAGACCTTCAATGACTATTATTCCAAGGCCAGCAAGTTCGCCAATTTGGCCGCCGGTGGTTATCAGAACTATCTCGCCGCCGTTGACTCTTGCGGAACATATTCCCACCCGATGAATGGTGTTCTCGAGAGCACTTCAAACTATGGTGCTATCGATCAGGCCAAGGAAGTCACAAGGTGGATTTTCGACAACAAGGAAGGCAAGGTTTCTCCTATTATCACGGTGAATAACAACTACTTCTTCATCACGACTGTCAAGAAGATCCATAAAGAGGGTATCGCTACTCTCGCCGAGGTTAGCCCTATGATCAACCAGCAGCTCTACGGAGAGCTCGCCAGCGCTAAGGCTGCCGCCACCGTGGCTGAGAAGATCAAGGGTCTGAATGACCTTCAGGTCATCGCCGACACCCTCCACAGCATTGTCAGCTCAGGAGTCGATGTCAGGTTCGCCTCTCTGGCCGGACAGGGTCTCGATCCCAAGTTCATCGGTGCCGCCTCCGTGGCTCCCGAGGGCCAGATCTGCGGCCCCGTCGCCGGAACAATCGGAACCTATGTGTTCAAGGTGAATTCCCGCGAGACGGAGTCCTTCTACACCGAGGAGGATGCCAAAAACTCAGCGACTCAGATGAGTTCTTACGCTTCACAGATGATTCTCCCTGTGATGATGCAGGCCGCTGACGTGAAGGACTACAGGGCTCGCTTCTTCTAGTAGAGATCAAATAATATAAAAACAGGCAGACCAATCGGTCCGCCTGTTTTTATATTATTTAAGGAGTTTATTCTAATCCGAAGATTTTTGAAAGGGCCTCAAGTTTTTCCCTGAGTTTCGCTGTGTCAATGCTTTCTGTCAGACCCTCTACAGATTTGCGAAGTCTTGCGGTGTCGATACTCTCGATGATTCCCTCAAGGCCGCTCTTGACATCTTCAACGCCTTTCTTGATGGCGGTAGTGTCGATGTCGTTGATGATCCCGTTGATAGTCTCAGGAATGCTTTCCAAGACAGTTCCAAGAGCCTCAGAGGCACCCGAAATCTCATTTTGCAGGACGAGAGAGCCGTATTTGCCCATCGCTTTCATGCTCCGCACCTTGTCGGAGGTTGAGAAAGAATCATAATTCTCTTCAATCTGTGCGGAAAGAGCCTCGAACTCCTCTTTGGATTTCTTCCAATCGTCCTCGGTGTAATTCTTATATTCCTTTTCAGTCTTCTCGACGAACTTGTCAAGCTGGTCAGGAAGGCTCATTGTCGTGGCGCATCCGATGGTTATGGCCAGGGCCGCGGCCAAGGCGGCGAAAACTTTAGCTTTCATATTTCTTGAATATTCTAAACGTTAAACAGGAAATGCATTATGTCACCATCCTGGACCACATAATCCTTGCCTTCCGTAGCGAGTTTTCCGGCCGCTCTGGCGGCACTTTCGCTGCCAAGTGATACATAGTCCTCGTATTTGATAACTTCGGCTCTGATGAAGCCTCTTTCGAAATCGGTGTGGATGACTCCGGCGGCCTTCGGGGCCTTATCACCCTTATGGATGGTCCAGGCGCGGCACTCATCGGCTCCGGCGGTAAAGAAGGTCTGCAGTCCGAGAAGGTGGTAGGCGCCTTGGATCAGCCGGACAACACCGGATTCTTTAAGCCCCATCTCTTCCAGGAACATTTGCCGGTCCTCGTAGCTGTCCATCTCGGCGATTTCAGACTCAGTCTTTGCGGAGATGACAAGTATCTCGGCGTTCTCGTCCTTGACAGCCTCTCTCACAGCCTCCACATAGGCGTTACCAGTGGCGGCAGAGGCGTCATCCACGTTGCAGACGTACATTACAGGCTTGTTGGTGAGCAGGTAGAGGTCTTTGGCCATCGCGGCTTCTTCCTCGTTGATCAGTTCAACAGTCCTGCATGATTTTCCGTTCTCAAGAGCCTCTTTATAGCGCTGAAGGAGATCCACAAGTTTTCTCGCGTTCTTGTCCCCTCCAGTGGTGGCCTGTTTGACGGACTTCGCGAGTCTTGACTCAACGGTCTCCAAGTCTTTTATCTGAAGCTCCAGATCGACAACCTCCTTGTCTCTAACCGGGTCAACACTGCCGTCCACGTGGACCACATTACCGTCATCAAAACAGCGGAGCACGTGAAGGATGGCGTCAGTCTCACGGATGTTGGCAAGGAATTGGTTTCCAAGACCTTCCCCCTTGCTGGCACCTTTGACAAGGCCAGCGATATCCACTATGTCAACAGTCGCTGGAACGACGCTTTTCGGCTTGCACATGTCCGCGAGAACCTCGAGCCTTTTGTCCGGCACGTTTGTGGAGCCCAAATTTGGCTCAATCGTACAGAAAGGAAAGTTGGCGCTTTGCGCCTTTCCCGAGCTCACGCAATTAAACAATGTTGATTTCCCGACGTTAGGGAGTCCTACTATTCCACATTTCAAGGACATATTCCTCTGATTTATAGGTTCTGTTAAAAATTATTAAAGGCAAAGATACTAATCAAAAGAAAATGTTTTTCTGTTTCTGTCCAATTTTTCCGTTTCCTTCGCGCATATTCGTTGCCGGACACAGGTGATGTGTTTCCATAGTTATAAGTTTAAGTTAAGTGTTTTTATGTCTTCTCTTGGCGGTCGTTCTCTGGCGGGAGCCACAGGTGCCCGCCAAGGAAGACTCTTTGTTAGTGATGTTCTGGAACCTGGAGAACTTCTTTGACTGGAAGGCGGACACGACGGTTTCAAACACCTCTGACGAGGAATTTTCCTCTTTCGGGAAAAGACACTGGACTAAGAGACGCTTTCTTGTAAAATGCGGTGCAGTGGCAAAATCCATTTTTTGGATAGCGGACAGACACGGAATGCTTCCCGATGTGATAGGGATGGCCGAAATAGAGAACCGCTTCGCCCTTGACAAGCTCTTGGCCGAGACTCCTTTGAGAAGGATGGACTATGGTATTGCCCACTATGAATCTCCTGATCCAAGAGGGATAGATGTGGCTCTCCTGTATCGGAAGCGACGGCTTAAACCATTAGTTTCCAAGCCGTTTATAATAAAAAACGAAGACGGATCACCTCTTTTGACGAGGGATATCCTCCTGGCTGGATTCCTCAGGTCAGACGGGGATAGCGTCGTGTTTCTCGTGAATCACCATCCTTCAAAATATGGGGCGAACTCCTCCTGGAGAAGGGAGGCGGCGATGAGCCGGCTCGGAGAGATCACGGACTCCCTGAAAGGAGTAGGGTGGAGAAATATTGTCGCGATGGGGGACTTCAATGACACTCCGTCATCCACCCTTGAATATTCCAAAACAATGGTCAACCTTGCGGCTCCATTGGCAAGAAAAGGCCACGGAACCATCAAATATTCAGGTAAATGGGAGATGATCGACATGTTTTTCATCTCTCCTGAAATCAAGGCCGCGAACCCTGGAATTGACATGACGATTGAACGGATTCCGTTCCTTACGGTCAAGGATAACACCCATTCTGGAGAAAAACCCTTAAGGACTTACTCCGGTCCGCGATACCTTGGAGGGGTCAGCGATCATTGCCCCATAACGGTCGTAATCAAATAATATTTTATTATATTTGTGAGAATGGAATATTAACGCTCTAATCGCATAATTATGGAAATGAAAACCAAAATCAGGGAGAAATTCAAAGCCCTGTACAAAACAGAAGGTGAGGTGTTCGCCTCCGCCGGAAGAATCAACCTTATAGGTGAACATACCGACTATAATGGCGGTTACGTGTTCCCTGGAGCCATCGACTGCGGTATCATGGTCGAGATCAAGCCTAACGGGACGGACAAAGTCCGGGCTTTTTCAATTGATTACGACGAGTATGTGGAGTTTGGTCTTACCGAGGAAGATAAGCCTCAGCAGCACTGGCCCCGTTACATTTTCGGCGTATGCCGTGAGATAATCAAGCGTGGCGGCAAGGTTGAGGGATTTGACTGCGCGTTTGCCGGGGATGTTCCTCTTGGTGCCGGACTGTCTTCTTCCGCCGCTTTGGAAAGCGCTTTCGCCTTTGCCCTTAACGAGTTGTTCAACGGAGGCTCTATCGACAAGTTCGAGCTTGCCAAGATCGGCCAGAGCACAGAGCACAACTATTGCGGTGTGAAGTGCGGAATCATGGACCAGTTCGCCTCTATTTTCGGAAAGAAGGGCTGCTTGATCCGTCTGAACTGCAAGACTCTGGAGCACAAGTATTTCCCGTTTGATCCCCAGGGTTATAAGCTGGTTCTCATCGACTCTTGCGTGAAGCATGAGCTCGCTTCGTCAGCGTACAACAAGCGCCGCGAGTCTTGCGAGAATGCCGCCGCTGCGATCAAGAAGAACCATCCTGAGGTTGACTTCCTGTCAGACGCTAAGAGAGTTTGGCTGGAGGAAGTCCGCGAGGAGATTCCCGAGGAGGATTTCCTGAGGGCTGAATATGTCATCGGTGAGGTCCAGAGGGTTCTGGATGTCTGCGACGCCCTTGAGAGAGGTGACTATGAGACCGTTGGAGAGATGATGTATCAGACCCACTTTGGAATGAGCAAGCTCTACGAGGTCAGCTGCCCCGAGCTCGATTTCCTGAACAAGCTCGCCAGGAAGTGCGACGTGACTGGATCACGCGTCATGGGCGGCGGCTTTGGAGGTTGCACCATCAACCTTGTCAAGGAAGAGCTTTACGACAAGTTCATCGAGGCTGTCAAGGAGAAATTCCCAGCCGAGTTCGGCCATGATGTCAAGATCTACGATGTCGTCATCAGCGACGGTGCCAGGAAGGTTGAATAAGCCCTATCTGAAGAATCGGGCGACCCATTCCTGATCGATTTTCGGGAAACCGCCAGCAGGTTTAATTGACGGATTGCGTCGGAGAATTCCGGCGCAATCTTCATATACATTGAAGCCGACCTGCAGACCTTGCATCTGTCCTTCTGAAGGATAGGTGAAAGCAAGCTCGTGGTCCGATCCTTCAATCCTGAAGAATTTCATCGGGACGTCCATGATTCCCGCTCCGCCACCTTTCTGGGCGAGCTCCATTTTCGTGACATATTTAACTATCTCAATGACAGTGTCTTCCAGACCGGCGTCAAAAAGATTTACCTTCTCGATCAAAGACCCGGCGTCATCCACCCTTCTGAAAGTGTAACCCTCGAGGGTTTCTGAAGCGGCCGTCAGACTTTCCTCAATAACCCTGACCTTATCCTCGGCCACAAAGCCTGGAGGCAGGAGCCAGATCATGAGTCTCTCCTCGGGATCATGGTAAATTGTCTGCCCTGAGATAAGGTTGGTTTTTCCGCAATGAGGGCATTCCCAAAGGAACAGGGAACCATCTTTGACCATATTTTTCAGCTCCGGTTCCTCGGCGACGTTGATGCCGCTGTAGTAGGAGATCCCGTGAGGTTCCCCGCAAGAGGAACATTTAGCTATGATGTTGGTTTTCATCTATTTCCGTTTATCGATCCAAACCCAAAGCCGGTACATAAGCCAACCCCAGCAAAGAAACAGGACGACATGGACCCAATAGGGCACTTTGGTGGTATAGACGCCCTCTTTCTCTATATTCTCAATACCGGGAATGTCGGCATAGTAATATGCTCCGGCTCCGAAATCATATCCCTGGACAAGCCCGAGATGGTTTCCCATTATCCACAATGCGCAAACCAAAATGGTCACAACCACGAGGATCGTGACCACTTTGAAAGCTTTTTCTTTTCCTTTACCCACTATTTGAAGAGGTCGAGGACAGGCACGTCAAAGACCACTCCCGAGAGGAGGAACCACACCGCGAAGAACGTCAAGGCGATATTGAAGGTCTGGCCTATGATGTAGAGCCAAAGGACCTTTCCGCCATGCATCTGCTTTGCCAGCTCCTTGAAGTTGGTGTCGAGTCCGATGCTGGTGAAAGCGAGGACAAAGCACCAGTTCTTGTACTGGTCCAGAACCTTGTTGATGGCGCTGACCTGGTCTCCACCGAAGATAGGCTGGATCAGGAAAGAAGCCACGAGCGAGGCCACGAAGAAACCGATGATGAACTTCGGGAAGCGGGTCCAGATCTCTCCGGCACCGACCTTCTTCTCCGCACTCTTCTCGACTCTTGTGGCGAAGAATATAGCCACGAAGAAGGCGATGAAGCCGATAAGGATGTTCTGGATGCTCTTCACAAGGACAGCGGCCTGCTCAGCCTCGGGTCCAAGGGCGTTACCTGCCAGCACGACAGCGCCGGTCGAGTCCACTGTTCCTCCGATGAGGGCTCCACCCATGAGCTGGCTCATCCCGACAGCCTTGATGATCATAGGCTCGAACACCATCATGAGGATAGTGAATATGATCGAGATGGAGATTGCAATGGAAAGATCGTCCTTCTTCGCTCCAGATGCGGCTCCCGTGGCGATGGCGGCAGATGTACCGCAGACGGAAGTAGCTGAAGCCAAGGTGATAACAAGAGGCTTGTTGTCAATCTTCAGGACCTTTGTGCCAAGCCACCACATGAAGATGATGACGATCGGGGTGACGATCCATGCGATACCGAGACCATAGAGTCCGAACTTGGCGATGTTCGAGAACAGGACGGAGAAGCCCATGATGACGAGTCCGGTCTTGATGTAGAACTCGGTCTTGATCGCGGGCTTAAGCCAGTCCGGAACTCCTACTGTGTTCGAGATCAGCAAGCCGATCAGCAAGGCCCAGAAAGCCCATTCAAGGTAACGGTTGAGGGTGAATTCAGCGCTGACGAAGCGGACTACCAAAGCGATAAGGAAAAGGCAAAGGAATGCCGGAATATATTTCTTAACGCTCTCTCCCTGAAGCTTGACACCGAGAGTGAAAAGGGTGCAAAGCACTAATACAGTGACAATTAATTTGCGCCAGAAAGCCCATGCTCCGAGTTGTTCGGCGAGAGGGACAGCCTTAGTCGCAGCGGCTTCACCGACAGCCCAAGTGGAGAATTTGACAGCAGAGAAATCAAATGCTTTAGTGAGGACGGCCACGCATGCGAGTAGGATCACAATAGAGCCGAGCCAAACGGCCTGCCAGTCCTCTTTTCCCCAGAAGTCGGGGACTTTTTTGGTTTTATCCATAAACAAAAATTAGTAAAAGATTCTACTATTTCGCGAATATAGGAAAAAAATCACAAAGCGACATCGAAGATGAATCCAAAGTAGTTTTTGTCGAGTCCCTTGACACTGAGCTTGTCAAGAGAAGTCCAGGAGTTTCTCGCGAAGCGGATTCCTACATTGGACTCGAATGGAAGCCAGAGAAGATTCCCGAGCTTCGCCACAACATCGACTCCGGCGCTGGTGACAGTCTCCGAAGTGATATTGTTTATGTTAATATGGAAGTCCTTGAAAGTGTTGAGGTTAAAGGTAGCGATGTCGAAAAATGGCGCTATGGCGATATTCTTCACGTACACTATTGGGCTCAAGCCGGACCAGTCCAGGTTGATGATAGGAGCGTAGTAGTCAATCGTGAGTTTCATCTTTTCGGGAGCGCAAGAGTTTAACACCGTTTTCAAGGTACTCTCCACGAATCCTCTGGGAGCGAAAGAGACCGGGTTGTCCGTGTAGCTATATTCACCGCCTCCGATGGATTTCCCGAAAGTGGCTGTAAGCTTTATCCCCTGGTTTTGAAGGAACCCCGGAAGATACCCATAAGTGTAGAAATATAAAGCGTTTCCGAAAGCTCCAAGATGATCCGGCCTTGTCCTGAACCCGGCTTCCGCACCGATTCCTAATCTGGGATAGATTTGAGAAGAGGCCTTATTCAACATCACATATCCCCTGACAGACAGGTCCAGGGTTGATAATATTGAAGTGTGATCCTCGCCAAGATAGCCGATCTCTTCCTCCTTTTGCTCCTCCTGTCCTTCCTGTCCGGTTACCCTCCTGAGGCTGATCTTGTCGTTGAGGAGATCATTTGTCATCCTCAGTCTCACCTGCGGCACAATTCCCCTGGAGATGCCTCCTGAACTGAGGTTGATAGGAACATAAGCCTTCAGGGATCCTTCGATGTAGGGTTTTTCCGTCAGAGCTGAAGAGGAAAACACGGAGACGGAGCGCTTTTCCTCGTTTTCGAGCTGGACGCGGCAAATCTCATGAGCGGACCGGTCTCCGATGTCCGCCGAAAGCTCCAGCACAGGAAGGAAACCCGTGTAAAGGTATTTCAGATGCGCGGAATGTCTCCATTCATTTTGTTTTTCCGGATCCTCGTGGAGGTTGTAGCCGGCGAACCCATAACCATCCCCAACCAGGTTCTGGAACCACATCGACGCTCCGATGGAACTGGTGCGGTAGTATTGGTCTCCGGAAATATTCTCCACATTGTCATAATTGAAATACACCGGAGCCCAGGAATGGATGGTCGGGGTGAGCTTTGACCTCCGTTTGGGTTCTGAAAAAGTAGTCTCAGAATAGCTCCTGTATTCTTCCCAATCCTTGCCGGCAAGGGTTCTCTCTTGGGAGGATAACTTCTCGGCCACGGGATATTTGTGGATGTCGGCAAAAGAAACCTCTCTCATCGGGAGATCCTTTGCCGGGGTGGAATATATCATCCAGCCTTGGCGATATGCTTCAGGATGGTCAGAGGGTGCCAGGGAACTATAAAACAACGTGTCAGCCGCCGCGTTGAACACGGGCGAAGAGATTCCGTAGCGGGTGGAGGTCACTTGACGGAGAGACTGTGAGTCAACATCCAGGAGATACATTTCCCCAACTCCGGTCCGGTCGCAGACAAATGTCAGCCCCTCGCTATTTCCAGGGAAAGACCGTAAGCATGAAAGCTCCACCGGCTGTGGGGCGAGAACCTTTGTGAATTGCCCGTCGGAGAACTCGTATATTCCCATTCCGTGCTCTGAGAGGCCAGCCGCGAAAAGGCGTTTTCCGACCCATGCGGCCTCCGTAAGTTGAAGGGAATCAGGAGCTTCTGCGGCAGATTCGACAGAGCCGTCAGAGCTGTTCAGTAGAACCAGCCTGGAGCCTCCGGTCTGTGGATATTCAACAGCGCTGATCAATTTCCCGTCTGGCGAAGGTGCCGGATTGAAGAACTTCCCCTTCTTGGTCAGGTCGTGGATTCTTGATGGCGAGTCAGTCCTTGCGTACCGGATTCTTGATGAGCCGCCAAGATCCCACCTTCTGCCGGGGATGACCTCGGACCAAAGGAGCCTTTCTCCAACTTTGTCGTAGGTCAGGTCACTGGTGTAGGAAGCGAAAGCCCTTGCCTTGGTCTCTTTTCCTGAGGAAGTGTTGGCTGAGAGAGTCCTGGACTCTGTCAGTCCGGACTTCTTTGACCAGATCAATCCATCGGAGTCGATCACGGATCCGGAATATGCGACATGCCTCCAAGGGCTGGCGGAGACTTGCTCTGAAGGCATGAAAGGGCCTCTTTTCGAAGCCTCTTCAGACCACAGCGCCTCGTAGCAATTCTCTATGACTCCGAAAGCGCTCGTGAGGCTCATTCCGCTCGCCGCTTTCACTGTCTTATTGAGCGGGAAGAATCCTACTCTTCTGACCCGGGAGAAATACTCGTCCGTAAACTTAGGGTCGTCAAAAAAGACTCTCATGCCGGAGATGAGCATGTAGCCGGCCCGGTAATGGTCGGGGGTATAGTACTTGTCTGAGCCCAGGGACATCCTCCAATAATCTCTCCAGTCCCCACAGTCGAAAGCGGGAGCCAGATACGAAAGGAAAGCCCCTTGTCTGCCCCTACCTGATTCAGTCAGAGCTGTTTCCGTCACCACCGCATCTCCCTCGAGGAAAGTAGGTCCCGGGTATATTCCCGCAACAGCTCCGGCGAAAAGCTCGCCAGTCAGGCGACTCAAGATTCTGAAACGTCCCCCTGCTCCGGCCTGCATCTGGGCGGCGTGCCTGCCCTCATGAAACGCCAGAAGCTTTTCCCAAACTATCGGAGTGGGAGCGAACGGATCAGGTGTCGTGAATATGTCCATCCTTTTTGGCGCCCATGCGACAGAAGCGTTGGAGACGGGATTGAAACTATGAAGCACGACAGGCATCCTTCTTTTGTAATATTCCCCGATCCTCATGCCGGAAGACCAGCTGACGGAGTTCCTGGCTTTTTCAAGCCATGACCCATAGACCCTCGCGAGGGAGTCTTCACCCACCGGGTAGATAATCCTGAAATTAGGCGAATCGACGTTCATCCACCTCGCATAGCCAGGGTCGCTTCCGCTCAAAGAGAATTGGGCCTTGAGAGCAGAGCAGGAGAGCAACAAAAAAAAGAATAATACAAGCTTTCTCATTTCTGGAACGAAGATACGGATTAATGACAAGTTTTCAGTAAATTTGTGGGAATATCTCTTTTATGAGAACTGGTTTCGGACATATCCTGGCCGTGGTCGGCATCTCCCTCCTCCTTTCCGCATGCGGTGGTAAGGGAGGGCGAGTACAGACTGTCCAGACCCCCAGGGCATTCCCGCAGCCACCTCAGGCGCCGTCAGTCATGTCTGAGCCGGCGGAGATCTATGGCTATATCGCGGATCATTTCTGGGATTCCTTCCTCGACAAGCCTTACCCTGGAGACTCATCTCTTGTCAACGGAGTCCGGGCGGACGACGTCGAGTCCGCGCTCGGAAGGTATGTCACCTTGCTGGAGACTTTTTGCGAAAGAGGGAAGGCCACTAAGTCAGTCGAGGGTTTCTTTAAGAAAGTCAGCGACTTCCAGGCCAATAACCCAACCTCCAACGTGTTCGGTTTTTTTGAGCGGATGGTTCCTAAATATTTGTACGATCCCAATTCCCCTGTGCGGGACGAGGATCTGTACCACCCGTACGTCAAAGGCCTGGCGACGTCTGAAATCGTGAGGGAAGAAATGAGGCCGGCATATTCCCGCGACGCCGAGATGTGCTCCTTGAACCGGGTTGGAACCAAGGCCGCGGATATCATATTCACGGGACTTGACGGTCGGAAGAGGACTCTTTACGGAATAAAGGCTAAAAACACCTTGCTGTTTTTCTCCAATCCGGGGTGTCCTGCCTGCGAGGATGTGATAAGGCAGCTGACCGGCAACGAAGCCATTTCCGGCAAGATTTCCTCCGGGAAGTTGGCCGTTGTCAACATCTACATCGACCTTGAGATTGACAAATGGAAAGCCTCCGCTTCTGTCTATCCCAAAACCTGGCACAACGGTTACGACCAGTCTTACACGATCCGTAAGGATTTGACTTATAATGTTCGGGCCATCCCGTCCCTCTATGTCCTCGATGAGGATAAGAGGGTGGTGATGAAAGACGCTCCGGTCGAGAAGGTTATACCCTATCTTGAGAATATTTAATTGATCACGATATGAAACTCACGAAAGAATCTTGGGGCGTCAGCCCTTGCGGAAAGGAAATATTCCTTTACACCATCCAGAACGAGAGCGGGGCTTTCGTCAGGCTGTCCAGCGTTGGAGCGGGTATCGTCTCCATCGGAGTTCCGGACAAGGACGGGAAGATCGCCGATGTCGTTCTTGGTTACCCGGAGGCTAAAAGTTATTTCGCTGACGGGCCTTGCGCCGGAAAAGTCCCCGGAAGGTACGCCAACCGCATCGCTTTGGGCAAGTTCACCTTGGAGGGAGTGGAATATACACTTCCTATCAACAATGGCCCCAACCACCTCCACGGAGGTCCTCAAGGTTTCCAGAACCAAGTGTGGGACAGCAGGATAGCTAATGACGCCGTCGAGTTCATGTATTTCTCGGAAGATGGAGAGGCCGGCTATCCCGGCAACCTTAAAGTCGTCGCGAGGTACGAATGGAGCGAGGATAACGCCCTCAAGCTTTATCTTACCGCCAGGACTGACAAGACCACGGTCATAAACCTCACCAACCACGCTTATTTCAACCTCAACGGAGAGGGTAACGGAGACATCCTCGGTCATGAGCTCCAGCTTAACGCCTCTGTCTATCTTCCTACCGATAAGACCCTTATCCCTGTCGGCGAACCCGACCCAGTCGCTGGTACCCCGATGGATTTCCAGGAGTTCAAGAAGATCGGCGCCGAGATCAAGGAGGAGTTCCCCGCCTTACAATTCGGCAAGGGTTATGACAACTGCTGGATGATAAACGGTTATGAGCCCGGTCAACTCCAATCAGCCGCCAGGCTTTATTCTCCCCAGAGCGGACGTATGCTCGAGGTTCTGACCACCCAGCCCGCCGTCCAGGTCTATACCGGCAACTGGCTTTCCGGATGCCCCGCCGGCAAATGCGGAAGAAGCTATTTTGACTACGAGGGTGTCGCTATCGAGTGCCAGCATTGCCCCGATTCTCCCAACAAACCCGACTATCCCACGACGGTGCTGCGTCCTGAAGAGCAATTCGAAGAGGCTATCATCTGGCAATTCTCTGTGGCATGAGACAGTATCTTGACCTTCTGCGAAGGATAATGGACGAAGGTGTGGTCAAGCATGACCGCACCGGTGTGGGGACGAAGTCTGTCTTCGGCCACCAGATGAGGTTTAACCTTGCCGACGGATTCCCTCTCCTGACCACAAAGAAAGTCCATTTGAAATCAATAATCCATGAGCTGCTCTGGTTCATCTCTGGCGACACCAACATCAAATATCTCAAGGATCACGGTGTCTCCATCTGGGACGAATGGGCGGACGAGAATGGAGATCTTGGGCCTGTGTACGGCCACCAGTGGCGTTCCTGGCCTGCTCCAGACGGCAGGTCGATAGACCAGCTGTCGCAGGTGATAGAGACGATAAAGAATAATCCTGACTCAAGGAGGATTCTTGTCTCAGCGTGGAACCCTGGGGAAGTGGACAAGATG
>Ga0256404_1007756_pt1 | contig 16716 bp, 28 predicted proteins | sample RumenRJG_01DNA_FD_185990 | JGI IMG/M metagenome (GOLD analysis project Ga0256404, IMG submission 185990) | Bovine rumen microbial communities from Lethbridge, Alberta, Canada - RJG_01 | ecosystem: Host-associated > Mammals > Digestive system > Stomach > Rumen | place: Canada: Alberta | collected...
CGGGGCATCGTCCATTGCAGGAGACATTGTAAGACGCTGCTTGCAGCGCATTTGTCGTTGATCGCACAATTCCCGGATTCCGTCGCTTTCTAAGAAGCCTCGGACTTCAGTCCGGGGAGTATGTCACTCTTTTCTTACGTATATCTGCGGATTTCCTATCCGCTTCATCATCGTAACATAAGCGTTCCGCTTTGCACCCCACTTCCAAGCATGCTTTTTTCCACACTGCATCATGACCATGGTTTTTTCCATCTCTCAGAGTAACCAGTGCATGCGCGTACTCATGGCGGATGCATTCCCAGAATGCTGAATCACATTCCAGTATGAATTCTGTGATATATATCGCATAAGGTTCATATGATCCGCTTTTCACGTTATATTTGTGGCGACAGCATCCATATTGACGGATGGCTCTTTTTGAGATCAAAAGATCTATAGAAGATGTATCAACTCCGCAAAGAGCATCCAGCCTGTTGTACTCCTCCCGGATTTCGACGATTGAGTGCTTCATTTGAAGCTAATTCTGGCTTCCACGAGTTTCACTGCATCTGCCGCCGTGAGCCAGCCTTTCATATCATGGGTTGCGACATGATCCCAGAACTCCAACTTCCCGTGATTCATATCAGATTCTGAGCGAGCTCCACCATCAGATCCGATTCCGTTAATTACTGAGCAGATCTTTCTTTTCTTTCTGATGAATGTAACGCACATATCTTCATAGGAAGCATCTTCCCAGGGAATTCCCTTTCTGTCCAGAAGATCTCTAAAGCATCTCATCTCTTTGCAAGCCGGGAAAGGGGCGTTATTTTTTGATTCCTTTTTCATTTCTTTTTCCTTTCAGTCTAAAAATGGAATACAGGCAAAGCAGTTTTGCTGTGCCTGTATTTCCGCATCATTCCTCAGTTTCCAGCTTAGAGAAGCTGTCCACCCCGGTAATGAGGCCGAGTGTTCTTCCATTGTCCCACTTCATATGGATCGTTCCGACATCATCCACAGCGATAACTGTTCCTGTCGTTCCGGGTGGGACCGGAGCCACAGGATCCCTCATTTCCATAAGGCGGATACGTGTTCCCGGGGGATATTCGTTTCTTAGCTTCTCCAGTAAACCTCTTTCTATATTAATACTGATCATAATCATCCTCTTTCGGTTTCATCTAAAGGGAATCTTCCGCTATAGACTTCATTGACATACAATCCCGTTTCCGTTCCTGCAGGCTCACATTCCTCTGCGTAAACAAGCTGTTTTTCCGGAATCAGGAAAGCAGCCGACACCATAATGGAAAGAATCACGCCAATCAGGAGCAGCACAATGCGCTTCAAAACCAAGTCCATATCACAAATTCGCATCTTCTAAATCCCTCCGATATACTATTTTCCATTCTTCTGGCTGTAATCTACCCCGACAATCACACCATCCGTAAAAAGTGTATCGTCGCGATAGATGTGAAAAACGTAGCCATCATAGTACCATCCGGCTTTATCCAAATCTGCATCCACAGGTTTTTCTTCAAACAGCCATCCCTGAGGCTCGCCGTAATTCTGTATGAGGACATTCACAGACCGTCCAACTAAAGCCTCAGCTTGAACAGGTGTAAGTCTGTCATCAGCAAAGACAAAACCGACAAGTTCGTTTGCCAGCAAGTAGAGACTGAAAGCAGCCAGAAGAAATGAAATGCAGAGCTTGACAATTGTCAAAGAATTCTTTTCGCCTTTAATCGAATCGCTTCGCATTTTCAGAACTCCCCCTCCTGCAAGTCGATATCTTCTCTCAGCTTCATAAGCTGGTTCAATTCTGCCTCGGATACTTTCCACCTGATGCCTGCGCTCATAATCTCCGTGATCAGACTGTTCAATCTTCCCGCCATCAGGCTTTCTACCGTAAGCTGGTCTGACACATAGATTTTCAGGCTCTTCAGGTAGTTCTCCGCTTCCCTCTTTCTCCAGTCGCACAGACTCATAATATTCTCAATTCTGCTGTCGAGTTCTTTCAATAGTGTATCTTTGTTCATTGATTTTCTCCTTCCAACGAAATCATTTACATATAACTGCAGGGAGGAACGCTGTTCCTCCCTGTTATTCCACTCTTTCAATGAAATCTGAGTGGATGTATCCTACTTCATTTTCTAAAATCACGTAATACCAATCCCCGACTTTTGATGTTACCGTAACCTTGACACCGGCAGACAGTTCAGCCAGTATCCTCCCGGTCCGAACATCAGGTCCTTCCCGAAATCGAACGCCGGATTCTGTAAGTTTCCCCTGAAAAGGAAAAGTCTCCTCACCAGGATAATTGGTCTCGCTAGGTTTAGCAGTCTCTGCTGTAAGATTTACCGGTGTTTCGGGAAGATCGACTTCTTGCCCGCTCTTTGATCTGTCTTGGACAGAGCCGACTGTGACAATCATCACTGATAATAGAATCAGTATGATCAGAATTCCGGCAAGGATTGCATCTACTTGGGCAAGATGCTTCAGTTGTAAGCTCTTCAAGCGTTCCATAATGTTTCTCTCCTCTTTCTTTTGAAATGGCAATAAAAAAGAGCCGGATCTTCCAATATTGGAAAATCTGGCTCGCTGAAAGGAGTTGCTTTCAAATTATACTGATCTCAAGGCAGTCAATACTGCCATAATCTTTAACTCCTATCACTGATGTTAGCATTATATTTTTTCTTTTTCCCTTTGTCAACTTTAGACGCTTCATTGAGAAAACGCTGTTTTGCCCCATTTTTGCAAAGACTTTCCGTTCTGATAGCTCTGTGAAAAGCCTCTTTGTCACTCCTGTCTTTCTGTCTGTGGACTTCTGTAACAGCCTCACGGAAGGAAACGTATTCTCTCTCTTCCACTACAATAATTCCATTCCGATACTGCCGATTAATGCGGTATCTTGTGTTCTCTTTATGCTCGTCCTTTGGAACAATGATCCATAATGTACCATCTATCCCCTTTATCGTAATATCCTTATTATGAATGATCACCTATCACTTCCTTTTATAATCTACAACAAAAAACGGCAGAATCCGTTTCTCCAGCTGTAAGATACGGTTCTGCCGTTACTATATTAGTTCTACCCGAGAGAATTCCATTTTACTATTTCTTATGAAGTCATTGCACTAGAGATTTACTCTTTTCTGCAGATTCTATTTTTCTGATCCTCAGATATTCGAAGAATACCTGGATGCAAGTTTGAAGGGAGAAGTATGTTCCGTATCATACTCTCCGGCGCTTTTGCTAACCGGTTGAAGTAAGCCTTCCCATTTTTTTTCAGATTCCGCCGATTCGGAGGGACCCGTCTCCAAAACAAAGAACTCGACAAACCAGTATCCGTTACAGGATCCATCAGAAGACGATTGCTCCAAATGAATTAACAGATAGGTACATCGAATTATACCTATGCAAATGGGTGCACCAGAAGCTATGTTCCAGTAACATTTTATACTTCTATCATCAATTGCTCAGATTGTAATACCGATTATCAGCAATGTCAATTAATGGCTCCAAAAAAGAAAAATGACGAAAATGAAGTGTGCATTGGAAGCCACCAATAATGAAAGCCCACAGCAAAACTGTGAGCCTCATGTGTCCGTGTTCAATTGACTTTCACTCCTATGTAAACTGAAGCTCCGCTTCAGAGAATTCCCGCCAGTACTGGATAGTCTTCCTGTCCGGGAATGTATTTGATTCTCACACAGTCTCCAACTTTGATGAACATATTGGAATTGGCCAGAGACGTATTAACCGTTCTTCCGTCCTGTGTCTGATATCGGACATAGGCCTCATAGTACTCACTCGGCATACCATCTGAATCCGTAGTCTCATGCTCCTCCAGGCGGGTCACCACCGCGTCGACTTCTACGCCAAGCATTTTCACCCTGATGATTTTGAAAAACGTCCAAAGGAAGCTGACAGCAACAAAAGCAATGATCAATACTTCAAAATTGATGTTACGCATCTCTGAACATCTCCTCTCTGTTTATGACCTGAGTATAGCAAAACAGTGGTCACAGAAGTGGCACAGAGTGCGTACTTAAAACTGTCAGCCGCAGAGGGGCTCTATATCAAAATGGGGAGCCGAAGCTCCCCATTTTATTTTGCCTGCGCGAATAGCCAATCTCTGACCGCTTCAATCTTATAAGCGAAGTCGAAAGATGTCATATGTTCTCCGGCACCGGGCATTGCGTTCTGACCTTCTGTAAGTGTTGTTCCTGCTGTAAAGGTCACAAAGTTTGCGCTGTTCCCATCCGTCAGCATGGATGCCACAAGCTCATCCTGATTTTCAGCCTGTGCGCTCCATTCGGCCTTGCTGTATACTGCTCCGTCTGCGTCAAACTTCTCCAGCAGTTCAGCCTGTCCAGCAGAAGCCTTCGGGTCACCGGCAGAAACGATGTAGAAGAACTTCTCTCCTTCCAGACCAGTCAGAACATTCGCATCCCACTGGCTGCCGACGAAGAGATACGCAGCAAAGAAATCCGGGTACGCAGTACTCAAATAGAACGACGTCATACCGCCCATGGACTGACCTGTGGTGTAAATTCGATTCGTATCAATAGAATACTCTTGCGTCAAACTCTCCAGCATATGCATGGCAAGGTCAATCTGAGAGGAATGATTATGGTTGTCGTCCACAATTGTCTCCGTGAAGACCGGAACAACTACAAAAGACGGATGCTTTGCCTGTTCCGCTTCTGTTGCCCAAATTAAGCCGCCCCAGCCCTGTGTAAGGACAGCTTCTGTCTCTTTTCCAACCACACTGGAGTCTGGGATGAACTGAATCATCGGATAGCTGTTTCCAGCGTCATAATCAGTCGGAGTATAGAGATAGTACTGCAGTGTTTCTCCGTTTTCCTCATAGGTCTTGAGCCGGAACTGCGGAGCAACCTCGTTAATCATGGTTTGCAGCTCAGAATCTCCAGACTTATCCACGCCACCGCCACCGCGATTTCCACCACGCGGGCCATCGGCAAAAGCAGAAGTACATGTGCAAAGTAGAGAGAGCACGAGAACAAAAGGAATAAATTTCTTCATAATAAAATGCCTCTGTTTCTTAGGATTATACTGTAATTATAATTGGAATACCTTAAAATGACATTAGAAGTATACCACTTTTGTGGTTGTAATACCACCGCCGACTGAAAAGCGTTTCTTCAGGCATATCCGATAATTTACGCAAAGAACTATTTTTAAGGTCCTATTGTTATGATGCTAAAAAAGACTTATGCCTACTGATAATCGTTCTTCATGTAATCGAATGAATGGTTTCTTTGGCCATCGAATGGATTCATTAGCCACGGCATACAAAGATATACGTTCTTGCCAATGTCTTTTTCTATCTCATGATCTTTCTGGCGATCTTCAATACTGTCGTTCTCCCTACTTTCATTGCTCCCTTCGGGCAGAACTCCTGGCAGCAGAAACAGTGAATGCAAATCTTCCGGTTGATAGTCGGTTTTCTGTCCTTCATGGAAATTGCTTTAGCAGGACAGACCTGTGCGCATTTTCCGCAGCCGATACATTCACTCGGCTCAAGCTTCGGAAACGGAGTCATGACGCGCGCCGCGATGAAGTCAGCAATTTTACCGGGAATTCCCTCGCCAAGCACATGAAAGAAGACACTGGACTGAGCGGGTACCGTTTTATAATCGGGAATTCTGAAGCTGTTAGGGTCACCCCAGATTGATATTTCAGACAGATTATCAGATAGAAGTCCTCTTCTGACAGCAGCCGAAAGTGTTGGAACGTCTTGCACTCTGAGTCCGATCAGGTCTGCCGCAACGGCATCCAGCATATGACCGTTACGGCTGGCTATCAGGCATCCAATTTCTCTCGGAGTCCCCTGCGTCGGTCCATTCCCTTCCATCCCGACAACCGCATCGCAGATGCAAAGCCGAGGCTTTGAGTATTCATAGAGATCTACAAGAACATTTGCAAAATCCTCGGCTCTTGGATATTTGTAATGGAACTCCGGTTTGACAGTACCGGGGATCGATCCGAAGAAATTCTTGATCGCGCAGGTTAACCCCATCATTCCATGTGTCTTGAGTTTGCAGAGATCGATGATTGCATCCGCGTTTGCCAGATATGCAGTATACGGAAACTGCTTTGCCATGACCGCTTCCGGGAAAACAACATCCGTTACGGAGAAGTCATCATTCAGCTTTCCCCCATACTGCTCGGCCTTCCGAAGCCCGCAAACATCATAAACGACTTTCAGATAGGCTGAAGAATAGATTCCTCCGGGGCCGTCACCGAAAACGACTTCAGCTCCCAGCTCCCGCAGGATTCGAGTCAACGCACAAATAACAGCCGGATGAACAGTAGCCGCTGTTTCAGGCTTCATTGCTGTTACGAGATTGGTTTTAACCGCAATTCTCATACCGGGTTTGACAAAATCAAGACCGTTAATCCTCTGTAATGCCGATCTCAGGGCAGCCTCAACTGCCTCGTCCTCATAGCTTCTGCATTCGGCCAGTGCAACATCGTACTGTCTGGTTTCATCCATTTCAATCTTCTCCCCATTCTCTACCGCATGGCGTTCAGCCAAAAGCCCAGCCGTTTTCGCCGTGGTAGATCATCTGTTTTGTCATTCCGCCGTCAATACAGATATTCTCACCTGTGATGAACTCTGCCTTGTCTGAGCACAGGAAAAGGACCATTTCCGCAATATCTTCCGGTTTGCCCACTCTTCCGACCGGCTGCTGAAACGCATCCGGTCCTTCTATTTCCGAATCAGTAACATTGATCCATCCGGGTGAAATACTGTTAACCCTGGCCTTTCCCGCAAGACTGATTGCCATTGCATGTGTAAGAGCGGAAACCCCTCCCTTTGCAGCGGTATAGCTCTCAGTCTGCGGCTGACTCATCCGGTCCCGGGAAGATGAAATGTTTATAACAGCCGCTCCTGTTTCAAAGAAAGGCATCAGCAACTTCGTAAGATAGAACGGTGCTGCCACTCCAACTGAAAGTGCATTCATGAACTCTTCGTAGCTGCAGGAATCAATTCCCTTCATTGCCGGAGGTGCGTTATTGATTATGAAATCAACGTGATTTGCATGTGAAATCACATAGGCTGCGAATGATTCCAGATCCGTTTTATTCCCTATGTCACCGACAAACCAGTTCCCTGGATTGTGATCAATGATGTAAACGACTGCCCCTTCCGCTCGGAATTGTTCAGCAACTGCCTTGCCTATTCCATGCGCTCCGCCGGTTATAACCGCAACCTTATTCTCAAAATGATATGCCATGGATCTGCTCCTTTTGCTTTCTGAAAGCTGATTATACGTTGGAAGACTCAATTCTTAACCATCTTTGCCAGCTTGCCCAGACTTTTTGAAAGATCTATTGCTCTGTCAGGAACATGAATGATCTCACCTTCGGCAACAACATAGTTCTCAACCGGAACATGGTCCTTCAGCGTTCTTTCGATCTCATGCATGATGTAATGCATCTGAGTACAGTGCGGAGAGCGATCAACTGAAGCAAACGTCAGCTTTTCGAGCTGACCGGTTCCGAACACTGCTGATAGTTTTGTTACAGCCATGTTGATATGTGTCGTTTCCAGACAAAGAGAATATACCTGATCTGCACCGGATGACAGCTCAGAAAACGCTGCCGGGAAGACCTCCGGAAGGCACGCGCCCACAATAAGAACTTTGCCTTTTACCGAGTAAACATTCGTTTCCATTAAGCTCTGCGCCATTCTCTTCAACTCCCTCAAAAGGCTTACTGTTTTGTCAAATTGTACTATATTTCACTTTCACGATCAACAGAAAATGTGTCCTCGTATTTACGAGTCCAATTTTCTGGACAGTTTATTTTGTAGAATACGGGCATGGAGACGATACTCGGATGTTCAGGAAACAATCTATCTTTTGGCTGGAGCAGGAATTGTCATGGCTGGACCGTATATCTGCATTGATCTGAAAAGCTATTACGCGTCTGTGGAATGTCGAGCACTTGGATTGGATCCTCTGACTGCAAATCTGCTGGTGGCTGATGAGTCGCGGTCAGATCAGACAATCTGCCTTGCGGTTTCCCCTTCTTTAAAAGCAATCGGAGTGCCGTCCCGGCCGCGACTGTTTGAGGCGAAGCAGGCTATACGCCTGTATGAGGCTCAGCATCACACAAAGGTTGAGTACATTGTTGCTGTACCTCGCATGGCTGAATATGAAAGGATCTCCGCAAAGATCTATGAGATTTACCTCAAATATGTGGCACCTGATGATATTCATGTCTACAGTATAGATGAATGCTTTATTGATTGCGGTCGATACCTTTACGCATATATGGATGCAGCTGAGAAAACAGGAATAGAGCCTTCTCATATCATGGCAATGACAATGATCCGCGATGTATTGGAGGCTACCGGCATTACGGCAACCGTAGGGATCGGGACGAATCTGTATCTGGCAAAGGTCGCAATGGACATCGTTGCCAAAAAGGCCCCGCCGGATAAAGACGGGGTCAGGATAGCAGAACTGAATGAGGAGAGCTATCGTATTCTGCTCTGGGACCACAAACCACTCACAGATTTCTGGCAGATAGGTCCCGGAAAGGCCAGACGGCTTATGAAAGCAGGCATGGAAACCATGGCTGACATAGCATACAGGAGCAAGTGGGATGAGGAGTTTTTCTATAAGACATTCGGAATCGACGGCGAAATTCTGATTGACCATGCCTGGGGGATCGAGCCGGTCACCATGGAATACATCAAGAATTACCACTCATCAGCGCATTCGCTGTCGAACGGGCAGGTCCTTCCAAGGCCATATGCGTACGAGGAAGCACGAATTGTCTTTCAGGAAATGATTGATCTGTCATGCTCAGATCTCTTCAGGAAGAATCTCATTACAGACAATCTGACCTGGTGGGTTTCCTATGACTATAAGAGTCTTGAAGCAGTACCGGATTATAACGGCGAGCTCAGTCTGGATTTCTATGGGAGGCTTCATCCGGCACACAGCAACGGTACTGTCAGATTGAGGGATCGGACAAACAGCTCTCTTATTATTGGCCCCGCAGTCCTCTTTCAATTCGATAGAAAGACGGATCACCGTCTGCTCTATCGCAGACTTGGGCTTGCAGCCAATGATGTACAGCGAACCTCCGGAGAATATCAGCTTGATCTATTCTCGGACTACGACGCGCTGGAAAAGGAAAACAGTCTCAGGGCTGCCATGCTGAGTGTGCGAAACAAATATGGGCTTAACGCAGTATTTCGAGGAACCAGCCTTCAGGACGGAGCTACTGCCCTGGAACGCAATGAATGTATTGGCGGACACAAAGCCTGATATCAAATCAAAGGAGGAATACGATGGTAGGTTATATGCCTATGCCTGCGGATTTTCGTCATAAGGAGCTCTTCATGGCCGGTCCCCCGGTTCATCAGAAATTCGATGAATTCTGGTGTCGTCATCCGTCTATGGATCTTAATCGCAGAGCCAAGATTTTTGCCCCGTTTGATGCGCTCAAAGGTTTCTCCGAAGCTGTCGGAAGCAAAGAGATCCATTATGTAAAAAGGCATGAAATAAGCCCGGAGGCTTCTGAGAAAATTGAGCGGCAGCTTCGAGCTCTATCGAGACTTACCGCAAACGGAAAGCTTGCCAGAAATAATTCTGTGATTGTAACAATAGAGTATTTCGTTCCTTGCTCTGATCCGAATAACGCCGCTTACAGTGTAATGGGACAGTATGAGCAGTATACAGGCATTGTTTGGGAAATTGACTATCTGAGCCGTTCTCTTATTATCGGGACATGCAGAATCTCATTTGATGACATCTTATCCATCAAGAAGGTAGAATAGGGTTTTCACAAGGATCAACACAAAAAGGGCTCTCCTAATGAGGAGAGCTCTCTTGCCTGTTATTTTCCTTATTACCAGATGCTGTCTGTCCCGCTGTTGTAGGTATTGGTGCTTGCATCATAGGACTCCCAGCTGCCGTCAGCGTGATACTCCATGTAGGAGCCGTCAGCATAATCGGTGTGGCTGTAGCCGCCGTCGGTGAAGTAATCGATACTGCCGTCGTTTGAATGATACACATAGCTGCCGTCCAGGTTGTCCGTGAAGCTGGATCCGTCATAGTAGAAGGTGGTGTAGGATCCGTCATCATAGTACACGTCATACTCCAGGTGCCCGTTTTCATCGTAAGTGTATCCGCCGTCAGTTGCCCCATATGGGATGTAATAGCTTGGGGTGGTGTTGACCGGAGCAGTGTAGGTCGGGGCGGTATAGACCGGAGCCGCAGAGACATACAGGAACGCCATCGTTGTGTCGGTTGGACCGTTATTGTTATAGAAGGTGCAGATCACTCCGTAGCCGTTCATATCAGTTCCGAGGTTGCGGACTGTGAGGTTTGTGCTGTTCTCGCCGGTAACTGTCGCATACGGGAAGCGATTTCTGAATTCCTGCGCATTCATAAATGTGCCGTTCGGATCCATGAACTTCCACTCAGCGGAGTTGTAGTTATACGCACCGGAAACAAACCAGGCTGTACCGCCGGCGCTGCGGACTTCATCTGTGGGGTTCTTTGTGATTGGCACGCCGGAATCGGCAAATGCTGTGCATCCAAGTGCGAAGACCAGCATGAGGATCAGTGTAACAGAGATGAGTTTTTTCATTTTTGGTTTATCTCCTTTCATGAGATTGATTCTATCAATATGTGTTTTCTCTTGATTACGTGTGCAGTATAGCAGACGGATCATCACAAAAGCTGCACACTTTTACAGGCTCTGCAATTTTTCCATCTTTGCCCTGTAAAGATGTTTTGAGTTTCATTGAGGGAATTTTTTTGGACACGTCTTGGTGTACAATGAGCACAACAAAGAAAAGGAGGGCATCACGATGAAAGGTTATTATACTTCTACCGGCTTCTATGGTCTGATCGATGGAATATATGTGCTGTTCTCCGGCGAGGCCGAGTACTATGAATATATGGAAGAGGAAATGGCCAGCTGATTATTATTGGAAAAGAGGAACCCAAATGGCAGATTATCAAAGAGGCTTTGTATCCGGATGGCAAGCTGCACAGCCGAAGTGGATCAATGCACCCGACCATCTCCCTGACGCCAATGGAAACAATGGCACAGTTGCTGAGGCACAGATAGACTTTCGTAGATCTCCCCAAGGCAGCATCATCGTTAATGCTGCAGAGCAATGGAATCATGGCCATAGGTTTGATGCCGATGGGAAATACTGGAAAGTTCTATGCTGGGCTATGCTGCTGGAGTATACGTTTCCAATCGGAATCACTTCAGGGAAGGTGGCATAATATGTACAAATACTCTCCAGCAAAAGATATACTCCCTGTCATGCCGGGGACACCTCTTTTCTACGTTGACCCAAATTCCTATGAAATCTATGACGATGACGTTGCGGAAGGCATCGCCTTGATGAACAATCAGCTTTATGCTGTTATTGACGGCGAACTCTCGTCCCTGAATGGACCTTATTTTCTGACCAGAGCAGATGCGCAGGACTGGATCAGAAAAAATCGGAGGCCGACCCTTTGCGAGCTGCTTGCAGATGCGTCCTGGAAGACAGGTTTTCCGCCACAAAACTGTAAGTGCTATATTCAAACGAAGTCCGGTCAGATACGTACGGCCTATTTCGACGGACTCTCAGATCTTGGTAGGCCATCATTTTTCTCATTTCAGGGCAGCTGCAGGACACTTGATGCTTCATGCTGGACTGAGATCCCTGTTGTAGAAAAGCCGGAATGGTAAAAAAGGAGTTTCTCATATGATTGATCTTGCAAAACATTCCATGCATTTAGGTTCAGGTGACGTGGATATCGATGTTCTCGAAAGCGCTTCCGGGACTCCGGTGATCGCTTTCACAAATCAATACGAGGACCTGTCCCCTGCCAACAGCTTTTTCCTGGGTTTTTCCAATGGAGAGAGCATCGACTCCATGATCGCTTTTCTCAGAAATATACGGCGCACTTATTACCCCCAAAAGAAATCGAGTCTATCCAGCACCCAGAAATTCAGAATATATGTCGAGGAGGATTCCTAATATGCAGCCAGACCGTTTACAGGCAATCATCAAGCAACTATCCGAAATCAGAGAAGATCTGGAATCATACTGCGATCAGGTTGAGGAACTGGCAGATGAAAATGAAGAATATGAAGAGGAATATGAGAAACTTGAAAATGCTGTAGAACTCTTGGAGGAAACAATTGACTGTCTTGATGATGTTTTTCCTGCTTCAGGAGGCATCAGCATCACGATTCAGCTCGGATGATGGGCAATATTCTATTTCTGATTGTGGTTCTTGTGCTCGTGATGCCAAAGGGATCCGGCTCTATCAACAAGCGCAAAAACCACATGAAAAAGCAAGATAATCGAGCATGGTATGATATTTCCACCGAAGATCTGATAGATTACGATATGTTTTTTGATGATTGAAAGGTTGATTGGCTGGCGTATCTTCCGCCGCCGCGCAATCGGGGACTTTTACTCTTTGCTTGGTTACAACAAGTAACAATAGAATCATGAAATCAAAAAAAGCTCGGAGAAGGCAACACGCCCACAGATCTTGAGAAAAAATGCTCCACGGGTAAAAAGACGTGCGGTCAGTTAGTGATTTCTATTGTTTTACGTAAACTACTGTTAAAATTTTTGAAATATTTCTTCTTTTTTTTGATTTTAGTTCTTTACCGGTCTTTTGTCGACATCTCCAAATATCTGGGGTATAATTGCGCAAGCAAACACAAAATATTGAAGGGTGGGACATCACATGGAGCAGGAAACCCCATATGCACTCCCCTGGCTTGAGAAGAGACATAACTCAGATACGAGTACAATTGACGATGATGATTTCTTCAATATGCTCGCAGAGTTGGAGAACAAATGATCTTGCCGTCCGTTAGTCTCGCCCGCTTGTTATTGACTCCCTGGGACAATTCATTCTAATGACTTCCCCGTCATAGTCATAGATATGGCTTGACGGGGCAAAACATGCCGTATACCGATTGACAGAAAAGGAAGTATTTATGATCACCTGCAAATTATGTAATACAAGACTTGAAAGGAAAAATCTACGTCGTGATGGCTCTATGATCTGTCCTGTCTGCGGGCAGGTCTATTGGAAGATTGCTGTAGACAGAGCTCTTGAGTCCGGTCAGGATCAAAATGCTCATAGAGCAACAATTGAAAATGCTTATCGTGTTGAGAGCTTAAGAAGTGTTGATTGGATCCGGAGTCTGAGAACCGCGTAAGATTCAGGCTGTGTAGTATTGATTCCAGCAAAACTTCATTGATGCGCACTTGTCAAAGGCCAGAAAATGTGCTATTATCCCGCCTGTTATTGAGTTCCCGCTCAATAATGATTAACAGACCCTCCGTCTTACCCCGTCGGAGGATCTGTTTTTTTCTTTTCTGCTTTTCATTTCTATGCTATACTGCTATATATCTTTTTTAAGGACTGAAATGCATGACTCCTTTTAAAATTAACACATCCAAGAATGGCTCTTTCAGAGTATCTGATACGTCTATAGCTCATTATCTGCAGAACACGAAAGAAGTCTCGAAAGGTTTTCTGGTCCGCAATCATTTTACTGCGGTTCAGCGCGCTCTGTTTACAGCCTACTTTCTTGCTGACGGGAAATGCTTTGAGTCAATTGCCGGCCGAGGCTTTGATCCGAAGGAAGCGCCGAAGTTAAATGATATCCTGGACACCATGGAATGGCAGATCAACAGTTTCACCAACGGTAAGTACAAAGAATTTGCCGAGAGCTATGATGCGCACCGTACTATCACAGCATATCATTATTGGCATGATATACAAAACATTTTCCTTTCCATCAAATCTCTTAGAGACGGAAGATATTATGAAAAGCTTCACTACAGGTCTGTTCCGCGCATTGAGGTAACAGGCGGAAATCTTGTGGACAGCATTATGGATCTTGTCTGGCGACTGGACAATGAAGATGACAGCAATCAGGCAGAAGTAGACGAAGCAATGATGAAATATAACAAGCTCTTTTCGTAAGACAATGAAGTCCAAAGCTTCCGTAAGCGTGCCGCATATCCCCTGCCGTGATTTGTTTCATAGCAGCTCATCCTCTATCTTTTTCCTTCAGTCTGAATACCTGTTTTATAAACGGTCTCACATACGTTTCATTTGCCTCCAGGTCGTATCCAAGGCTCTCGGCCAGCTCCCTGGCCTCTTCACTGGCTTTATGTCCTGCCGGAAGCTTTCTGATATACCCCTGAATGGACGCCTCTCCTACCTCCAAGTTTTCTTTGTTCAGCGTGGTTGGAACACGGTCGTAGACGTTTCTCAGTCGTTCACCTTGTGAATAGCAGCTCGCGGACAGCAATTCTGTTCCACAGACAGATATATACTTACCGATTTCAGAGAGAGGATAATCTCTCAGGACCTGAGAGGCATAGCAATACAACACGAGCGCCTCAATACGGTCTGAAAGATACTGATGAGATTCACTGGAAGACAGGATCGATGAGAAAAACTGGTCTTTCGTTTCATAAAGGCCACTCAAATCCCCGTCCGACGTATTGAGTCTGTACAGCATATAAACCGCATTATCATAAAGTATTTCTTTCAAGATGATGTAGTTGACCGATGGGTTTTCGCTGAAATTGATGCTCACTCCCGCCATGGGAAGAGTTCTTTTTCTTTTCTTCAGTGCGTTCTTCAGTGCTGAAACATCTACCTGATGCAGTATGTCCATTATTAATTTTGTGTTGTTTGAGAACACGGTCTGCGGCAAAATATCATATGTATACTCATTAATGAATGGGAGCAATGTGCAGCAGGTTGTTGTATGAGCTTTATCCTGCATTACAATGACAAGTTGATCTGTTTCGTTGTTTATGTCATATCCATGTTTTCGATAGAGGGAGTACAGATACTCCTCTGCGTCCTTAAAACGCTGCCCCTGCTCGATAGCATCGTTGAATTCGTACATTGCAGCATCAAAAGTCGGGAATTGATCCGGCCTTGTCATGACCTCTCCCGTCGTTTTCCTTCCTGCTACGAACACATTGAGATCGAACTTGGACGGACGCATATACTCCAGCTGCTGGATCAGCAGGTTCTGATATGCAATCATGACTTTGTCATCGATTTTCTCATTACTGCTTTTAAAACGCATCTTCATACAGCGATAGTAAAACTCAAAAAACAGGTCGTAAAGGTCTTCTTTCCGGATTTTACTCGCCATCCGAGTATAGAATTCATGAAGCCCGAATACAAATTTATCAGGATTGGCACCTGCAAGCTCTATTTGAGATTCATAGGCATGCGTGAATTGTGCCATCCCGACATCCTGACAGTAGAAATAGAGGCTCATAGAAAGCTTATCAAACGGAATATCACAGATCGTATCTAATATTTCTGAAGCCGTGCTTAATGTTCTCCGCTGTATAGTGATAACCGGGTATGGCTTGCCCCTCAATTTCTTGTTCAGCTTTCGCCAGTAAGAGATATGACGTGACTGCATTTCATCGATCTCTGCCATGTTTGTTTCCTCCCGTCAGAGCTCTGTCGAGAAGTATAGCACAAAATACACAGAAATTGTAGATGTTCACGTTGCCAGAAGTACGTTACAGATGATATTATAGAAAATACAGATACGCAAGACAGCAAAACTGGAGCAGCCGAAATGGAAAACACTGTTATTCGAAAAGCCACAGATCAGGACATGAAAGATATAATGGAGCTCATCATTTCCGTTTTCAATGGAGAGCAGACTATTCCGACAGAACTGATTCCCATTCCAGATGAGCTAACTCCTCGCTGGTGGTGTGCTGACGAGAACGGAGTAATAACAGGGTCTATTGCACTTTATCAAGAGCACGGAGAATGGCATTTAGGACGATTTGCTGTTTCACCGAACAGACGCGGCGTTTCTTTAGGAAGCCGGCTGTTTGAGACAGCCGTTCAGGATATCTTCCAATCAGGTATAGAAGTTCTGTACTGCGAGGCACGAGACACAACAGTTCATATCATTCTGAAGCATGGCGGGAGGATCATTGGCGAAGCCGTTCCCTTCTTTAAAGGAAATGTTACTCCAATGTTCATATCAAAAGATTCATTTGAGAAAACATGAGACTGTTTATTGCTATTAAGCTGAATTCTGAAATCCGGAATGCGCTGACCGATGTTCAGAAGCATCTGATTCGTCGCGGAATCAGAGGAAACTATACCAATACTGACAATTTACACATCACGCTTGCATTTATCGGGGAATACGATGAACCTGACTTTGTCACGGAAGTAATATCTGAAGTGCCGTTCTCTCCATTCCCTATTTCTCTTTCTGCGCTTGGGCACTTTGGAGACTTGTGGTGGGTTGGAATCAGTGATAATGTTGAACTGGCTTCCTATGTAAAACGTCTGCATCAGGCACTTTCTGAGGCAGGAATTCCTTTTGACAAGAAGAAGTTTTCACCTCACATTACGCTGATCCGCAAAGCGATCGGAACACTTCCGGCTGTTTCTGTTCCCAAAACAACTATGAGCGTCGATCATATTTCTCTAATGCGCTCAGAGCGCGGGCCAAAGGGAATGATCTACACTGAGATCGGGAGGAACTGATGGAAGGTATTCTGCATATTATCGGAGCCGGCCCAGGCGATCCGGAACTCCTAACAATAAAAGCGTTTCATGTGCTTACAGAGAATACGGATGTCGTTGCCTATCCCGGAAGCGCTCCTTGCACCGGAACTGCATTTCAAATAGTCTCTCAGTCAGTGTC
>Ga0256404_1007757_pt1 | contig 16715 bp, 11 predicted proteins | sample RumenRJG_01DNA_FD_185990 | JGI IMG/M metagenome (GOLD analysis project Ga0256404, IMG submission 185990) | Bovine rumen microbial communities from Lethbridge, Alberta, Canada - RJG_01 | ecosystem: Host-associated > Mammals > Digestive system > Stomach > Rumen | place: Canada: Alberta | collected...
CCTTTCCGGTATTCACTATGAAAACGGATACAGCCTCTATGTCGGCATTCCTTTCTGCCCTACGACCTGTTTGTACTGCTCCTTTACTTCATTTCCGCTCGCTTCCTGGAGGGACAGAGTGGATGAATACCTCGACGCCCTTGAAAGGGAAATGGAAGCCTCCGCTCCCTTAATGGAGGGCAGAATACTGGATACACTCTATATCGGCGGCGGGACGCCCACTACCCTGGAACCTTCGCAGTCAAGGCGGCTTATCGGGATGATCAGGCAGTATTTTGACCTTTCTGCTCTGCAGGAGTTCACGGTGGAAGCCGGCAGACCGGACAGTATCGACGCGGAGAAACTGGCGGTCCTCAAAGAATGCGGAGTCGGCAGGATCAGCGTCAATCCCCAGACAATGCGGGACAGTACGCTGAAACTGATCGGAAGGCAGCACAGCGCCGCGCAGACTGAGGAAGCTTTCAGACTCGCCAGGGAGGCGGGATTTGACAATATCAACATGGATATAATTCTGGGACTTCCCGGAGAGACGCGGGACGACGTGCAGTACACGATCGACAAGATAAGGGAACTGGGACCTGACGACCTGACAGTTCATTCTCTTGCGATCAAACGGGCGTCAAGGCTCCAGAAATGGATAGAGAAAAACGGGTTTTCGTCGATCAACAACACGGACGAGAGCATGAAGATCGCCGCTAAGGGAGCGGCGGACATGGGAATGCATCCCTATTACCTCTACAGGCAGAAGAACATGTCCGGGAATTTTGAGAACGTGGGCTATGCCAGGGAAGGCAAGGCGGGGATATACAATATCCTGATCATGGAAGAAAAACAGTCCATTCTGGCGCTGGGAGCAGGAAGCATTTCCAAAGGAGTCTTTCCCGGCGGCCGGATCGAGAGATGCGACGACGCCAAGGAAGCGTCTGTCTATATCGATCATATAGATGAGATGATCGAAAGGAAAAGAAAACTTTTCGGAGATCAAAACAGTCTTGCAAACCAAGGTGAAATTGTGTTATAGTACCCGAAGTTTGTCGATATTATTTGTCAAAATATTCGATATTACAAAGAATTGTGAGACGACTTAAGACAGACTAATAAACTACGATGCATAAGAGGTAGAAATGGCAGCAGCACGAAAGCGCAAACACAATCTGGTAATTGTGGAGTCCCCGGCAAAGGTCAAGACCATCAAGAAGTTTCTTGGAAGCAATTATGATGTGGCGGCAAGTTACGGGCATGTCAGGGACCTTCCCAAAAGCAGAATGGGAATAGACGTCGATAATGATTACGAGCCAAAATATATCACGATCCGGGGCAAAGGAGAACTTCTCGCCGAGCTCAGGAAAAAGGTAAAAAAAGCCGACCGCATATATCTGGCGACAGACCCTGACCGGGAAGGAGAAGCGATCTCCTGGCATCTTGTCTCGGCGCTGAGGCTCGACGAGATGAAGGACAAGGAGATCTACAGGATCACCTTCAACGAGATCACAAAAAAAGCGGTCACGGAATCCTTAAAGAATCCGAGGAGCATCGATATCAATCTTGTGGACGCGCAGCAGACCAGAAGGATCCTGGACAGAGTAGTGGGATATAAGATCTCACCTCTGTTGTGGGCCAAGGTCAAGAGAGGCCTTTCAGCCGGAAGAGTGCAGTCTGTGGCCCTTCGCATGATCGGCGACAGAGAGGAAGAGATCGGCGCCTTTATCCCTCAGGAGTACTGGACTCTGGACGCACTGCTCACTGCGGACGGATCTGCGGAGCCTTTCACAGTACACTACTACGGAAGGACGTCACAGGACGCTAAGCCTGTGAAGCAGGAACTGGAGAACGAAGCTGAGGTGAAAGAGATCACTGAAGCGCTCAGGGAGGCTCATTTTGAAGTCGCCGAGGTAAAGAAGTCGGAGCGCAGCAGGAAATCGCCGCTGCCCTTTACCACATCGACACTGCAGCAGGAGGCGAGCCGGTCCCTGAACTTCTCCACCCAGAAAACGATGAGGATCGCGCAGCAGCTCTATGAGGGCGTTGAGATCAAGGGAAGCGGCACGGTAGCGCTGATCACATATTTAAGGACAGACAGCACACGTATTTCGGACGAAGCACAGGCAATGGCCGCGGAGTATATCGCGGATCACTATGGCGAGGAATACCTTCTCGCCAGAGAGAAAAACGGGAAGAATGAAGGCAAGATCCAGGACGCGCACGAAGCTATACGTCCCACGGATCTGGGAAATCTGCCTTCTGCGATCAAGGATTCACTTTCAAGAGATCAGTATCGTCTGTATAACCTGATCTGGAAGAGATTTATCGCCAGCCGCATGAGCGCCGCCCGGTATGAGAATACGCAGGTCAGGATCACAGCTGATAAGAGCTATGTTTTTACTGCTTCCACATCGAGGCTTCTCTTTGACGGTTATCAGTGTGTATATAATCAGGAAGAGAACGAGGACAAGGGCGAGAAACTGTCCGTTGCCCTCAGCAGGGAGAGCGTACTCACACTCGAGAAATTTGATCCCAGGCAGCACTTTACGCAGCCGGCGCCGCATTACACAGAGGCCTCTTTAGTAAAGGCTCTGGAGGAACAGGGGATCGGCCGTCCCAGCACTTACGCGCCGACGATCACCACGATCCTCGCAAGGCACTATATCGTCAAAGAGGACAAGAACCTTTACATGACCGAACTCGGCGAAGTCGTCAATTCCATGATGAAGCGCGCGTTTCCCTCCATTGTGGACCCGGCTTTCACAGCCCAGCTCGAAGGACTTCTGGACGGAGTCGCTGAGGGCAATGTGAAATGGAAGACGGTCATTGAGAACTTCTATCCTGACCTTGACGAAGCGGTCAGCCAGGCTGAACTTGACCTGGAAAAAGTGAAGATCGCGGATGAGGAGACAGACGAGGTCTGCGAGAACTGCGGCAGACATATGGTGATCAAATACGGGCCTCATGGAAAATTCCTCGCCTGCCCCGGATTCCCGGAGTGCCACAATACAAAGCCTTATTATGAAAAGATCGGTGTGGCCTGTCCGAAATGCGGGAAGGACATTGTTGTCAGAAAGACCAAGAAGGGCCGCAAATATTACGGATGCATGGGAAATCCCGAATGCGACTTTATGAGCTGGCAGAAACCCTCGGACAAAAAATGTCCCAGATGCGGCAAAATGATGCTTGAGAAGGGGAACAAACTGGTCTGTGAGGACAGAGAATGCGGGTACATGGAGAACAGGCCCGAAGAGTGATCACAGCCGTGAGACAGGGTTTACAGATTCAGAATAAATAAAGGTCAGAAAATGGAAAGGCCAGGTGGAAAATTGAACAGATCGGCTATGATCGGCAATGTAAAACTGCTGGATAATACAAGAAAAATCGAGAGACTCCTGCACAACAACGACACAGGAAAAGTCGTGTTTAACGATATCTGCAGAGTGATGAGCGACGTTCTTGAATCCAATATCCTCGTGATCAGCAAGAAGGGTAAAGTGCTCGGGTTCGGCGAATTTACAGGGATCCCGGCTCTGAGCGAACTTATAACGGATCAGGTCGGCACTTTTATCGACTCTTCGCTCAACGAGAGATTCTTAGGCGTTTTATCCACAAACGAGAACGTGAATCTCGGGACTCTTGGATTTGTAAGGAAAGAGGACTGCGATAACGTCGGCATCATCGCGCCTATTGAGATCGCAGGCGAGAGGCTCGGAACAGTCTTTATCTACAAAAACAGCGAGGGCTTCGACATCGATGATATCATTCTCTGCGAATACGGCACGACAGTAGTCGGGCTGGAGATGCTCAGGGCCGTCAGCGAGGAGACTGCGGAGGAGAGCCGCAAGATCAATGTTGTAAAGTCCGCCATCAATACACTCAGCTACACAGAGATGCATGCGATCGTGCATATCTTCGAGGAGCTCAACGGCATCGAGGGAATCCTGGTGGCAAGCAAGATCGCGGATAAGGCGGGGATCACAAGGAGCGTTGTGGTGAACGCCCTCAGGAAATTTGAATCCGCCGGCGTGATCGAGTCCCGGTCCTCCGGAATGAAGGGAACCTATATCAAGGTCCTCAACGACGCGATCTACGGGGAACTTAAGAACCTGAAAAAGCAGGTGGAGCCGGAGAGCCAGAGATAATAAACTGCTGCCGGTGAGCGAAATAATGTTTTTAGTAAAAATATAGAAAGTCCGCACAAGAAATACTTGTGCGGACCTTTTGATTGTGGTAGTATTCTAATGTTGCGTAATAGTAAGCACGCATTTTCGGCATATACCGGTGCTCTACCCGGGCTCTGACCCGGCAGGGTGGTAGCGAACCTTCATGAATGCATACGGAAATGCGGAAGTACAAACCAAACACGGAGGAAAAGAAATGAGTGTTGTATCAATGAAACAGCTGCTTGAAGCAGGCGTGCACTTCGGACACCAGACAAGGCGCTGGAACCCCAAGATGGCTCCCTATATTTTCACAGAGAGAAACGGGATCCACATCATCGACCTTCAGAAATCTGTTGTAAAGGTTGACGAGGCATACAGAGCAGTGTTTGAGATCGCCGAGCAGGGCGGCACACTTCTGTTCGTAGGAACCAAGAAGCAGGCGCAGGACGCAGTTAAGTCCGAGGCAGAGCGCTGCGGCATGTACTATGTAAATGAGAGATGGCTCGGCGGCATGCTGACCAACTTCAAGACCATCCAGGGCAGGATCGAGCGCCTCAAGAAGATCGAAGCTATGTCTCAGGACGGCACATTCGACGTACTTCCCAAGAAGGAAGTCGCTAAGCTGAACAAGGAGTGGGAGAAGCTTGAGAAGAACCTCGGCGGCATCAAAGAGATGACTCACATTCCGGACGCTATCTTCGTTATCGACCCCAAGAAGGAGAGAATCTGCGTAGCAGAGGCACACGCTCTGGGAATCACTCTGATCGGTATCGGCGACACAAACTGCGATCCCGAAGAGCTCGATTACATCATCCCCGGCAACGACGACGCGATCCGCGCTGTCAAGCTGCTTTGCAGCAAGATGGCTGACGCTGTCATCGAGGCAAGACAGGGCGAAGAGAACGTTGACACTTCCGAGCAGGAAGCTCTGGCTCAGGAGTCCGCTGCAAGCGAGGCTGAGCAGGCACAGGAGGGTACTCTGTAATCCCTCTGATAGGTATAGATTCTGTCGGATATACAGTATTGTGAAATAGAGAGGTATAATTATGGCAATTACAGCAGCACAGGTTAAGCAGCTCAGAGATGTTACAGGCGCCGGCATGATGGACTGCAAGAAGGCCCTCACTGAGTGCAACGGCGATATGGATGCAGCAGTAGAGTTCCTCAGAAAGAAGGGACAGGCTAAGGCTGAGAAGAAAGCTAACAGGATCGCGGCAGAAGGTATCTGCTTCATCGCGCAGGATGGCGATACAAAGGCAGCAGTTGTCGAAGTTAACTCTGAGACTGACTTCGTTGCTCAGAACGAGAAGTTCCGCACATACGTAGCAAAGGTTGCTCAGCAGGCTCTGAACACAGCAGCTGAGGATATCGATGCATTCATGGGCGAGTCCTGGGCAGAGGATACAGCTAAGACTGTCAAGGATTCTCTTGTCGATATGATCGCTGTCATCAGCGAGAAGCTCAGCATCCGCAGATTCAAGAAGATCGAAGAGACAGAAGGCTGCGTAGTCACTTACCTTCACGGCCAGGGCAGGATCGGCGTTATCGTTGATGCTAAGACTGCTGTTGTCAATGACGAGATCAAGACCGCTCTTACAAACGTAGCTATGCAGATCGCAGCTATGAATCCCAAGTATATCAGCCAGGCTGATATCCCGGATGATTACAAAGAGCACGAGAAAGAGATCCTTCTCGCTCAGGCGATCGAGGAGAACAACAAGCTTCCCGAGAACAAGAGAAAACCTCAGAACATCATCGAGAAGATGCTCATCGGCAGACTGAACAAAGAGTTCAAGGAAATCTGCCTCCTCGACCAGGTCTATGTCCGCGCTGAGGACGGCAAGCAGACTGTCGGCCAGTATCTTGATCAGGTTGGCAAAGCTAACGGAACCAAGATCACCATCAAAGAGTTCGTTCGTTTCGAGACCGGCGAAGGTATCGAGAAGAGACAGGACAATTTCGCTGAGGAAGTTATGGCACAAGCAGGTGCCGCTGCGAAGTAATCCGTTCGGACCCTATAATCGAATCTGTAATCAGGCGCTGTGCAAATGCTGCACAGCGCCTGTTTCGCTTAACGCACAAATAAGAGTCCGGCGCCGGGTTCACAAATAAGACTTATTTATAGTATTTTGATTCGCGCAACTGTGTTGTATAATGGAGAATCAGAAGAATACCCTTGGACGGAGGATCACATTGAAGATTCGAAAGATCAATGATACGACTATAAACTGCATAATCACACAGGATGACCTTAAAAAGCACGGCATCGACCTCGACGACCTCTTCGACCGAAGGAAGAACGCCGTGGAGTTCATCCGGAGGATCATTTTAAAGGCGGCAAGTTCAGTAAACCTGAACATTAAGAACGACTACACATCCATGCGGATCTCGGTCCTTCCGGACCAGTCCGTAAGTCTGACGATCTCCCAGGATCCGGTGGAATCGGCCAAGATCCGGGAACACAAGGAATTGGCAGCGGAGCAGGGGGAGAGAAAGAGAGACGATAAGGAAGTTATAAGACAAACGTCGGTGCGAAGGACGTCTCTGACATCTGAAAGCGGCACATATGTGTTTCAGTTTTCATCTGTTATGGAGACTGCGAAGTGCTGCAGGATACTCGCATCCTGCAGGGGAATAGAGACTTCGCTCTATTTTGTCAGGGAGACGGGCGCCTATTATCTGCTCGTAGCGAAAGGAACAGATCCTTCTGAGGACTACAGCAGTATCGTGCTCAGTCTCAATGAGTTCGGCAGCATGGTGTCCTGCGATGAAATCACGCTGGCTTATCTTAAGGAGCACAGCGACTGCATCCTCAGAAGCAGAGCGGCGCAGCAGATTTCGGAGATTTACAGTTGAACACGGGAAAAGATTCGGGAAGCCGGCTGAATCAGTATATCGCTTCTTGCGGCGTCTGCTCCAGAAGAGAAGCGGACCGGCTGATCGAGGCTGGCAGAGTTAGTGTGAACGGGATCCCGGCGACGCAGGGAATGCGCGTGCTGGAGACCGATGAGGTTGCGGTTGACGGGCGTCCTCTGGGAGGAGCCCTCAAAAAAACCGTGGTTGCATTTTACAAACCTGTCGGAGTCACTTGTACAGAGAGTGACCGGCATGCGGACAGAACGCTTAATGAAGCCTTTTCTTTCCCTGTCAGACTGACATACGCCGGACGGCTCGACAGGGATTCGGAAGGGCTTCTTCTGATGACCAACGACGGAAATCTGATCGATAATATGATGAGAGGAGCCAACGGCCATGAGAAAGAGTATATTGTGCGCGTAAGGAGCAGGATCTCAGACGCTGACCTCGAACGCTTCAGAAAAGGAGTAAGGCTCAGGGAACTCGGCGTCACTACGCGCCCCTGCAAAGTTGAGCGCCTGGGGGATTATACCTTCAGGATCATCCTTACCCAGGGCCTGAACAGGCAGATCAGACGGATGTGCCGGGCTGTCGGAAACGAGGTAAGAAAGCTCAAGAGAGTGAGAGTGCTCAATATAGAACTCGGCCCCATGAAACCCGGCGAGCAGCGGATCATCAGGGGAGAAGAGCTGCAGGAACTCTACAGGATGGCTTCAAAGCCTTGAAAGGGTGTAAAATGGAACAGAAAATGAAGATCACTGCTGCCGAACAGAGCCGCATGAAGGAACTTACACAGATACTGAACCGCGCTTCGGAGGCTTATTATAATAAAGACACCGAGATCATGAGCAATTTCGAGTACGACAGGCTATATGACGAGCTGTCTGAACTTGAGAAGCGCACGGGTATCGTTCTCGCCGGATCGCCCACTGTGCACGTCGGATATACAGCGGCCGACGAACTGCCCAAGGAGAGGCACGAAAGCCCGATGCTGTCTCTTGATAAGACGAAGAGCCGGGAGGCTCTGGCGGAGTGGCTTGGGGACCAGGAAGGACTCCTTTCCTGGAAACTTGATGGTCTCACAGTTGTTCTGACTTACGAGAACGGGACTCTGGCAAAGGCAGTCACCAGAGGAAACGGGGAGATCGGCGAAGTGATCACGGATAACGCGAGAGTCTTCAAGAACCTTCCGGTGCACATTCCCTGCAAAGAGCCGCTGACTCTTCGCGGAGAGGCGGTTATCCGCTACTCGGATTTTGAGAAGATCAATGTGGAACTTGAGGCAGAAGCGGCGGCTTCGGGGAATCTTGCCGACGTACGCTATAAGAATCCCAGAAATCTGTGCAGCGGAAGCGTAAGGCAGCTCAACAACCGGATCACGGCCAAGAGACGTGTACGCTTTTACGCCTTCTCTCTGGTAAAAGCCGGCGATCTGGATTTTGGCAATTCCAGAGAGAAACAGATGGAGTTCCTGCGGGGACAGGGATTTGAGACAGTGGAATCTGTCCGGGTAAACTCCTCAAATGTCGCAAAAGAGGTAGACGAGTTCGAGAAGAGGATCGCCGATAACGACCTTCCTTCTGACGGCCTGGTACTCACTTTCGACGATATCGCTTACGGGGAATCCCTGGGAACTACGGCCAAATTTCCCAGAAATTCTATTGCTTTCAAGTGGGCGGATGAGATACAGGAGACCACACTGACAGATGTGGAGTGGAGCGCCAGCCGCACCGGACTGATCAATCCGGTGGCCGTATTTGAACCGGTGGAGCTGGAAGGTACCACGGTAAAGAGGGCCTCTGTTCATAACGTAAGTATTGTGAAGGACTTAAAACTCGGGATCGGAGACAGGATCACGGTCTACAAAGCCAATATGATCATACCCCAGATCGCCGAGAACCTGACAGGATCCGGCACTCTCGTGATCCCTTCCAAATGTCCTGTGTGCGGGCAGGATACCCGCATTAGAAGGGACAACGATACGGAAGTCCTGATCTGCACAAATCCTGACTGCGCCGCGAAGAAGATAAAGGCGTTCTCGCTTTTTGTCAGCCGCAGCGCCATGAATATCGACGGACTCTCCGAGATGACTCTGGAGAAACTGATCGCGGCCGGACTGATCCATAACTTCGCGGACATCTATCATCTTGACGCGCACAGAGATGTGATCGAGAATATGGACGGTTTCGGGAAGAAATCCTGTGACAGGCTGCTCGAAGCAGTCGAGAAGTCCCGGGAGACTACGCCTGCCAGAGTGCTGTGCGCGGCGGGGATACCCGGCGTCGGCACCTCGGGAGCAAGGGTCCTGTGTTCGAACTTTCACGACGACATCGATGAGATCAGGAAGGCGGACAGGGAGACACTCTCCTCAGTCGAGGGAATAGGCCCGGTCCTCGCGGAGAACATAGCCGGATATTTTGAGGATGAGCGCACAGCCTCGGCTTTCGACGCGCTCCTTGCGGAACTGCGGCTTCAGAGGGAGAACACGCAGGACGTTCAGCAGGTCCTCGCCGGCAAGACTTTTGTGATCACCGGCAAAGTCAACCATTTTGCAAATCGGGATGAACTTAAGGCAAAGATCCTCAGTCTGGGAGGAAAAGCAGCCGGAAGCGTATCCGCAAAGACTGATTACCTGATCAACAATGATGTGACTTCGTCGTCGTCCAAGAACAAGAAGGCCAGGGAACTCGGGATCCCGATCCTGTCGGAAGAGGAATTTCTTACAATGATCAGCGGAACATAAAGAATACGGAGGAACTGATATGCCTATCAAAATACAGAATGACCTGCCGGTCAAGGAAATACTGGAAAAGGAAAACCTGTTTGTAGTGGATGAAAACCGCGCTACGCATCAGGATATCCGCCCGCTGCAGCTCTGTATTCTGAATCTGATGCCCAAGAAAGAGGAGACGGAGCTCCAGCTTCTCAGAATGCTGTCCAACACGCCGCTGCAGATCGACATCACTTTCATGAGGATGAGCTCCCATAAATCTCTCAACACCCCGATCTCCCACCTGCAGAAGTTCTATTACACGTTTGAGGAACTAAGAGAGCAGAGATTCGACGGTCTGATCATAACAGGCGCTCCTGTGGAAAAGATGGAGTATGAAGAAGTGGACTACTGGCCCGAGCTCTGCGATGTTTTTGCGTGGAGCAAGACCAATGTATTCAGCACATTTCATATCTGCTGGGGAGCCCAGGCAGGTCTCTATTATCATTACGGCCTGAAAAAGAGAATGCTCTCGGAGAAGCTGTTCGGCGTCTATTCCCACAAAGTGCGTCACAGAAGAGAGCCTCTGGTCCGGGGATTTGACGACTATTTCCTGATCCCCCACAGCCGTTATACCGAGGTGCCGGCCAGGGCCCTTCACGGATGCAGGGACCTGAAGATCCTTGCGGAGTCTGAGGAAGCCGGAGTCCTGCTGTGCATGTCAAGGGATGGAAGGATGATCTTTATCATGGGACACGCGGAATATGACCGCAACACTCTCAGGGACGAGTACTTCAGGGATGCGCGCAAAGGGCTCGGCACCGCGATCCCGATCAACTATTTCCCGGATGATAACCCTGATAATAAGCCGCTTCTCGAGTGGCGCGCCCACAGCTACCTCCTGTACAGCAACTGGCTCAACTATTACGTCTATCAGCGGACGCCTTACGATCTGAACGAGATCCGCTGAAGAAACCTTCCGCGCTCTCAGACGGGAAGCGGACCCGAAGTTTGGAGAACAGGACAACAGTATGGATGATCTGCATTTGAAACAAACAGAGAAGAGATGCTTTTCGGTGCTCTCCGGCACATCAAAAAACAGTGAAGAATTCATGGATTCTCCCACCTTTTTCCTGAGCAGAGCCGCTATGAGAGACCGGCTTTGGCTTCTGATCTTTTTAGAGGCTCTGATCGCGATCGAAAACGGATCCGAGGAATACTTTGAGACCGACTACATAATGGCCGTCAATGAGTACCTGGTCAGGAGATCGGATCTTTCCGTGCGCATGCTCAACACGTGGATCGGGGGACAGAACTTCCGCTCTATGCAGGAGGTGACGGATTTCTTCAATGACCGGTACCGGGTCACGGGCCAGTTCTTTAGGGACAATCAGCTTCTGTGCCGCAGGGAGTGGCAGGAAGCCGCTTCCGTATACAGAGCGAGGTGGATCGAGGCAGTCAGGGCCCAGGAGGATATTCCCGAGGAGCTCGCGCCGTACGATGAGAAACTCGGGGAGCGCAGATTCAGGGAAAATCCGGTGCAGTACCTGCTTGGGATCAGGGAGGAAGAGCGGCTTCGTTTTATTGCCCTGATCACAGAGTGCATTTATGAATATGAACATGCGGCCGGAACAAATGTAGCAGTGAGGACCCAAAAGAGCATCGGAGATTTCGTGAGAGATTTCGGAAACCTGCTCAATACCTATATCAAGTACCCGGAGGACCCGGAGGTCCAGACGCTGACACTGATGGTCCATATGGATATGAACAGCAGGGATTTCAAGGACGACGCCAGAAGAAGATCTTTCTTTGGCGAGTACCTGAGGTCCGCGGCATATAAGTGGCACACAAATGCCGCGGGCTGCAGGAAAGCGGTGAGTGAGAAATGGGAGGAGTATGGCGCTCTGTTCAGACATTTTCCGCAGGATGTCAATGAGCCCGGAGTACCTGAGCTGTATCTTGATGAAGCTGTTCTCAATATTCCGGAATTTCAGAAGGAACCTTTGAAATTCCTCAGACAGCAGATGAAGAGAGAGCAGTCGATCCATTTTTTGACGATGCTGCACGCCTCCTCCGGCACTCCGGAGAATTCCGCTCTTGCAGCTTATCTGATCACAAGGTGGCTGTTATCGCCGGAGCAGGAATACGCCACCGAGATGGACTCCTTCTTCGGATGGGACAACAGGACTGATGAAGAGAGAAACTTTACGATCGAACAAGCGGTCCGCGATCTCGTATCCATCTGGAGATATAATTACAAGAAGTGCAGAAATACGGTGAAGACCGACTGGGCGGTTTTCGAAGAAGCATATGGCCATGTGATCGCCGACAACGTAGTGCCCGAAGATCTTCAGGCATTTGCCGACATACTTGAGAATAACGAATTTGTTGAGGACCCGATCAGTATCCTGAGGGATATGGACAAGGAGGAGATCGAGAAGTTCGTCGACTTCTGCGGAGCCCTCAACGGGATGGATGAACACGACGCCGCAGTATTTGCGGAAGCCGCCATAACCTGGCTTGAAAACCCGTCCAACGACGCCGCGCGGCAGCTGATGGACAGGATCGGAGGATGGAAGGCCGCAGGAGTACAGGGAGAGATTTCCGCGCTCAGGGATTTCTTTGAAAAATCCGCGGTCTCCTGGAAATTCAATTACGGAGGACTCCGAAGCAGCGCGGTGTATAACCGCAAAACCTACTTCCTTGAGCTTTCCGAGCACAAAGGTGAGAACAGAACGGAGAGTTCAAGGCAGGAACTCAGGTCCTTTGAACGGATCATGCGGGAGGAGCGTTTTAAGAGTCACCCCGTAAGTTACCTTCGGGGCATGAGCCAGCTGCAGTGCGAGAGGTTTCTTCTGTATCTGGCCGCTGTATCGGGAATGGATCCGGACAGCGCCCTTCGCTTCGCAGTGATCTTCAAGAACGCGATCTTTTATCCCAACGACGGACTCAGAAAGAGAGTCGATACGATCCTTGGACGGCGCAGCCGCGACGACAGACAGAGAATGGGATATATTGAGGAACTTCTCAGGGGATCCGTGAGTGAATCGGGATTAAGCGATGAAAAGCGCAGAGAAGTTGAAGATAACTGGAGCCTGTACGCAAAGGCGTTTGATGACCGGCAGGAGAAACAGAAGAAAAATCACTGGGAACTCAATGAACTGGGTGTAAGGAAACTGTTCCGCTACTGCACGACCGGTAAGGAGAGCGCGAGTACAGTAAGACCGGAGGATGAGGGAACAGTCGTCGTTAAACTTCTGGGAGATGAGGAACCTGTAAGTGTCGGCTTCAAGGATGTCGCCTTAAGTTCAGACAGGATCTACAGCGAGCAGGTGGGGGAGATCCTTCGATTTATGCTCGGACAGCTTGAGATGTTCCACCTTCGCGGGGAGAACAGGAATCAGCGCACATATCCTGTGACCTACCCCGTCGACAGGATCCGCGTCCGCAGGGATGCTTACGGTGAGAAGATACAGTGGACTGATTCTGAAACTACGGTCTGCCAGCTCCTTTATCTGGCTGTGGGAGCGGAACTTCTTCCGCCGATCCATCAGGAAGTTAACACAAGGAGCGGTGAAGTAACTCTGATACTCAAACTGGATGAGGCCGGCGCTGACAAAATAGAGACGATCCTCAGAAGCATATAAAAAGGGCTTGTCCAAAAAACTGCGCTTAACGAAATAATATAGATTTTTATTAAAATTTTATATTTACACTTGGAATCAACGAAAATATAATAGAAAAGTGAGATTCCTAAAGGGAATGATTATAGACGTACTGGTACAGGAGGTTTGAAAAACATGTCTGGTAAAGATCCGGAACTGTCACGACTTGGAGAGGCACTCAGCAGTGCAAGATCTGCATACGCAGAAGCAAAAAAAATCACAGATGAGGCCAAGGCGCGCCTGAATGAAACAGGTAGCAGGATCCAGACCTTTAATGCGAAGATCACCGAGCTGAAGAAAGGAATTGACTCTGAGTATAACGCTATGAGAAGTGAGCGCGCTGGCGGCGACAGAGATGCGGCCGACGAGCATCGCTCGATGGCACAGTCAATGCAGGAGAAACTCACTGAGATCTATGAATCCAAGAAATCCTGCTTCGGAGAGCTTGATGAAGCGCGGGCAGCGTTCAACAAAGCCCTTGACGCCCAGAAGATCCTCAGGGATAAGGTCCAGGAAGCATGGGACGGATTTAACGCAAGGCTTGAATACCTGAAAGAGGAAAATGCTAAGGAACAGGCCAAGTGGAAGGAGAAACCCTGCAAGATCTGCGGAGTTCCGATCCGTTACAATACTGAGTGGAAGCACATACCGAACCTTTGCAAGGAATGTTTTGACAAAGATAAGGAAAACTGGGAAGACCGCAAATGCGCCAAGTGCGGCAAGACTTTCAGGATCAATAAGGGCTGGGAGCATATTCCCACGATCTGCGGCGACTGCAGAAAGATCGTAAGGGCAGAGAAGTCAGCCAGAATGCAGGCGGAGAAGGAAGCTCAGGAAGAGAGCGCCAGACTTGCGCGCGAGGAGAGGGAGGCTGCGGCTTCTGCTCTTGTAGACGTCGCCAACGAGGCCGTAAGCGAGATCGCTCCTGCCTTGGAGGTATCGGAGAATGTCCGAAATATTTGAAGTTACGATCAGAAGCGGGGAAACGCTCAAAGGCTGGCACTGGCCTGCGAAAGACCCTGTGACAAATCTTACGATCATTACCGGAATGAATGAATACGCGAAGCGCTATGAGCCGTTTGCGGAATGGATGAATGAGCAGCATGTCAATATTTGGTGCCTTGACGCTTTCGGACAGGGGCTTAACGCGCCGTCTGAAGATATGCAGGAGAGATGGCCGGAGGGCGCTTTTGACAAAACAGTGAAGGCGATCTTTCAGATGGTGAAGCTTGCGTCTTCCAACGGCCTTCCCACTTTTCTTATGGGCCATTCTATGGGGTCCTTTATGGTACAGGCGTATTTGGAAAAGTATCCGTGCAGTACGAACGGCATTATTCTGTGCGGATCCAACGGCGGACAGGCAAGTCTGATGAAGACAGGATACACCCTTGCAAGAAGCATTGTGCGCGACAATAACTGGTATCAGAGCAGTCCCGCCCTGCAGAATATGGGAATGGGGAGTTTCTCCAAAGCGGTAAAGGACCGGGAGACGGATTACGACTGGCTCTCATACAACAAGGAAAACGTTCAGGCCTATATCAACGATCCCTGGTGCGGACACGAGAACACCGGAGGTTTCTGGAAAGAGTTCCTTAAGGGGCTGTCCAGGATCTGGGACAAGAACGAGATGGCCAAGATATCCCGCAGAGAGAAGATTTACATCATTTCCGGACAGGATGATCCGGTCGGCCGCATGGGGAAAGGACCGGTATGGCTCTGGAGAAAATACAGAAGTCTCGGACTTACAGGAGCAACTTTAAAACTATACCCGAATATGAGGCATGAGATCCTCAATGAGACCGGTAAAGAGATCGTCTATAAAGATGTTCTCAGTTTCGTCCAACCTGGTTACAGATAGAATATACAAATAGGATATAGCCTGTTTGTATATTTTGACCAAAACCACCCGTTTACATGCTTTCTTTTAGTGGATTCCCACGTCTTACAATTTGCGCTTTTCAATGTTAAGATTAGCGTATTGTAACCGATGTGCGAATTATCGCTCAATATCTAAGGAGGCAGCATGGGTGGTTTTTTTGGCGCCGCACTGCGTGAGGATGTGGCATTTGATCTGTTTTATGGAACGGACTATCATTCACACCTTGGAACAAGGCGCGCCGGTATGGCGCTTTATGATTCGAAAAGCGGGTTTGACAGGGCGATCCACAACATAGAGAGCTCGAATTTCAGACCTAAATTTGAAAAAGATCTGGCAAAGATGAAGGGAAATCTCGGCATAGGGTGCATCAGCGATTATGAGCCCCAGCCGCTGATCGTCCGCTCGCATCATGGCACTTATGCCATTACTACTGTGGGACGGATCAACAATATCAGGGAACTGACGGATATGCTTTTTGGCGGTACGCACTCTCATTTCCTGGAAATGAGCGGCGGCGATATCAATCCCACCGAGATGGTCGCCTCCCTGATCAACCAGAAAAAGGATATTCTCGAGGGAATAAAGTATGCGCAGGACATGATCGAGGGCTCTATGACATTCCTGATCATGACGCCCAAGGGCATCTATGCTTCCAGGGATAAGTGGGGCAGGACTCCCTGTGTGATCGGAAAGAAAGATACAGGGTACTGTGTATGCTTTGAGAGTTTCTCCTTCCTCAATCTCGGATACACGACGGAGAAAGAACTCGGCCCCGGCGAAGTTGTCTTCATCGATCCGGAAGGATATGAAGTAAAGATACCGGCCCGCAGGGAGATGAGGATCTGCAGCTTTTTGTGGATCTATTACGGATTCCCGGCGTCCTCCTACGAGGGACTTAATGTCGAGGACATGAGGTACGGCTGCGGCCGCAAACTTGCGGAAAGAGACTTAAGACGCGGAAACATTCATCCCGACTGTGTCGCGGGCGTGCCGGATTCAGGCGTCGCGCACGCTATCGGCTACGCGAACAGATCAAACGTTCCCTATTCGAGACCGTTTGTGAAATATACGCCCACATGGCCCAGGTCCTTTATGCCGACCCAACAGAGCAGGAGAGATCTGATCGCCAAGATGAAGCTGATCCCGATTCACGAACTGATCGAGGGCAAAAAACTCCTCCTGATCGATGATTCCATTGTCAGGGGCACTCAGCTCAGAGAGACTACTGAATATCTGTACAGCAGCGGCGCAAGCGAAGTACACATAAGACCCGCCTGTCCGCCCCTTGTGTTCGGATGCAAGTACCTCAACTTCTCCCGTTCAGACTCTGAGAAAGAACTGATCACGCGAAGAAAGATCGAGATGCTCGAGGGAACATCCAAATTTACGGATGAAATGGTCGAAAAGTATACGGATCCCGATTCGGACCAGTACCACGCAATGCTCGAGGAGATCAG
>Ga0256404_1007758_pt1 | contig 16711 bp, 6 predicted proteins | sample RumenRJG_01DNA_FD_185990 | JGI IMG/M metagenome (GOLD analysis project Ga0256404, IMG submission 185990) | Bovine rumen microbial communities from Lethbridge, Alberta, Canada - RJG_01 | ecosystem: Host-associated > Mammals > Digestive system > Stomach > Rumen | place: Canada: Alberta | collected...
CCGGTGGACTTCATCTCCGGCCCCAGGGAAATGTCCGCGCCCCGGATCTTCTCAAAGGAGAAAACCGGCATCTTGACGGCGTACAGCGGCCGGTCGGGCTGCAGCCCCGGCGCGTATCCCAGTTCCTTAAGCTTCTTTCCGCAGACCACCTGCACAGCCAGCGGGATCAGGGGGATCCCGGTGACCTTGGAAATGTAAGGCACGGTGCGGGAGGAGCGCGGGTTCACCTCGATGATCCATACCTCATCCCCCGCTGCAATGAACTGGATGTTGATCATGCCGGACACGTGCAGCGCCCGGGCCAGTTTTTCCGTATAAGAGACGATGGTCTTCCGGACCTGGTCTGACACGGAACGGGCCGGGTAAACGGAGATCGAATCTCCGGAATGGATGCCGGTGCGCTCAATGTGTTCCATGATCCCGGGGATCAGGATGTCCTCTCCGTCGCAGACCGCGTCCACCTCCAGCTCCGTCCCCCGGATATATTTGTCCACCAGGATGGGATGCTCCTGCCGGACCGTGTTGATGTCCGAGATAAAAGCGCGGACGTCCGCATCGCTCACCGCGATCCGCATGCCCTGGCCGCCCAGCACATAGGAAGGCCGCACCAGGACGGGATATCCCAGACGTGCGGCGGCATCGGCCGCCTCCTCCGCCGTGAAGACGGTGTCCCCGGCGGGCCGGCGGATCTCCTCCTGCGCCAGGATCTCGTCAAAACGCTCCCGGTCCTCCGCCGCGTCCACCCACTCCGGCGCGGTGCCCAGGATCGGCACGCCCATCTCCGTGAGATGCTGGCTCAGGCCGATGGCGGTCTGGCCGCCGAACTGCACCACTGCCCCGTCAGGCCGCTCCAGCTCGATCACGTTCCGGACATTTTCCGGGGTCAGAGGCTCAAAGTACAGCCGGTCCGCGATGTCAAAGTCCGTGGACACCGTTTCCGGATTATTGTTGATGATGATGGTCTCATATCCTTCCTTCCGGAAAGCCCATGCCGCGTGGACACTGCAGAAATCGAACTCGATCCCCTGTCCGATGCGGATCGGCCCGCTGCCCAGGATGAGGACCTTTTTCTTTTTCGCGCCGCTGTGTTCTCCGGCGTCTGCAGGTCTGTCAGCGCCGCTGTGCTTCCGGATGAACTCCGCTGCCTCGTCCTCCGCCCCGTAGACCGAGTAGAAATACGGGGTCTCCGCCTCGAACTCCGCGGCGCAGGTGTCGACCATCTGGAAGGCGGGCATGATTCCCTTCTCCTTCCGGATCCGGCGCACCTCCGCTTCAGTCTTTCCCGAGAGCCGCGCGATCACGGCATCCGGGAATTCCTGACGCTTTGCCCGCTCCAGAAGGGCGATGCTCAGGTTCTCGTCCCGGAGCCGCCGCTCCGTCTCCACCAGATTCCGGACCTTCTCCAGGAACCAGGGATTGATCATGGTCAGTTCATGAAGGCGGTCGATGCTGACACCCCGCCGGAAGGCTTCTGCCAGAAGCCAGACCCGCCGGTCATCGGGGACCCGGAGCCGTTTTTCCAGATCGTAATTGTCCAGGCCTGAGAAATCGCAGGAATCCAGACTGTCCACATGCTGCTCCAGAGAGCGGACGGCCTTCATCAGACCGCCTTCGAAGCTTCCGCTGACCGCCATCACCTCGCCGGTGGCCTTCATCTGGGTCCCCAGCACATGATCCGCGGTGCGGAACTTGTCGAAGGGCAGCCGCGGCATCTTGACCACGCAGTAATCCAAAGCCGGCTCAAAGCAGGCCGTGGTCTTCCCGGTGACCGCGTTCCGGATTTCGTCCAGACGGTATCCCAGCGCCGCCTTCGCCGCCACTCTGGCGATGGGATAGCCCGTGGCTTTGGATGCCAGCGCCGAGGACCGGGAAACCCGCGGGTTCACTTCGATCACGATATATTCGAAGCTTTCGGGATGCAGGGCGAACTGAACGTTGCAGCCCCCGACGATCTCCAGCTCCGAAATGATGTTCCGCGACGCTGTGCGCAGCATCTGGTATTCCTTGTCAGTCAGCGTCTGGGAAGGCGCCGCCACGATGGAATCCCCTGTATGGATTCCCACCGGGTCCATGTTTTCCATGTTGCAGATGGTGATGACGTTTCCTGCACAGTCCCGCATCACCTCATATTCGATCTCTTTCCATCCCGCGATGCAGCGCTCCACCAGGACCTCATGCACGCGGGAAAGCCGGAGTCCTCCTTCCAGAAGACTTCGGCATTCCTCTTCGTTTTCCGCGATCCCGCCGCCGGAACCGCCCAGAGTGTAAGCGGGGCGCAGGACCACCGGATAGCCGATCCGCGCTGCCGCGGCGAGGCCTGCATCGACCGCACGGACGATCTCCGACTCCGCCACCGGCTCCCCGATCTTCTGCATGGTCTCCTTGAACAGAAGACGGTCCTCCGCCTTCCGGATGGTCTCTGCCCTGGCGCCGATCAGCCGCACGCCCTGTGAATCCAGAAACCCTTCGTCGTCCAGAGTCATGGCCAGATTCAGCCCCGCCTGTCCGCCCATGGTGGGCAGCAGCGCGTCGGGCCGCTCTTTTTTGATCAGGGCCTTCAGCACCGGAACCGTCAGCGGTTCTATATAGACGTGGTCCGCGATGTCCCCGTCTGTCATGATGGTCGCCGGGTTGGAGTTCAAAAGGACCACCTCGATCCCCTCTTCCCGCAGTGCCCGGCAGGCCTGGGTGCCTGCGTAGTCAAACTCCGCTGCCTGCCCGATCACGATCGGCCCCGAGCCGATCACCAGTACCTTCCGAATATCCGGATCCCGCATGATTTATTTCTCCTCCATCATCCTGAGGAATTCCCGGAACAGCTCTCCTGCGTCGCCGGGTCCGGGGCTGGCCTCCGGGTGAAACTGGACCGTCAGGATGTTCTGCTTCACGTAGCGCAGGCCCTCGTTGGTGCCGTCGTTCAGGTTCACGAAGGCCGGCACCGCCACCGTCTCCGGCAGCGAACCGTTGACCACTGCGTAGCCATGATTCTGGGAAGTAATATACACTTTCCCGGTACGCAGGTCCTTCACCGGCTGGTTCGCGCCCCGGTGCCCGAATTTCAGCCGCGCCGTGTCCCCGCCCATGGCGAGAGCTGTCAGCTGATGACCGAGGCAGATGGCGAACAGCGGGATCCCCGACAGAGCCAGCTTCCGCACTTCAGCGATGAGAGCGGGTTCCTCCTTCGGATCCCCCGGCCCGTTGGAGAGCATGATGCCGTCCGGCTTTCCGTCAAGGACCGTCTCCGCCGGCGTGTTCCATGGGTAGACCGTCACGCTGCAGCCCAGAGACTGCAGGGAGCGGATGATGTTCCGCTTGGTTCCTGTGTCCAGCAGGGCGACCCGCTTCCCGGAACCGGAGACTTCCGCCCCGGCTTGTCTTACGCCGGTCATGGCTCCGCCGGATCCGGGTCTGACGGATGCCGGGCTGCCGGTCCCCTGCGGCATCGCCGGGTATTCCCGGATCTCCGCGGACGAGGTTTTCCGCACCACGCCTTCGACTTTGTAAGCCCGGATCCGCTCCAGCAGCGCCGGCATTTCTTCTTCGCCGTACTCCCGCGTCGTGATGCAGCCGTTCATGGTCCCCTTGTCCCGGATCTGCTTTGTCAGATGCCTGGTGTCGACTCCCGCGATCCCGGTGATCCCGTATTTCTGCAGAAAATTCCGAAGCGTGTTCTCCGCCCGCCAGCTGCCGGGCGTCCCGGAGATCTCCCGGACGATAAGTCCGTCCGCAAAAGGCCTTCCGGATTCCATGTCCCCGGCGCACACTCCGTAATTCCCGATCAGCGGGTAGGTCAGCGCCACTGCCTGTCCGGCGTAGGACGGATCTGTCAGAATCTCCTGATACCCTGTCATGGAGGTGTTGAAAACGATTTCGGAGATGACCTCCCCCGGCGTTCCGGCCGGGCGGCCTTCATAGACCGTGCCGTCCTCCAGGATCAGATAAGCCTTCATACTGTATACCCCATCAGATACTCATCGACCTCTTTCGCGCAGGCCCGGCCTTCCGCGATGGCCCACACCACCAGGGACTGGCCCCGGCGCATATCCCCCGCGGAGAAGACTCCCGGCACGCTGGTGCAGTACCGGCCTTCCGGCGTCTGCACCGTGTTCCGGCCGCTCAGGGCCGTTCCGAAGGCCTCGGGCGTGTAGCTCTCACATCCGGTGAATCCCGCAGCGATCAGAAGAAGGTCGCACTTCAGAGTCTGTTCCGTCCCTTCCTGCGGCACCGGTCTTCCGTGTTCCATCTTCACCCTGACCGTGACGATGGACTTCAGCTTTCCGTTCTTTCCGGTGACCAGCTTCTTCACCGTGGTCTCATAGACCCGCGGATCGCGGCCCCAGAGGGCCATCGCTTCCTCGTGCCCGTAATCCGTGCGTTTTGTCTTCGGCCACTCCGGCCAGGGGTTTGACGGCAGCCGCTCTTCCGGCGGTTCCGGCATCATCTCCAGCGCCGTGACGGACTTGCATCCGTGGCGGATCACCGTGCCGATGCAGTCGTTTCCGGTGTCGCCGCCGCCTACCACCACCACATGCTTATTCTTCGCACTGACAAAACCGCCGGTGCGGAGCAGCGCTTCCGCGCTCAGATCCCCGCTCTTCAGAAGGCTCTTTGTGGTACTCTTCAGGAAATCCACGGCGTAATATACTCCGCCGATCTTTTCCGGGTCCGCCCCCACAAGCGGCCGCGCCTGTTTCGCGCCGCAGCAGAGCACCACCGCGTCGTACTCCCTCAAAAGCCGGTCCGCCGCTTCCCTGCCGCGGATATCCGTGCCGGTGTGGAATTCCACGCCCTCCTGCTCCATGAGCCGCTGGCGCCGGAACACCACTTCCTTGTCCAGCTTCATGTTCGGGATCCCGTACATCAGAAGTCCGCCGATCCGGTCTTCCCGCTCATATACGCATACACTGTGGCCTCTCCGATTCAGCCAGTCGGCAGCAGCGAGGCCGGAAGGCCCGCTTCCTACGACTGCCACCCGCTTTCCGCTGCGGATCTTCGGGATCCGCGGCCGGATATAACCGTGGGCAAAGGCCCATTCCACCAGGTATTTCTCATTCTCGTGGACGCTGACCGGGTCTGTATGTTCCCCGCAGGTGCAGGCTTTCTCGCAGAGGGCCGGACAGACTCTTCCGGTGAACTCCGGAAAACTGGATGTTTTCTGCAGCCGGTCAAACCCGTGGCCCGGATGCTTAAGCCAGATCTGGTCGTTCCATTCCGGGATAAGGTTGTGGAGCGGACAGCCCACCACCATGCCGGAAAGCTTCATCGCGGACTGGCAGAAGGGTACGCCGCAGTTCATGCACCGTCCGGCCTGCCGGATCCGCTCTTCTTCATTCATGGGATCCCGGAATTCCGCAAAGCTCCGGATCCGCTCCTCCGGCGGGATCACCAGGTCATCCTTCCGACGAAACTCCAGAAATCCTGTCGCTTTACCCATTTCCGCTCCCCCCCATCTCGTGCGCGGTGCGCGAGACGCCTGCGTCCGCGGTGCGCGCGCGTTCCCTGTCGTGCGCGGTGCGCGGGACGCCTGCGTCCGCGGTGCGCGCGCGTTCATTGAAGGCTTCCAGGACCGCCTCGTCATGGGGCAGGCCCCGTTCCTCAAAGCGGCTGATAGCCGTCATCATTTTCTGGTAATCATTCGGGACGATCTTCTTGAAATCCGGGATCCATCGGTCCAGATCCGAAAGGATCTCCGCCGCGAAGGCAGATCCGGTCTCCCGTACATAATCCTCAAGGATCCCCTTCAGCTCAGCGACATCGTATTTCTCCGTCACTTCTTCAAGAGAGGCCATGTCCTTGTTCATCCTGAGGTACAGCGTGTGCTCCCGGTCCAGGACGTAGGCAATACCGCCGCTCATGCCGGCGGCGAAGTTCTTGCCGGTCATGCCCAGGATCACCGCGCGGCCGCCGGTCATGTACTCCAGGCCGTGGTCTCCGCAGCCCTCCGCCACCGCCAGCGCCCCGGAATTCCGGACGCAGAAGCGCTCTCCGGCGACGCCGCAGACATAGGCTTTGCCGGATGTGGCACCGTACAGGGCCACGTTCCCGAGGATGATATTGTCGTGGGCGGTGTATCCCGCGTCATCCGGCGGGGTGATCACCAGCTTTCCTCCGGAAAGCCCCTTTCCGAAGCCGTCATTCGCATCGCCCTTCAGGCGGATCGTCAGTCCCTTCGGGATAAAGGCTCCGAAGGACTGTCCTCCGCCGCCGGTGCATTCCACCGTGACTGTGTCCTCCGGCAGCCGGTCTCCGTACCGCCTTGTGATCTCGCTGCCCAGGATGGTGCCGAAGGTGCGGTCGATGCTGGAGACCTCGGCCTTGATCCGGATCTTCCGGGATCCGCTGCCCTTCTTCCCGCTGTCCTCAGCCTCCAGACTGTCCAGGGCCGGCAGCAGCAGCTTTTCGTCCTTGGTGCGCTCCAGATGGAAGTCATAGACCTTTTCCGGGCGGAAGTGGGTCCCCTCATGAGAGACATATTTCCGGTCCAGGATCCTCGAAAGATCCGCCAGACTGCTCTGCGGCACCGGAAGGACGTCCTTCCGCTTCAGGCAGTCCGTGCGGCCCACCATCTCCTCCAGCGTGCGGAAGCCAAGGGAAGCCATGATCTCCCGGAGCTCCTGCGCGATAAAGCGCATGAAGTTCATGATGTGCTCCGGCTTTCCCTTGAACCGCTTTCTCAGGGTCTCGTTCTGGGTAGCAATGCCCGCCGGGCAGGTGTCCTTCGAGCAGACACGCATCATCATGCAGCCCATGCAGACCAGCGGCGCGGTGGCAAAGCCGAATTCCTCGGCCCCCAGCATGGCGGCAATAGCCACGTCCCTGCCGCTCATCAGCTTGCCGTCCGTCTCCAGGATGACCCTCTCCCGGAGGCCGTTCTCGATAAGTGTCTGGTGTGTCTCACTGATTCCCAGCTCCCAGGGAAGTCCCGCGTGGTGGATGGAGGAGTGCGGCGCCGCGCCGGTGCCTCCGTCATATCCGCAGATCAGGATCACCTGGGCCCCTGCCTTGGCCACGCCGGAAGCAATGGTCCCGACACCGGCCTCGGAGGCAAGCTTCACGGAGATCCGTGCATCCCTGTTCGCGTTCTTTAAGTCGTAGATCAGCTGAGCCAGATCCTCGATGGAATAGATATCGTGGTGCGGCGGCGGGGAGATCAGCGACACGCCCGGGGTCGAAAACCGGGTCGCCGCGACCCAGGGATAGATCTTCTTCCCGGGCAGATGGCCGCCTTCGCCGGGCTTCGCGCCCTGGGCCATCTTGATCTGGATCTCCAGTGCGCTGTTCAAGTAGGCACTCGTCACGCCGAAGCGGCCGGAAGCCACCTGCTTCACCGCGCTGTTCCAGATGGTGCCGAAGCGGTCCTCCGCTTCTCCGCCCTCGCCGGTGTTAGATTTTCCTCCCAGAGTGTTCATGGCCTCCGCCATGGTCCGGTGGGCCTCCTCGGAGATGGAGCCGTAGGACATGGCTCCGGTCTGGAACCGCTTCACCAGGCTGTCCACGCTCTCCACCTCGTCGATGGGCACCGGTTCCCCGGCAGGCACGAACTGCAGAAGCGCCCGCAGCGTGTGGGGTCTGCCCGCATCGTCCACCATGGCGGTGTACTGCCTGAATTTCTCATAGCTGTTTTCCCGCACCGCCTGCTGGAGAAGAATGATGGTCTCCGGCCGGTACAGGTGGTCTTCCTTCTCGTCCCCGCTCCGCAGCGCGTGGAAGCCGCTGGAATCGAGGGTCGTATCCACCGTCAGGCCCAGGGGATCGAAGGCATGGTCATGCCGGGACGCGATATTTTCGCTGATCTCCTTCAGGCCGATGCCGCCGACGCGGCTGATGGTCCCGGTGAAATACTTGTCGATGAGCTCTTTTCCGAGACCGATGGCTTCGAAGATCCTGGCCGACTGATAGGACTGGATCGTGGAGATCCCCATCTTCGCCGCGGTCTTCACGACGCCGCCCAGCAGCGCCTTGTTGTAATCCGCGATGGCAGTGTGGTAATCCTTGTCCATGAGACCGAGGTCGATGAGCTCGGAAATGCATTCGTGGGCCAGGTATGGGTTCACGGCCCGCACGCCGAAGCCCAGAAGAGCCGCGATCTGATGCACGTCCCTGGGTTCGCCGCTCTCCAGGATCAGGGACACCGCCGTCCGCTTCCGGGTCTGCACCAGGTGCTGCTCCACGGAAGATACCGCCAGCAGCGACGGGATCGGCACATGGTTCTCGTCCACGCCACGGTCCGAGAGAATAATGATGTTGGCGCCCTCGGCCGCGGCCCGGTCCACGGAAATGTTGAGCTGGGTCAGGGCCTTCTCCAGGGAAGTGTTCTTGTAGAACAGAAGCGGGATGACCCGCGCCCGGAGATCCTTCCGGTCCAGAGCCTTGATGGCCAGAAGCTCTACCCCGGTCAGGATCGGCGAATCCAGCTCCAGAACACCGCAGTTCCCGCCCTTTTCCTCAAGAAGATTTCCGTCGGAGCCAAGGTAGACCGTGGTGTCCGTCACCACCTTCTCCCGGAGGGAATCGATGGGCGGGTTCGTGACCTGTGCGAACATCTGCTTGAAATAGTTGAACAGCGGCTGATGGTGCTCAGACAGCATGGCGATGGGGACGTCATGGCCCATGGACCCGGTGGGCTCGACCCCGTTCTCCGCCATGGGAAGGATCATGTTCAGGACGTCCTCGTAGCTGTAGCCGAAGACCTTGTAGAGGCGGTCGCGCATGGCCTGGGTGTGGACCGGGATCTTCCGGTTCGGCACCGGCAGATCCTTCATCTGCACCAGATAGCGGTCCAGCCATTCCCCGTAGGGGTGGCGCCCCGCGTAGCGCTCCTTGCACTCCTCGTCGGAGATGATGCGCTTCTGCTTCGTATCCACCAGAAGGAGCCTGCCGGGCTCCAGCCTGGACTTCTTGACGATGTGCTTCGGGTCAATGTCCAGGACGCCGACCTCGGACGCGAGGATCAGGCGCCCCGTGTCCGTCACATAGTAGCGGGAGGGCCGGAGTCCGTTCCGGTCCAGGGTAGCTCCCACCAGCTCGCCGTCGGTGAAAAGAATGGCCGCCGGGCCGTCCCAGGGTTCCATCATGGTGGCATAGTAGTGATAGAAATCCTTCTTTTTCTGAGACATGAAGCCGTTGTGCTTCCAGGGCTCCGGGATCAGCACCATCATGGCCAGCGGAAGGTCCATCCCGTTCATGGTCAGGAATTCCAGGGTGTTGTCCAGCATGGCGGAATCCGACCCTTCCCCCGCGATGACCGGGCAGATCCGGTCCATGTCCGCCTCCAGCACCGAAGAGTGCATCGTCTCCTCACGGGCAAGCATGCGGTCGATGTTGCCGCGGATCGTGTTGATCTCTCCGTTGTGTGCCAGCATCCGGTAGGGATGCGCCCGCTCCCAGGAGGGCGTCGTGTTGGTGGAGAAGCGGGAATGGACCACCGCGATGGCCGTGCGGTAATCGTGATCCTGCAGATCCGGATAGAACTGCCGGAGCTGTCCCACCAGGAACATGCCCTTGTAGACGATGGTCCGGGAGGAAAGAGAACAGATGTAGGTGTCCTCCGAGCTCTGCTCAAACTCCCGCCGGATCACGAAAAGCCGCCGGTCAAAGGCCAGCCCCTTTTCCAGAGTCTTCGGCCGGCCGATAAAGCACTGGCAGATGTACGGCATACAGTCCACTGCCCGCTTTCCCAGGATCTCCGGATGCACCGGGACCTTTCTCCAGCCCAGGAAGGGGAGTCCCTCCTTCTCTGCGATCACCTGCATCATCCGCATGGCAAAGGTTCGCTTCATGGTGTCCTGCGGCAGATAAAACATGCCGACGCCGTAGTCCCCGGCACCGCCGAGGCGGATCCCCTCCTGCTCCGCCGCCTTACTGAAAAAGCTGTGGGAGACCTGCAGCAGAATGCCGACGCCGTCGCCGACGGTGCCGGACGCGTCTTTTCCTGCACGGTGTTCCAGCTTTTCCACGATTTTCAGCGCGTCATCCAGGACGCCGTATTCCTGCGTCCCGTCGATATTTACGATCGTGCCGATCCCGCAGGCGTCCCTCTCCCGAAGGATCGCCTCCATGTCCGGTATCTTCTGCCCCATCTGTATTCCCCCGTATTCTTTTTCTGTTTGCGGAAACCGGGGCTCTGCCTCTGGCAGCGCCCCGGATCTGCGTGTTCAGGACTCTCCTGTGAGTCAAGTGTCGTTACAGTGTCGAGAACAGGATCTTCCCGTAGGTCGGGTACGGCAGGTACCGGTCCGGGATCAGGGTCTCGGCGTGATCGACATGCTCCCGGAGTCCGACCATGTCGGAGAGGACCTCCGCCTCATAGATCGAGGCGCGCTCCAGCTCGTCCTCCGCTTCCTCTGCCTTCTTCGTGTCCGCCGCCAGCTTTGCGAGGCCTTCGCAGATCTTTGCCGCGTCCGCGTCCAGCTCTGTCAGAAGCTTCTCCTCCGCCGTGCAGGCCAGGGACGGAAGCAGGGCCTTCCGGGCGCCCAGCACCTCCGAGAGATCCTTCACATAAGCGATCATTCCGTCCGCGAAATCCTTCCGGACCATCTCCTGCAGGGTCAGGGACTCAATGTGGATCGCCTTGGAATAGTTCTCGAGGACGATCTCGTAGCGGGACAGAAGCTCTTCCTTCGTGAGGATGTGATGCTTCGTGAAGAGACGCACGCTCTTTTCGGAGATCCAGCGCGGCATCGCGTCCGGCAGGGACTTCAGGTTGTCGAGGCCGCGGCTCTCCGCTTCCTTCACCCACTCATCCGTGTAACCGTTCCCGTTGAAGAGGACCTTCTTGTGCTCAGTCAGCATCTTCCGCAGCAGCTCCTTCAGTGCGTCGGAGAGCTCCTCCTGCGGGACTCCCTTCAGTTCGTCGTACATGTCGGAAAGGATATCCGCCACTGCGGTGTTGAGGACGATGTTGGGGTTCGCCACAGAGAGGGCGGAACCCGGCATGCGGAACTCGAACTTGTTTCCGGTGAAGGCAAAGGGCGAGGTGCGGTTCCGGTCCGTGGTGTCCCGCATGAAGTGCGGCAGCACCAGGGCGCCGGTCTCCATCTGCTTCTTGCCTGCCCCGTCGAAGAATTCCCCTTTTTCCATCGCGTCCAGGACCCTTGTAAGATCCTCGCCCAGGAAGATGGAGACGATGGCCGGCGGCGCCTCATTCGCGCCGAGACGGTGGTCGTTTCCGGCTGTCGCGACGGAGACCCGCAGGAGATCCGCGTACTTGTCCACCGCTGCGATCACCGCGATCAGGAAGGTCAGGAAACGCAGGTTCTCGCCCGGATGCCTGCCGGGATCCATCAGGTTGATGCCGGTGTTGGTCTGGATCGACCAGTTGTTGTGCTTTCCGGAACCGTTGATTCCCTCGAAGGGCTTTTCATGAAGCAGGCAGGCAAAACCGTGGCGGTCCGCCACCTTCTTCATCATCTCCATGGTCAGCTGGTTGTGGTCCGCTGCCACGTTCGCAGTCTCATAGACCGGCGCCAGTTCGTGCTGTGCCGGCGCGACCTCGTTGTGCTTGGTCTTCGCCGGAATTCCCAGCTTCCAGAGCTCCATATCCAGGTCGTGCATGAAGGCGGCGACCTTCGGCTTCAGGACTCCGAAATAATGGTCCTCCATCTCCTGGCCCTTCGGCGCGTTTGCCCCGAGGAGTGTTCTGCCGCAGAGCAGAAGATCCTTTCTCTGAAGGAAAAGCTCCTTGTCGATCAGGAAGTACTCCTGCTCGGAGCCGATGGTCGCGGTGACCCTGGTCACATCCTTCTCGCCTATCAGCTGCAGAAGCTTCACCGCCTCTGTGCTCAGCGCCTGCATGGAGCGGAGCAGCGGCGTCTTCTTATCCAGTGCCTCTCCGCCGTAAGACAGGAAAGCTGTGGGAATGTACAGCGAACCGTCCTTGATGAACGCGGGCGAGGACGGATCCCACGCGGTGTACCCGCGGGCCTCAAAGGTGGCGCGCAGACCGCCGGAGGGGAAGCTGGACGCGTCCGGCTCGCCCTTCACCAGCTCCTTTCCGGAAAACTCCATCAGGATCCCGCCGTTCTCCTCCGGGGAGATGAAGCTGTCATGCTTCTCCGCGGTCAGACCGGTCATCGGCTGGAACCAGTGCGTGAAGTGGGTGGCACCGTTCTCGACAGCCCATTCCTTCATGGCCGCCGCGACCGCATTCGCCACATCGAGCTCCAGGTGCGTTCCGTTCTGGATGGTCTTGCGAACTGCACGGTAGATATCCTTCGGGAGGCGGTCCTTCATGACCTTGTCGTTAAAAACCAGACTTCCGTAGATTTCGGGGATCGGAATCGCTTTTTCCATAATGCTGCCTCCTTTTCTTGCAGAAAGGCGCTCTGACGGCCGAAGCCCTCAGAGCGCCCTTGCTCTTTTGCGAAAATTCTGCCATAGATCGTTATTCCTGTCTAATACCCAAAGCGGACGGCCGGTCATACCAACAAAGTATGGCCGGGAACCCCCCGGATTTCTTGACCCGATAATAAGGAAATGTGATAATGTCCGCATCAGCAAAGGGGCTGCCGGAAGGCAGTCCCTGCGCATTTTTTCCTGCCGGAGCTGATTCCGGCGGGCGCGTACTTCCTCCGCGGAGGTGCGTGCGATTCCTGAATACTGGAGGTGCGTCATGTGTACAGTTCTTGGATACTGCGGAAAGAGCGGAAGCCCTGAGACATGCCGGGGCATGCTTGAGATCGCCGGTTCCAGAGGTCCGGATCAGACAGGACTTCTGCAGATCGGAAACGGGACCCTCGGTTTTGACCGCCTTGCGATCATGGGACTGACGGAGCACGGCATGCAGCCGTTCCTTTTAAATAACAATGCCTGCGTCTGCAACGGAGAGATCTACGGCTTCCGCCCGCTGAAGGAATACCTCTCCTCCATCGGGTACCGCTTTGAAAGCGAAAGCGACTGCGAGATCCTTCTCCCGCTGTACGATCGTCTTGGCGTCTCCATGTTCGCGTTCCTGGACGCGGAATTCGCCTGCATCATCTACGATGCCGCCGAGGATACCTTCATCGCAGCCCGGGATCCCATCGGCATCCGCCCCCTCTATTACGGATACGATGCCGCCGGCACCCTGGTCTTCGCCTCCGAGCCGAAGATGCTTACCGGCACCTGTGAGACCATCATGCCCTTCCCGCCTGGTCACTACTATAAGAACGGCGAGTTCGTCTGCTACCACGATCCTTCCCGCGTTGACAAATACAGCAGCGACGGCATGGATGAAATCGCGAAGAACATCCACGACCTTCTGCTGAAAGGAATCGAAAAACGCCTGGACGCCGACGCGCCGTTAGGCTTCCTGCTCTCCGGCGGCCTTGATTCCTCTCTGGTGTGCGGTGCCGCAGCGAAGCTTCTGGACCGCCCACTGGAGACCTTCTCCATCGGCATGGATGTGGACGCCATCGACCTCAAGTACGCCAGGGAAGTGGCAGAGTATATCCACAGCAATCATCATGAGGTCATCATCACCCGGGACGATGTGATCGGTGCCCTGGAGCCTGTCATCGCGGCTCTGGGAACCTACGACATCACCACCATCCGCGCTTCCATCGGCATGTACCTGGTGTGCAGGTGGATCCATGAAAATACCGACATCCGGGTCCTCCTCACCGGGGAGATCTCGGACGAGATCTTCGGCTACAAATACACGGATTTCGCGCCGGACGCGGAAGCCTTCCAGAAGGAAGCGGAAAAACGGGTGCGGGAGCTCCATATGTACGATGTGCTGCGGGCAGACCGCTGCATCTCCGTCCACTCCCTGGAAGCGCGGGTCCCCTTCGGCGATCTGGCATTTGTGGACTACGTCATGCACATCGACCCCGAAAAGAAGCTGAATCGCTACGGTATCGGAAAGTATCTTCTGCGCCATGCCTTTGAGAAGGATCAGCTGATCCCCCGCAGCATCCTGATGCGGGAAAAAGCCGCCTTCTCCGACGCGGTGGGCCACTCCCTGAAGGACGATCTCCAGGAGTACGCGGAAGCCTGCTACACCGATGAAGCGTATGAAACGCTTCGCCGGAAATATACTCACGCCATGCCCTTCACCAAAGAATCCCTGCTTTACCGGGAGATCTTTGAGAAGTACTATCCCGGCCAGTCGGAAATGGTCGCGGATTTCTGGATGCCGAACCGGAGCTGGGAAGGCTGCGACGTGAACGATCCTTCCGCCCGCGTGCTGTCCAACTACGGCGCCAGCGGGACCTGAACCCCATCTGACAGCTTTGCCGCAGCCTGTCCGTGTCCCGGACAGCTGCGGCAGCTTTTCATTTATCGGGAGTAAATTGCCATGGGAAGAAAAATCAAAGAAGAATGTGGTGTTTTCGGTATTCTGGAGCAGGCCGGAACAGATATCGCTCCGGACATTTTTCTCGGGCTGACTGCCCTTCAGCACCGGGGCCAGGAGGCCTGCGGCATCGCTGTCTCCGAAACAGAGGGAACTGTCGGAAACTGCAGCTTCCGGAAGGATCTGGGGCTGGTCTCTGAAGTATTCCACGATCCGGAGTTTCTCGGAAAGCTGAAGGGGAACCTCGGCATCGGCCACGTCCGCTATTCCACCACCGGCGCCTCTGTGGCGGAAAATGCGCAGCCTCTGGTCCTCTCCTACATCAAAGGGACTCTGGGGCTTGCCCACAACGGAAACCTCATCAACACAGAGACCCTGAAAAGGGAACTGGTCCGCACCGGCGCCATATTCCACACTACGACGGACTCCGAAGTGATCGCATTCCACATTGCCCGGGAACGGGTCCGGACTGCCACAGTGGAAGAAGCGGTCCTGGCAGCTGCCCGGAAACTTGCCGGCGCCTACTCCCTCGTGATCATGAGTCCTCGAAAGCTGATCGGCATGCGTGACCCCTGGGGACTCAGACCCCTCTGCCTGGGAAAGCGCGGTCCTGCCTGGATCCTGGCTTCTGAAAGCTGTGCGCTCTCCGCAGTCGGTGCGGAATATGTCCGCGACATTGAACCTGGCGAACTGATCTCCATATCCGCAGGAGGGATCCATTCCGACCGTTCTCTCCAGATCAGCCGGCCGGCCCACTGTATTTTTGAGTATATCTATTTTGCGCGCCTGGACAGCCGGATCGATGGCATCAGTGTCTACGATGCCCGCATCTGCGCCGGAAAAGCGCTCGCGGAAGCACATCCGGTGGAAGCCGACATGGTCTCCGGCGTGCCGGAATCCGGTCTCACCGCCGCCATGGGATACGCGGAGCACTCCGGGATCCCCTTCGGCTATGCCTTTTACAAAAACTCTTATGTAGGGCGCACCTTCATCAGGCCGACCCGGGAAGCCCGAAGCTCCGGGGTCCGGATGAAGCTCGGCGTCCTTGACTCCGCCGTCAAAGGGAAGCGTATCGTCCTTGTGGACGATTCGATCGTCCGCGGTACGACCATGGCAAATCTTATCCGGATGCTGAAAGACGCCGGGGCAAAAGAGGTCCATATACGCATCAGCTCCCCGCCCTTCCGGCATCCCTGCTATTTCGGCACGGACGTCCCCTCGGGCGAGGAGCTGATCGCAAATCAGTATTCAGAAACAGATCTTTGTGAAAAGCTGCGGCAGAAGCTTGACGCAGATTCCCTGGGCTATCTTCCTCTCAGTGCGCTGCCGGAAATGGTAAAAGGGCTTCCCATCTGTACCGGCTGCTTCGACGCAGGTTATCCTTTCCCGGTCCCCGAAAGCAGGCACTGATCCCGGGAACTCAGCTTCTTGCCTGCACGAACTCTATGAATTCCTTTGCGGCAGCCTCGTCCGCGGCATGGGCCATGTACATCTGGTTGCCCATCTGCGGGACGCTCATCTCCGGCAGACGCTCGCACATGACGATCTCGTTACCGTACTTCGCGAAGATCTCCTCGTGAGTGTGAACGTAGCTGTAGATGTCCCTGCGGCCCGCGTAGACGCAGAAATGATCCTGTCCCGGCTCCGGGAACAGGCGCCTGTCCGCGGTGACCATATCCGCCCAGATCTGGTAGACGTCCAGGGAATGAGCATAGTTCATCATGTCGGGCGTGTTGGCGCCGGCCGGACGCATATTGACCTCCAGGCCGACGAAATCTCCGACCTTGCCCAGGCCCTTCTTCGCCTTGGTCAGCTGGAAGAACTCCAGATGGACAAAACGGCTCTTCACGCCAAAGGATTTCAGGGCCGCGCGGCCCAGCTTCCGAAGCTCCTCCGGCATCTCCGCCGCCACATAGTAGGCCAGGTCCAGCTTCTCGTTCACGATATCCATGATGGACGGCGGCCACATGGTCATGGACTCAAACAGCGGCTCGCCATGGCTGTCGCAGATGGCGTCGTAGGAGCGGATGTCGCCCGTCACGAACTCCTCCATGACATAGTCCATCGGATGGTACGCGGCAAAGAAAGCATCGAACTCCTCGTCATTCTTCAGCTTCCAGGTGTCACAGGCGCCGACGCCGATGTCCGGCTTCACGATGACCGGATAGCCGACCTTCTTCAGGAACGCCGCCGCTTCCGCCTTCTCCTTTGCCAGCACCTCACCTTCCGCCGGAAGAGGGATCAGGTGGCAGCGCGCGCTGGGAATGTTCCCCGCGGCGTAGCAGGCCTTCATCTCGGATTTTCTGCGGAAACGGGCGATCTCGTCCGCGTTCACGCCGGTGGTGACGTGGAAGTCCGTGCGCAGTCTCGCGTCCTGTCCGAGCCAGTACTCATTGTTGGACTCGATCCAGTCGATCTTTCCGTACTTGAAGGTGAAGA
>Ga0256404_1007759_pt1 | contig 16709 bp, 15 predicted proteins | sample RumenRJG_01DNA_FD_185990 | JGI IMG/M metagenome (GOLD analysis project Ga0256404, IMG submission 185990) | Bovine rumen microbial communities from Lethbridge, Alberta, Canada - RJG_01 | ecosystem: Host-associated > Mammals > Digestive system > Stomach > Rumen | place: Canada: Alberta | collected...
GCTTTCCCGGAACCTTGTCTATGATTACCGGGACGAGAAGGGGCGCTTTTTCGTGACGCATGCAGGGGCTGAATACGGGGTGGATCTGGACGACATTGAGACGAAGATCTGGAACAGAAGCGGATCGTATGACGGTCCTCTGGTGATCTGCGGACATACGCCTGTCAAAAAGCCTTCGCTCTTCAGGCAGTCCTTCCGGCGTGAGTATTCGGAATACGGGAAGGCGTACGAACTTCCTTCCAACGGAATGCTGGACATTGATACGGCCTGTGTTTTTGGCCATTCCCTGACAGCGATGATCATCATAGGCAGGCAGTTTTATTTTGAATCTGCCGCAAACTGCGAATCCTGTACGGAAGGGGAGAGAGAGCGGGATATTTAAAAAGGCTGCCGCAGCGGTTGAACTTGTTCAACTGCTGCGGCAGCTTCTTCTATGCAGGGGACTCAGGCCCCGCTTGCGGGAATTGGAATTATTTCAGTTCCGGATGCGCCTCGATGAAGGGACGGATGCGCTCCTTCAGGACGGCGACGCCGCCTCCCTCTTTGGATTCCAGGTTGATGGGGATCACCGGGTCGTGAAGAGAGGTGCGCAGAAGGAGCCAGCCCTTCACTTCTTCGTCGTCAAAGGCCACGCGGACACCTTCGTAGTTCGGACTTACGATGTGGAAGCGCGGATCCGCCTTGCAGTAGGCGTCAAAGTCCGCGAGGACCTTCTGCCCGTAGGCCTTGAAATCCTCCGCGGTGATGTTGTACCTGACTTCGGCTGCCTCGGCGGGCTGGCCGAGCTTTTCGATCAGGGACTCGATCTTCTTTCCTTCCTTCTGGAGCTGCGCCATGCGGCAGATAATCTTGGTGGCGATGTAGGCGCCGTCATCGGAGAAATAATTCTCCTTGAACGCGCCGTGGCCGGAGGTCTCGATGGCCAGCTCGCAGACTTCGCCGGCGGCATTCAGCTCGATGCCCTTGTCGATGACATTCTTGTAGCCTCTCTTGAAGCGGAGGTGCTTCATTCCCAGATCCTCTGTGAGGAACTTCGCCAGTTCGTCGGAGGTGACAGAGTCCGTCACGATGGTGGAGCCGGGGGCTTTCTCAGAGATGATGGCCGCGAGAAGGGCGATCAGGGTGTTGCGGTTCACTTCCGTTCCGTCCGCGAAGACCACCGCGCCGCGGTCGCCGTCGCAGTCGAAGATGACGCCCAGGTCCGCGTTTGCGTCCAGGGTCGCCTGCCGGGCAGCCTCCATGGCTTCACCGTTCTCCGGATTCGGGACGTGGTTCGGGAAGGTGCCGTCCGGATCCAGGAAGACGCTGCCGGAGATATCCGCGCCCAGAGGAGCCAGGATCTCTTCCGCGAAGAAGCCGGAGGCGCCGTTGCCTGCGTCCTCCACGATGTGGAGACCCTTCAGAGGATGATCGTAATCCGGGGCATCCACTTCTTTCCGGATCAGGGCCTTCATGTGTTCACAGTAGACATTCTTCATGTCGAAGGGCTGCGCTGCGATGCTTCCCCTGGGCAGACGGTCTGCGCTGAGAAGGTTCTCCGGATCCTCGTCGCCGTATTCTTCCGCGAGCTCCGCCGCATGCGCCAGGATCCCGGTCAGGTCTTTTTTCGCCAGGGCGCCGTCCTTCGTGAAGAACTTCATGCCGTTCCTGTTGAAGGGCAGATGGCTGGCGGTGATCATCACGGAACCGTCAAAATCACTGGCGGGCAGCACCGTGGACTGGAACATGGCCGGAGTGGTGATCAGTCCGCAGTCAAAACTCTGGACTTCGGAGAGACCGAAGAGGCAGGCGTTTTTAATGATCTCCGCGGTGATACGGCTGTCGTGGCCCACACCCGCCCGGAGATCCTTTTTCTCCTTGCCGGTCTTCTCCGCCAGGTAATCCGCGAAAGCGCGGGCGATGAACTTCACCAGCGGAGCGGAGAGGGTCCTGGGCTCTGTGTCGATGGCAATGGCCGCACCGCGCACGTCATTTCCGTTCTGCACTCTGGTAAAAAGCTTTTCAAACTTTAATTCACCCATAGCAGTTAAGTCCTTTCTTCTTTTAAAAAGGAGACAGAGAACCGTCCCCTGTCTCCTTTTAAGATGATGGATCAGATGCGTCAGAAGCTGGTAAGGGCGTCGTCTCCCTTACTGTTGACAGCAGCTATCGCTTTATTCACGATGTTCTCCGCGCTCAGGCCGAATGCCTTCAGCAGGGCGACAGCAGGGCCGGAGTGGCCGAATTCGTCGTTCACGCCGATGCGGATCACCTTGGTGGGATAAGACTCTGCCAGGCAGGAGGCGACTGCTTCGCCGAGACCGCCGATGATGCTGTGCTCTTCCACAGTGATCACAACGCCGCAGCGCTTTGCAGCAGTGATGACTGCTTCGGTATCCAGCGGCTTAATGGTGTGCATGTTGATGACGTAGGCGGAGATGCCTTCCGCTGCCAGGGTCTCAGCTGCTTCCATAGCTTCCGGGACCAGGATGCCGTTGGCGATGATGGCGACATCGGTGCCCTCGCGGAGCACTTCAGCCTTGCCGACCTTGAAATCGTAATCCTCAGCGTGGAACACCGGGGTCGCAAGACGGCAGAAGCGCATGTAGACCGGGCCTTCCATCTCAGCAGCAGCCAGGACCATCTTCCGGGCCTCGACGTCATCGGAGGGGCTCATGATGGTCATGCCGGGGATGGAGCGCATGGTGGCGAAGTCTTCGCAGCACTGGTGGCTCGCGCCGTCCTCACCGACGGAGATGCCGCCGTGGGTCGCGCCGATCTTCACGTTCAGGTGCGGATATCCGATGCTGTTGCGCACCTGCTCAAATGCTCTGCCTGCCGCGAACATTGCGAAGGTGGAGGCGAAGGGGATGAGTCCCAGGGAGGCCAGTCCGGCGGAGACGCACATCAGGTTCGACTCGGCGATGCCGCAGTCAAAGAAACGGTCAGGATAAGCCTTCTGGAAGGTCTGGGTCTTGGTGGCGTTCGCAAGGTCAGCGTCGAGGACGACAACCTTCGGGTTCTTTGCGCCCAGTTCCTTCAGAGCGTTGCCGTAGCTTTCACGGGTCGCGACTTTCTTGATGTCTGCCATGATCACACCTCCTCAATCGCCTTGCGGGCGGCTTCGAGTTCATTGATTCCCTGCTCATACTCAGCGTCGTTCGGGGCCTTGCCGTGCCAGCCGACCTGGCCTTCCATGTAGGAGACGCCCTGACCCTTCAGGGTCTTCATCAGGATCGCGGTGGGCTTGCCGGAGCCAATGTTCTTGTGGAAGAAATCGAAGGCCTTCTCCAGGTCGTCGAAGTCGCCGCCGTTGACGGTGATCACTTCGAAACCGAAAGCTTTGAACTTCTCGTCCACAGGAGCGCTGTTCATGACAACGGCGGTGGGGCCGTCGATCTGCAGACCGTTCAGGTCAACGATGGCGCAGAGGTTGTCCAGCTTATAGTGGGCAGCGAACATGGCAGCTTCCCAGATCTGGCCTTCCTCGATCTCGCCGTCGCCCATCAGGGCATAGACACGGAAGGACTTTCCAAGGAACTTGGCGCCCTTCGCCATGCCGCAGGCCACAGAGAGGCCCTGGCCCAGGGAACCGGTGGACATGTCCACGCCGGGGACCAGGTTCATGTTCGGGTGGCCCTGAAGATAGGAATCAATGTGACGGAAGGTGGGAAGATCCTCCACCGGGAAGAAGCCCCGGTGTGCCAGAGCGGCGTAGAGACCCGGCGCGTTGTGGCCCTTGGAGAGCACGAAGCGGTCGCGGTCTTCCTTCTTCGGATCCTTCGGATCGATATTCATCTCAACGTTATAGAGGTACGTGAAAACATCAGCCGCGGAAAGGCTGCCGCCCGGGTGTCCGGCCTTGGCGCCGTGGGTCGCGGTCAGGATGCCTTCACGCACATCAATTGCCTTCAGTTTCAGTTCTTTCCTTAATTCGTCTGTCATAGCATCACCTCCACAGATTGGATTTGATATCAGCTTACTATATTAAAGAAGCTTGGTAAACAGATATTTTCTTTCGGTTCGGTTTCGCTTCAGTGCGCGCCGCCCTGGCCGTAGTAGGCGTTGGGACCATGCTTTCTCATGAAGTGCTTGTCCAGGATGCAGGCAGGGGCCGGACCGACCTTCGGGTTGATGGACTCGGTGAACATGGCCATTCTGGAGACCTCCTCCAGGACCACTGCGTGGTAGACCGCCTGGGCGGCGTCCTTGCCGAAGGTGAAGGGGCCGTGGTTTCTGCAGACCACTGCCGGCACGTGGATCGGGTTCAGCTTTCTCTCTGCGAAGGTCTCGACGATCACGTTTCCGGTGTTGGTCTCATAATCCTCTTCGATCTCCTCCGCGGTCAGGCTTCTGGCGCAGGGGATGGGACCGTAGAAATAGTCTGCGTGGGTGGTGCCGTAGGCGGGAATGTCGCGTCCGGCCTGGGCCCATGCCACTGCATGGGGGCTGTGGGTGTGGACGATGCCGCCGATCTCCGGCCATGCGTTGTAGAGCACCAGATGGGTCTTCGTGTCGGAGGAGGGATTCATGTCGCCTTCCACCTTCTTGCCCTGAAGGTCCATGACCACCAGGTCTTCCGGCTTCAGCTCGTCATATTCCACACCGGAGGGCTTGATGACGAAAAGGCCCTTTTCTCTGTCGATGCCGCTGACATTGCCCCAGGTGTAGGTGACCAGGTTGCGCTTCGGCAGTTCCATGTTGGCAATGTATACCTTCTGTTTCAGTTCTTCAAGCATTTGCAGCCTCCTTTATGCGTGATACACCGGGATCGGCAAATCGTACATACAAAGCTCCGCAGATGTATGTACACTTTTCCGGCTCCCGGTTGTGACATTACTCTGTGACGGTGTACAGCGCGGCTTCGTCGATCTCGCGGTTCGTGGCGACGATGCAGTCCTTGCCTTCGCTGTTCACAAAGTGCATCGCGTTGGCGCAGCCGGTGTTCTTATCGATGTACTCCACATGATAGTCGCCCGCTTCCGCGTCCCAGGTGATGGCGATGGTGTCCTTGGTGCCCTTTCTCCAGCCGACGATCCAGGTCTTCTTGCCCAGCATCTCGCAGGCCCAGGTGGCGTGCAGCATCTCGGTCTCTTTCTCAGGAGCGGAGAACTTCCACTGCGGCACATAGTTGCCGAACTCGTCCAGGTGCCAGATGGTGAGGGAGTTGCCGTGGAAGGGGCTGATGACGCCCAGCTCCGGCTTTCCGTCGCCGTCCAGGTCGATCAGGACGGAGTCGCTGGTGGGGACGTTCAGGACCTGGGTGACGGTCCAGCCGGCGCCGCGGACTGCCGGCGGGTCAAAGATGAAGCTTCCCTGCTCGCAGCCCACCAGAGCGGCGTCGTGTCCGCCGTGGGAGAACTTCGCGAAGCCGTGGTTCTGCAGCATGCCGCCCTTAATGAGCTTCAGTTCCAGCGGATGGTCCTCATCCAGCGCGGACAGATCCTTCGGAAGCTCCGCTCCGAAGCAGGCACCCGGGAATCTCCAGTCGTTCTTGAACTCGTGACCGGTCTTCAGGCAGCACACGATGATGTAGTTCACGCCGCCGCGCTTCAGAATGCCGAAGCGGTGCACGAAGGGAGCGTAGCAGATGGTCTTTCTCTCCCAGACGTTCTTTTCCTTCCGGGTCACGAGCACGATGCGCGCGTTGAGGGAATCGTTGGGGGAGAAGAACTCATGGGTCGAGAGGAACTGTCCGTCGGTGCCGGGGACGGGGGTCATGGTCATGATGCCGCCGGGCTCGGTCCACACGGTCTCAAGCAGTTCGCCGCTCTCGGAGAAAAGATAGCAGGGATCCTTTTTCTCCGCGGCCACCAGGAAGCAGGGCTTTCCTTCCACGGTGATGTCGGTGATGGAATAACACTTGTTCAGGTTGCTTATGACTTTCTTCTCAACTTTCATATTCAGCCTCCACAGATGTCGTAACCGTCAGGCGTTTGCGTATTTATCAATGACTGCGCTCATGCTGCGGTTCGCAAACTTAATGTCTTCTTTCCAGCTGTCCTGTCCCACATACCACATCTCAGTGACAAAGCGGCGGATGCCAAGCTCCCACGCCTTTTTCACCACGGCGTCGAAATCCACGTGGCCGGTGAGGAAGGGGATCTCTCGGAACTTCCCGGGGACAGTCTCTTTCAGGTGCAGCGCGAAAATATGGCCGCGGCCGGTCTCCAGATCGTCAGGGACAGTGGTGCCGTAGTCCAGGCTGGCGTTGGTAAGGTTGCCGGAATCCGGATAGACGCCGAGCCACGGGCTGTTGATCTTGTTGACGTAGTACATGGACTTCTCGGTCGTGTTCATGAAAGGAGTCTCCATGGTCTCAAAACCGAGGACGATGCCTCTGCAGGCAGCCATGGCCGTGGCTTTCGCCAGATTTTCTTCGAACAGCTTCCGGGTCTCCTCTGTTCCTTCTTTATAGTAGACATCGTAGCCTGCCAGCTGGATGATGCGGACGCCCAGATCATCCGCCAGGATCACGGCTTTTTCCATGATCTCAAGGCTGCGGGCGCGGACCGCCGGATCAGGATCCCCGAAGGGATATTTCCGGTGCCCGGAGAGGCACATGCTGCGGATCGGAAGGCCGACTTCCTTCATGGTGTTCACCAGCTGAAGGCGTTCTTCGGCACTCCAGTCCAGACGGGAAAGCTTGGCATCGGTCTCGTCGATGCTGATCTCCAGAAAATCATACCCGCATTCCTTGGCGCAGAGGAGCTTGTCCCGGAAGGAGAAGTCGCCCGGAATCGCCTTTTCATAAAGTCCGATCGCGTATGGTTTCATAACAGAATGGCTTCCTTTCTGAATTTAAGAAATGATGCTGACAATGTAAGCGGAGTAGGGAGAAGCAGAAAAAGATCCATAACTATTTCCTATTATAGTTAATCCGGCTGTGGTTCGCAAGAATCTTGTGTTTCATTATATGTTCGATTTGCCAAAACAAACATATAATAGCAAGAAAAAATCAACAAAAACGAACGATAGCTTTTGTGTAAAACTCATAAAAATAAGCGGAATTAAAAAACAAACATTAAAACGATCATAAACAGATTGAGTAACATTCGTTTAGCAATTAAAATGACTACAGAATCCGGAAGCGGAGCCGGATCTGAAGCAGAAATGCGGCAGAGCAGCAGAAACTGAAACGTAGCAGATTATTATCAACAAAGGAGGTCTTTATGAGCAAAATTTCCGAGATGACCAGAGAGAGCTGGATCAAGGCTACTTTCCCGGAATGGGGCACCTGGCTGGTGGAAGACATCGAGAATGAAGTCGTTCCTGAGGGACAGGTCGCGATGTGGTGGCTTGGATGCACCGGTATCTGGTTCAAGACCCCGGGCGGCGCGAACATCACCATTGACCTGTGGTGCGGAAACGGAAAGCGGACCCACGGCAACGGCAAGATGGCAGTCGGGCACCAGATGGCCAACATGTGCGGCGCACGCGCAATGCAGCCGAACCTGAGAAACGTTCCCTTTGTGATCGATCCCTTCGCTTTCAAGCAGGTTGACGCAGTCCTTGCGACTCACTATCACCAGGATCATATGAGCGCGGAATGGGCAGCCCACGTCATCAACAGCGGCATGACCACCACCGATGAGAACGGAAACGAGATCCCGGTCCCCTTCATCGGGCCGAAGAAGTCCGCTGAGACCTGGATCAAGTGGGGCGTTCCGGAGGACCGCATCCAGGTCGTGAAGCCGGGCGATGTCATCAAGATCAAGGATATCGAGATCGTCTGCCTTGACAGCTTCGACAGGACCTGCATCGTCACCACCGATTCCACCGGACCTGACAGAGAAGAGCTCACCGGCAAGTGCCCGGACGACATGGACGAGAAGGCAGTCAACTACCTGCTGAAGACCCCGGGCGGCAACATCTACCACTCCGGCGACTCCCACTTCTCCATCTACTTCGCGAAGCACGGCAAGGACTACGATGTCGACGTGGCCTTCGGTTCCTTCGGCGAGAACCCGATCGGCATGCAGGACAAGATGACCAGCATCGATGTCCTCCGTATGGCTGAGAACCTGCGCTGCAAGGTCGTCATCCCGATCCACTGGGATGTGTGGACCAACTTCCAGGCCGACTGCGAGGAGATCAAGGTCCTCTACGACTTCAAGAAGGACCGCAACGAGTACAAGTTCCATCCGTTCTTCTGGCAGGTGGGCGGCAAGTACGTGTATCCGCAGGATAAGGACAAGATCTACTACCACCACAGAAGAGGCTTTGAGGACTGCTTCGAAGCACCGCAGAACATCCCGTTCCGTTCCTGCCTGTAAAATCAGCAGCCTGAAGGAGAAAAAATGAGCGTATTAAAAGACATCGTTGAGAAGAAGCACTATCGTTTCATCGACGGCGAAGGCGTGACCTGGCAGGAGGGCGTCCGCTTAAGCGCGGAGAGCCTGGTGGCGGACGGCACCGTGTCCCCGGACTACTACAAGCAGATCATCGCCTGCATCGAGAAGTATGGTCCTTACGTCGTGTTTGAACACAACATCGCCATGCCTCACACCACCGAGAACGCGGAAGGCGCGTTTAAGACCGGCGTCGGCTTCATGGTCTGCGAGAAGATGATCGACTTCGGCAAGGACGAGGACGGAGAGCAGAAGGAAGCAAACCTGTTCTTCACTCTTTCCGCGGCCAATCCGGAGGAGCATATGAACAATATCTCTCAGCTCTCCGACATCTTTATGAACGACGAGCTGATCGATGCCCTGGCGGCTGCGAGAACGCCTGAGGACATCCTGGCGGCGGATGAGAAGTACAACACCGAAGAGGAATAAGCACTAAATAATGCGTGAACAACATGCATTGAAAAATTAAGGGGGTTACTTATGAACATTTTAATGTCTGTATGGTCGTTCTTCGCGACCTACGTGCTGCAGAAGGCGCCGTACATGGTCGGTTTCCTGACCCTGCTGGGCTACTGCCTGATGGGAAAGAAGTGGTACGACACACTTGCCGGCACGCTGAAAGCCATCATTGGCATGCTGATCCTGAACGCAGGTTCCGGCGGACTGGTCAGCACCTTCCGTCCGATCCTCGCGGGACTGAAGGACCGCTTCAACCTGACGGCCTGCGTCATTGACCCGTATTACGGCCAGAACGCTGTTACCGCAGGCGTGGAAGAAGTCTTCGGAAAGGGCTTCTCCCAGGCGATGACCCTGCTGCTCATCGCGTTCATCGTCAACATTCTTCTGGTCCGCTTCAACAAGATCACGAAGTGCCGCACCCTGTTCACCACCGGCCACGTCCAGGTGCAGCAGGCTGCCACCGCTTACTGGCTGATCATGTTCGCTCTGCCGCAGCTGCTTGACAACGATGTGGCTCTGATGGTCGTCATGGCTGTCATCCTGGGCGCTTACTGGGCAGTCGGTTCCAACCTGACTGTCAAGCCCATGCAGGAACTCTCCGACGGCGCGGGCTTCGCCATTGCCCATCAGCAGATGTTCGGAATCCGTCTCGGCTATTTCCTTGCCGACAAGATCTTCGGAACCAACGGCGGAAAGAGAAAGAAAGAGATCCACAAGGTCGGCGACATGGAAATGCCCGGTTTCTTCTCCATCTTCAACGAGAACATGGTATGTACCGCTATCCTCATGACTGCTTTCTTCGGCGTCATCATGGCGATCATCGGCAAGCCCTTCTTCGTTGAGCACGGCTCCACCAAGGATACTGAGAACTTCGTGTTCTACTGCTTCAATACGTCCCTGAACTTCGCGGTCTACCTTGCGATCCTGCAGCTGGGCGTCCGTACCTTCGTCACCGAGCTGACCGCTTCCTTCCAGGGTATCGCTGACAAGCTTCTTCCGTCTTCCGTCCCGGGCGTGGACTGCGCAGTCTGCTTCGGTTTCGGCGATTCCAACGCTGTTACCTTCGGCTTCCTGGCAGGTCTTGTGGGCCAGCTGGTCGCTATCATTGCCCTGATCGTCATGGGCTCCCCGACCATCATCATCTGCGGATTCGTTCCGGTCTTCTTCGACAACGCGACCATCGGCCTTGTTGCCAATGAAAAGGGCGGACTTCCGGCCTGCCTGGTGATCCCGTTCGTCTCCGGCCTCATCCAGGTGTTCGGCGCTGCTTTCATCGCTGGCTGGGTCGGCATGGCAGCTTACGGCGGATACCTCGGCATGTTTGACTGGGATACCGTGTGGCCGGCATTCACCGTCGTGATGCGCTTCCTCGGCTACGCAGGCGTCGCTATCGTCGTGATCGTCCTGCTTGCCATCCCGCAGATCGAGTACAAGATGGATCCGGAAGGCTACTTCCTGATCACTGAGGACTACGAGGCTTACAAAGAGCATATCGGCAAAACAGAGTAAGTATGTGGTATACTGAAACAAACAAAAGAGCATAAATAAAAATGGTCCGGCTGAGGAGTGCCGGATGTGAAAGGAGAAATCAAAATGGCTAAACTGGATGGAAAGAAGCTGCTTGCTTGCTGCGCGAATGGCGCCGGATCTTCCCTGATGATGGAGAACGCGATCAAGAAAGTCATGACCAGAAACGGAATCAAGCCGGCTGAGCTGAGGCACTGCCCGGTCTCCGAGGGAAAGACCGCTGCCCGCAACTACGACGTGGTGTTCTGCGCGAAGACCTTCGTCAAGACTTTTGAGGGATGCGAGAAGAACGGAACCGTCCTGATCCCGCTGAAGAACGTGATGTCCGACAAGGAGATCGAAGCTGCGCTGAAAGAAGCAGGCCTTCTGGAGTAAGGATCTGATATACGTCTGAATGAAAGGGGGCCCGGTCAGAAGACCGGGCCCCTGCGTCTTGATAATACCTGAATGAAGCCAAAGGGGGGCGAGTCCATGAAAAACAACCGGGACGCAGTTCTTGGAAGACAGCTGAATATCCTGCAGATGGTGCGGGAGAAGGGCGAAGTGCGGACGGAAGATATGGCGGAAATGTTCAATACATCGCTGATGACGATCCGCCGGGATTTCCAGACACTGGAAGGCCAGAAGCTGATCTACCGCACCCACGGGGGCGCCTGTTCCCTGGATCATGCAGTGAAAACAGGCTCAGACGCGCTGAACATCAACTATTACAGGGACCGCATTTCCGAGTTTGCTTCCAGATACATTTCGGATGGCGACCGGATCTTCATCAACGGAAGCCGCACGGCGCTGAATATGCTGAGGTATGTCGGAAACCGCCGGGTCACGGTCTTTACGAACAACGGCTGGGCCATCGGGGAGTCCTATCCCCCGGGGGTCACGATCCGGTTCAGCGGAGGGGAGCTCCGCAGCAGGATCATGACCGGGGAACTGGCCATGCGGAACCTGCTGGAAATGGAAGCGGTGAAGGCGTTCATCGGCTGCGCCGCGGTCTATGAGGACGGGGAGTTCCGTTACGATATTCCCACGGAGATCGGGATCAACGAGGCGATGTTCGCAAGAACGAAAAAAGATATCTATGTTCTGGCGGATCACACCAAGATCAGGGGAAAAGAGAGCGACGAATCCCAGCGGTACGGAAGCTGCATGTACGATTATCCGATCACACTGGTCACGGACAGCCGGGCGGATGCTGACGCCGTCAAAAAGCTGATGCGGTCGGGACTGAAGGTCGTCCAGGTTCCGGGATAAGAAGACAGGAGGAAACAACATGGACAACTTCTCGCAGCTTCTGCTGTATATTCCCGGGATCATTATTTTCCTTGTGGGATCGGGACAGACGCGGACCTGGCTCCGGAGTCTGGGACCGGGAGGAGCCATGCAGGGCACGGTCTTAAAGACCGAGCATGTGGTGAAGAAAGACGCGAAGGGACGCGAGACCTTCGATTACTATAATACGACGGTGGAATACCGGGACCAGAAGGGCCATATGAACCGGAACATGCTGAAATCCCCTGTGGAATACGCGGTAGGACAGCGGCTCATCGTGACCAAAGGACCGGACGGGAACCTTGCCTTTGCCGAGGCCGGAGGGGAGAATCTGTTTCATCCGCTGGTGATGATGATCGGAGGGGCGCTCCTGATCATACTGGCGCTGGAAGAGAACAGGGGGCATGAAGTCCCGGCCATGGCGTGCCTCGCGGCAGTGCTGGCAGGCGCCGGTGTCAGCCTCGTGTGGAAGTGGCTGGACTATAAAAAAAGAAGGCTCCAGGAGCTGCCCGCCGTGATCACAGGACTGCACAGCAGACAGATCTCGAAAGAGTCGAAGATCGTGAAAGCCGCGCGGTTCACCTACTACCCGGTGGTGCGCTACACTCTGGACGGCAAGGAGAATGTGCGCCGCTGCAATGTGAACTCCGAGCGGGAGAAGAGCTTCAAGGTGGGCGATACCATCACCCTTTACTATGATCCGGAGACCGGCGAAGTACTGGAAAAGAACGCGCGGCTCTGGATGCTCATCGCGGGAATTCTGCTGGCGGGCGCCGGCATCCTGGCAGGGATATCGATCCTGAGCGTGCTGTAAAAACGAGCCTGCCGCACTAACCAAATGCTAGTGCGGCAGGCTCGTCTCTTCTGATGCGCCTGGGCGTTTTCCGGTATGTTTGAAGATAATTGTACCCCTGTTAAGAGGATTCCCAAGAGAGTTTTGGGGGCCCTGAAAGCTTTTTTGGGCGGTTTTTAAGCAATTTCCGAATCTTGTACCCTTTTTTGCTTATTATGTACCTTTGTTTTATTCAAAAAAGGGAACAAAATTCAGAAAATGGGGTGGAAACGCCCAAACAGCAGTCTCAAAAGCAAAAAACTGGGGCCCTGGAGGATTCAAAAGGGGTACAAATAATGAAAAAACCTCGAAAAACGCCCGGAATAGTCTTGCGACAGACCCTGGACAGTCCCTTACCGTCCTTCCCCCTTCGCCTTGCCTGCGAGATAATCGATAAACTGCTGGGCGGCGCGGCCGGAGTAGCCGCCGTGCTCGATCTCCCAGCGCTTCGCCAGAACTTCCAGCTCCTTGTCGTCGATGCGGATCTCGGGATGACGCGCTGCCAGGGCATGGACGATGTTCATATACTCCTTCGGACCCGGGCGGAAGAAGCCGATGGCGATGCCGAAGCGGTTCGCCAGGGAGAGCTTCTCCTGCACGGTATCGCTGTGGTGGATGTCGTCCGAGTCGAGGCTGGACTTATCCTGGAAGGATTCCCGTACCAGGTGGCGGCGGTTCGAGGTGGCGTAGATCAGCACGTTTTCCGGCTTCGGCTCCAGGCCGCCCTCAATGATGGCCTTCAGGTACTTGTACTCCAGCTCCGATTCCTCGAAGGAGAGGTCGTCCATGTAGATGATGAAGCGGTAGTTCCGGTTCTTGATCTCGTTGATGATCCGGGAGAGATCCTTGAACTGGTGCTTGTAGATCTCGATCATCCGGAGGCCCCGGGCGTAGTACATGTTCAGGATCGCCTTGATGCTGGTGGATTTTCCGGTGCCGGCGTCGCCGTACAGGAGCACATTGTTCGCCTCACGGCCTTCGATAAAGGCCTCGGTGTTCTCGATCAGCGCTTCCTTCTGCCATTCGCAGCCGATCAGATCGTCCAGGGTCACGTTCGCGGTGTTGGTGATGGGGATCAGGAATTCGGTCCTCTGATCCTGTTCCTGTTCCGTGCCGATGCGGAAGGCCTTGTTCAGGCCGAATTTGCCCACGCCGTAGCGCGCATAGAAATCCGTCACCACCCGGAACATCTCTTCCACGTCCGCCGTCTTCTCAATGGCTTCGGAGAGCTCCTGCACTTTCTCACTGACGTTCTTGTTGTAGATGTTCTCCTTCTTCGCCAGGGCCCGGAAATTCTGGATCACGGTGAAGCAGTTCAGGCCGAGCCCGCTTTCCAGACGGGAGAAATCATAGTCGAAGAGATCCTTGAAGATCTGCAGGTCGCTCTTCACGAACTGGTTCACGCTCCCTTCGCCCGCGCCGGCCTTTTCGGAGACCAGGGTGAAGGGCGTTTCTGTCATGGCCAGCAGAAAGGCGAGATAGTTGTGCCACAGATTTTTGTTGAAGCCGTACATGGTGGCGATGTCCAGGAGACGGTGGATCTCATGCAGGACCTCACGGCTCAGGATCTCCGGCTTTTCGCCGCCTTCGTCGAAGCGGCGGCAGATGCCGGCCAGACGGTACAGGATCGAGTCCTCGCCAATATTTGAGTAGATAATGAGTTTCGAAGTGAGCCGGTACATAGGTGAACCTCCGTTTCATAAAGCGATGCAGCTGAGTTTTATTATAAAATATGAGAAGACAAAAAGAAATGCCTCAGCGCTTTCTTCCGGAGAAGAGCGCTGAGGCTGTTTTTTATATGATGATCACGCGGTAATTTCAAGTCCCGTCCGCGGGACTTGCGCGCCGCATGTGTATCTACAGGATGTTCAGGACGCGAGGGCATGCAGCCTCACGCTGTTATATTCGTGGAGTCCATCGAGGATCTCCTTTTCGGTCTCCATTCCGAAGCCGTCCACGCGGACGATGTGTTCGTGGCTGATGCCGTCCACGGAGCCCATGCCGACGGTCCTTCTGAGGAAGCGCTCTGCTTTGCTGAAGGAGAGGAGCAGGGGAAGACGGGTCAGCTGCTCCAGGGCGGCGACGATGCCGTAGGCGCCCCAGTTGGAGACAGTGGCGATGACCAGAATGTCGGCCTTTACTTCCGCGGGGACCAGGCCCAGTCTGGTCCGCACTGCTTCTGCCACGTTCCCCATGCCGATCTCGTTTCCGCCGTCTCCCACACCGATGGTGGGAATGGTCCCGAGGGCCTTTAAGAACAGGGCGTCGCAGGGAGCGGTGCCGGCGCTGATGTCGACGTGGCGCATGTTCGCGTAGATGCCGTTCAGGTCGCGGCCGCAGCGCTCGACGGAGATCAGACCCACGGGCTGGTATTTTTCAAGGATCGCATCGGCAGCGGCATCATCCGCGTCAAGATCCATATACTCGACGGCGATGTCTTCAGCCTCAAAGTAACCTTCGCAGTAGCGGTCTGTGACGATCACCGGGAAGAAGCCGAGCTTCCTGAGGGCTCCGGCGAGAGCCATGGTGCCCAGGGGGCCGTCGGTCTCCGCGTAGCCTGCCACGTAGAATCCGGTGGTGAGGAGGACCGTGCCTCTCTTCCAGCTGAGGATCTTCTCCGCTGCATTGAGACAGTAATTCTCCGGCAGCAGTTCCCGCAGGACAGGCATGCCGCGCCTGGAATACTTAAGTATGATGTCTTCGATGGATTCCTGTCTCATGGTGAAGCTCCTTTATCTTTTCCGGTCTTCCGGATCGTTGTGTTCCTTGTTTACAGCTGAAGTTTAATACTCAGTTATACAGTTTGCAAACTGATTTAAACCGATATAATATACAGTATAAAGACTGTGTAACAGGAGGAAAAGGTCATGAACCTGCTGCCGATGACATATTTTATCGAGGTCGTAAAACAGGAAGGGATCTCAAGGGCCGCGGAGACGCTGCAGATCACACAGCAGACACTCAGCACCCACATTGCTTCGCTGGAAAAGGAACTGGACTGCAGGCTGTTTGTCCGGCGGCCGAAATTCCGGCTGACGGCGGAGGGGGAACTGTTTTATGAGTACTGCCGGAGATTTGTGGGGCTGGACCGGAGCATGCGGCAGGAGATCCGGGAGATGTCCGGCGAGGTGGCGGGCACGGTGCGGGTCGGGATCTCCCAGACCAGGAGCGTCATCCTGATGCCCCGGATCATGTCGGGGTTCCGGACAAAGTATCCGAAAGTAAAGGTCTTCCTGTCGGAGCTCACGAACGACGAGCTTCTGAACAGGATCGGGAACGACGCGCTGGACCTGGTCATCGGGGACGTATCGGAAGAGCGGCCGGACCTGGAGGTGCAGGAGCTGTACCGCGAACAGATGGTGATGGTGATCCCGGGAACGCCGGAATACACGCCGCTGGCGGAAGCGTTCCGAAAGTCCGGGGAGCTGAAGGAGCTCGTGAACTGGCCGATGATCTCGAACTCCAGAAACGATATCGTGGGCAGGTACATCAACCGCGTGCTGCTGCAGAACCACATCCCGCCGAATATCGCGGCGATGTCGGACATCGCGGAGACCTGCCTCCGGCTCTGCGCCGAGGGGGTCGGGGTCTATCTCTGTCCGGACCTGTACATCCGGTATTTTAAGAATATCGTAGCCCGGTGCGTCATCCTGCCTCTTCCCTACAGCTATATGATCCACATGGCGGCGCGGACCCTGCCGGGAAGGCAGGCGGCGACGGAGAAGTTCATGGAATATGTGGAACAGAAAATAAAGGGTGTGCTATAATCGGTAAAATCGGGTTACATAAACTGTCAGGGGATGTAAGAGTATGGATGAAATGGAAAACAGCACACAGAAGAACAGCCACGGGCCGCTGCTGATCGCGGTGGCGGTGCTGCTTGTGACGGCGATCGCAGGTGTGAATTACCTGTCCGGACAGAAGAGCGGGGCGGCAGCTCAGAGCAGCGCAGCGATAAGCGCAGCAGAGGAGACCTCCGGCGCTGCGGCGGGCGGGGAAACAGGGCCGGGAGCATCCGCCGCGGAATCAGGCGAACAGGACACCCGCCCGATGCTGTCTCCGCCGCCGGGAGAGACGGGCAGTGTCGAGACGGAGGCAGCTCCGGAGAAGAACGCGGAGGTCGTGGAACAGCTTCCGGGTGCGGAGACACAGGATCCGGAAGCGGGCCCCGGCGTCATCGTGGCGCAGGATGAGAACTACGGGAAAGTGGTCTTTGAGCCCCACTGCGTGGATTCCACAAAGCCCTCCAGGCTCATTGCCTCCACAGGTATCGAGTTCAACGGAAAACGGCT
>Ga0256404_1007760_pt1 | contig 16709 bp, 14 predicted proteins | sample RumenRJG_01DNA_FD_185990 | JGI IMG/M metagenome (GOLD analysis project Ga0256404, IMG submission 185990) | Bovine rumen microbial communities from Lethbridge, Alberta, Canada - RJG_01 | ecosystem: Host-associated > Mammals > Digestive system > Stomach > Rumen | place: Canada: Alberta | collected...
CTTCGGATGGCCGGGATGCTGTATATGATGGTCGTCTTCGCCTATATCAAGTTTATTTACGAAGACAACAATTACGATACCATCATCCTGTACTTTCTCACGATGATCATCGGACGGTTTGTGTATTTTGACGCTTCGCTTGCGGATTTCCGGAAGGCGATGAAGCAGCTTGGTGCGGTGCTGCCGATCCTGGCGCTGGTACTGCTCTCCACAGCGCTGCTGGCCTGGTTCGGATTCCGAAGCGGATATCTGCTGAAGTCAAACGGCGTGGTGGTGAGCCTCTGGATCGCGCATCTCATCCTGATTCTGGAGATCTTTGTGATTGACAGGACAGGACTGATGAACCGGCTTGCGGGCCGCGCGGCGCGAAAGCTGGAGCGGACGGACAGCTTTGAAAATCCGGCATCGGATTACGGGTATGAGGAGGAACCGCAGGATAGCCCGGCGGGCCGCACTGACAGACGAGCCTACGGGCAGCACAGGTACCAACGTCCCGGCGGACAGTCCGGGTACCATTGACAAACGCAAAAGCGCAAGTGTAAACTGAGACAGGATTTTGCGGAACGGTCCGCATCCCGCCGCATCCCGCAAAGGAAAGTTTCGCGGGATAAGGTGTTCTGAACAGTTACCATCATTTATATTTTTCTAATTTATAAAGTGAGGATGAAGATATGAAGCACATTGATACTCTGAATACGCGCGATATGGTTGAGTCTCTTGAGAACGGCGGATGCGGCGAGTGCCAGACCTCCTGCCAGAGTGCGTGCAAGACAAGCTGCGGCATCGCAAATCAGCAGTGCGAGAAGGTTGAGAGAGACTAAACCGGTTTTCTGAATGCGGTTATGCGGACTGGCGGCCGGGACGCCCTGAAAGCGCCCCGGCCTTAGTGTGTGCGCGATAAACCCATCGAACGCCCAGCCGCGCCCATGCTTGCATGGGGGCGAGGCTGGGCACTCGATGGGCAACGCGACATCGAACAGCGAAGCTGTGAGATGCCGCGGAGTTTTCGAGGACGCGGGCGGAGACCGCGCCCTCGAAAATTATCGCGCACTATTATTTGAGAGGTTTTTGGATGATTCATCAGTACCGACTGAATGGCTACAATATCGTTCTTGACACATTTTCCGGCAGCGTCCATGTGGTAGACGACATGAGTTATGACGCGATCGCGCTTCTCGACGCGGGCAAGCCGCGGGAAGAGGTCAGACGGACTCTTTCGGCCAATATCGACCGGTATAACTCCCTGATTCCGGCCGGGGAGGAGCGCTATACCGAGGGAGATCCGGAGCAGATTCTCCGGGAGATTGAAGAGCTGACGAAGGCCGGGAAGCTGTTCTCGAAGGATATCTACGAGCCGAAGGCATTTGACTTCAAGAAGCGGAGCACGGTCGTGAAGGCGCTGTGTCTGCACGTCGCCCACACCTGCAACCTGAACTGCTCGTACTGCTTTGCCGCGCAGGGCAAATTCCACGGCAAGGCGGGACTGATGAGTTTTGAGACAGGGAAACGGGCACTGGACTTCCTCGTCGAGAATTCCGGGACGCGCCACAACCTGGAGGTGGACTTCTTCGGCGGCGAGCCGCTGATGAATTTTGACGTGTGCAAGCAGCTCGTGGCGTATGCCCGCTCCATTGAGAAGGAGCACGACAAGCATTTCCGTTTTACGCTGACCACAAACGGGATCGGCATCACGGACGAGGTCATCGAGTGGGCGAACCGCGAGTGCTATAACGTGGTGCTGTCGCTGGACGGCCGCAAGGAGGTCAACGACCGTTTCCGCAAGGATATCAACGGAAAAGGAAGCTACGACACCATCGTGCCGAAATTCCAGAAACTCGTGAAGGCGCGCGGCGGGAAGAACTATTACATGCGCGGCACCTTCACACACTATAACCCTGATTTCACGAAGGATCTCTTCCATATGGCAGATGATCTCGGCTTCACGCAGCTCTCGATGGAGCCGGTCGTGGCCAAACCGGGCGATCCGGCCGCGCTGACAAAGGAGGATCTGGAGATTGTCTTTCAGCAGTATGAGATCCTCGCGAAGGATATGATCCGCCGCGAGAAAGAGGGACATCCCATCACCTTCTATCATTACATGATTGATCTGACCGGCGGCCCCTGTGTCTACAAGCGCATCTCCGGCTGCGGGTCCGGCACGGAATACATGGCGGTCACGCCCTGGGGAGATCTTTATCCCTGCCATCAGTTCGTGGGAGATGAGAGCTACAAACTGGGGGATATCTGGCACGGCGTCACCAATACCGCCCTGCGGGATGAATTTAAGCTGTGCAACGTATACGCCCGTCCGGACTGCAAGGACTGCTGGGCAAAACTCTACTGCTCGGGCGGCTGCGCGGCAAACGCGTATCATGCGACAGGCGACATTCACGGCGTCTACAGGGACGGCTGTGAGGTGTTCCGCAAGCGGATCGAATGTGCGCTGATGATCAAGGCGGCGGAGCGGGATCTGTGAGACCGGGTGGCAGAATGTCCTGTCTGCAGCGGCAAATCATACGAAACAGGAGCGGACTCATACGGCACAGCGCATGGCATTGTGCTATGATGAGCAGGAAGAGCGGCCGCATTTTTCGGAAACCTGCATGAATGGATAAGTGCGGGAGAAGCTTGGGGCAAAATCCGGTGCGGCAGTGTCTGATTATGCCATAGAAGGTATAGGCGGGGGAAGATGTGCCAGAGAGGGCACGGGAGGTGATCATGGATATCGCAAGAATCTGTGCAGCATGTGACCATACATTACTGAAGGTGGACTGCACCTTCGATCAGATCCGCGAGCTGGCGGATGAGGCGATTCAGTATCATGCAGCCAGCATCTGTATTCCGCCGGCCTATACGAGGATGGCCGCGGAGTATCTGCACGGCCGGATGCCGATCACGAATGTCATCGGATTTCCGAACGGATACATGACGACCGCCGCCAAGGTCTTCGAGGCGGAGAATGCGATCGAAGAGGGTGCGTCTGAGATCGATATGGTCATCAACGTGGGATATGTGAAGAGCGGTCTGTGGGATGAGGTAGCGAAGGACATCGCGGCGGTCCGCAAGGCCACTGAGGGGCATATCCTCAAGGTGATCATCGAATGCTGCCTCCTGACCGACGAGGAGAAGATCCGTCTGTGCAAAATTGTGACCGACACCGGGTGTGACTTCATTAAGACGAGCACCGGATTCTCCACACACGGCGCCACATTCGCGGATGTGAAGCTGCTCCGGGCCAACGTGGGACCGACTGTGCGGGTCAAGGCGGCCGGCGGCATTCATACCCTCGAGGATGCGGAGAAATTCCTCGATCTCGGCGCGAGCCGGCTCGGGACCAGCAACATTATCAAGGAAGTGATGCGGATGCAGAATGTCGGCGATTTTCTGCAGACCAATGCCAACATCGACAAGAATTTTGACCAGTTCGTGAAAACGCAGGCCTGAGGCTGAACTGACCTGTATGTTTCACAGTTTCGCTTCCGCACCTGCCGCAGGAGTGACATCAGGCGATCTGTTTCCTGAATGAAGGAGAGATGTCTGAAATTTTGCAGGGAGGAACCAGGGGCCCGCTGCAGCCGAAATGCAGAACGATGATATGACCGTAAACTATTGGAAAAAGCTCTCTGTACCGCTGATCGCGCTGGCCTTGTTCCTGCTGAGCACCGTTCTGATTCCAAGGCAGGTGCTGTATACGAAAATCGCGTTCTGCGCGGTGCTGATCATCTGGTTCCGGAGAGATTTCTCCCTGCATGAAATGTTTGTCAGCTATCGGTATGGAAAGGATTTCTGGGTCCCGTTCACCGCGGGACTCGGAGGGCTGCTCGCCTGTTATCTGATCCGGGATGCACTGTCGAACCACGTGTTCGCGGGCATGGATGCGGGCATGATCCAGGTCTGGTACAAGGGCGGCGTGGAAACCACGCTGCTTTATGTGCTCCGTATTGTGCTGGAACCGGTCGCCATCGAGCTGTTCTTCCGCAGGGGCATGATTGTGCTGGATGACCGGCGGAAAATGGTCCTGACCGCGGCGGTCGGGACGATTCTGGCGGCAATGACATCGTATTTCGGCCCGATCGGCATTCTGGAGACCGTGATCAGCGCGCTGCCGCTGGTGATTGTCTACTGCTGGACCGGAGATGTCTACACCACCATTCTGATGCATCTGATTTACGCTGTTCTGATCAACGTGCCTGAGCTCATCTATGAGATGATGCGGGGGGCGCTGGCATAGGAAAGCTCTCTGCCCGCCGGAATCTTCTTCCGACGGGCTTTTTCGTGAAGGCGACGAGCCAGATGCCATGATGCAGGCTTGCCTGCAGATCATGGCATTTGGCGACCGCACAACATCGAGTGCGAAGCACGAGATGAAAGGCGACCGCACATCATCGAGTGTGGAGGCGCATGCAGATATAAGTCCGGCGCGGCCGGGGGAAAAACCGGATCATGGCAGGCGCAGCCTGCGGGGGAATTGGAGAAGGGGGATTATTATGAAACTGAATACAAAGCGGACGATGCTGATCGGGCTTGCGTTTCTTTCGATCTGTGCGTTCTGGCAGACGTATGACAATATCATTCCGCTGATGCTGCAAAATACGTTCGGCATGAGGGAAACGGTCACCGGGGTGCTGATGGCAATGGACAACGTGCTCGCGGTCTTTCTGTTGCCGTTTTTCGGTGCGCTTTCCGATCGGACGAACACACGGTTCGGGAGACGGATGCCGTTTATCGCGGTCGGCACAGCCTGCGCCGTGGCATTCTATCTGTTGATTGCGGCGGCGGACAGGAAGGGAAGCCTGGCGCTGTTTCTCATCGCGCTGTTCGGCGCACTGATCTCCATGGGGCTCTACCGCTCGCCGGCGGTGGCACTGATGCCGGATCTCACGCCGAATATCTACCGCTCACGGGCAAATGCCATCATCAATCTGATGGGGACGGTCGGCGCCGTATATGCGCTGGTGATGATCCGGCTCCTCTCCGGCAGGACAGATGCGGCGACCGGCAGGACGGATTATTTTCCGCTGTTTGGCAGTGTCGCGGTTCTGATGGCTGCAGCGGTGGCAGTGCTGGCACTCACCATTCATGAGAAAAAGGTGAGCGCGCAGGTAAACCGGGAGATCGCGGCGTACAAGGCATCGGGGGCACCGGATGCGGACGCGGTGCAGCCTTTGGACGCGCCGGGCGAGGCGGCTGACAGCGAGAGGAAGCCCATGGCACCGGAGGTAAAGCGGAGCATGACATTCCTCCTGCTTTCCATTTTCTTCTGGTTCACGGCTTACAATGCGGTGACCACGGCCTTCTCCCGGTACGCCGTGAAGGTCTGGAACATGCAGAACGGGGGATACGCCTCCTGCCTGCTGGTGGCGACACTCGCGGCTGTCGCGGCTTATGTCCCGATCGGGCATCTTTCCTCAAGGCTTGGCCGGAAAAAGGTGATCTTTTTCGGAATCGCGCTGTTGATTTTCTGCTATGCGGTGGCGTCCTTTGTGACCGGCTTCGCGTTCTGGCTCAACGTCATGTTTGCCATTATCGGAATCGGCTGGGCCTCCATCAATGTCAATTCCTATCCGATGGTTGTGGAGATGAGCCGCGGCTCTGATATAGGCAAGTTCACCGGGACATATTACACCTTTTCCATGGCGGCGCAGATCTTCACACCGATTTTCTCCGGCTTTCTGCTGGAGCACGTGTCCTACCGCACTCTGTTTCCCTACGCCGTCGTCTTCTCCTGCATCGCGTTTCTGACCATGACGCAGGTGAAGCACGGCGATGTGAAACCGGAGATGCGGAAGGGGATCGAGAATTTTGACACTGAGGAGTGATCCGCGGGCGGCAGGGCGGAGGACGAATGACAGGGAAGTGTCCGAAGCAGGGAGAAAACGCCAGAAAGAAAATGGCGGAAGGAAAATGCTTCTGAACATGAATTCCGCACAGAATTGCCGCCATGCCGGATCAGAATACAGTATGCACGATCGTATTTATGTCTGTCACACCTACTACCATGTCTATATCGCCTGTCTGAAGGAACTGAATCTTCCGGCGGAGAAGCGGGGAGGAGCGGAGCTGTGTCTGTCATCCCTGTCGAATGATTTCCGGGATCTCGGCAAGCGGGCGGAGGCCTCCGGATTGTTTGCGGCGGTGTGGACGTTTCCGGAAAAGCCGGCCTCGGATTTTCCGGAGCTTATAGAGCTCAAGAAGGACCGCGGGAATCCGGTGAGAAATCTCTGGCAGCGGCGCCGGTTTGACCGGAAACTCGCCGCACTGGAGGCACCTTTTGTGCCCGTCGACTTCCGGCAGTACCGTGATATATATGTGTTCTGCGACTCAGACCCGATCGGGTATTATCTCGCCGGAAACAAAATCCGCTATCACGCGCTGGAGGACGGCCTTGACTGCCTCGTATACTATGACGCGGCAAGGTATGACAATCGGGGCAATTTCCGGCTCAAGGCCTGGCTCGCGCGGCGCGGCTTTCTGTTCATGCAGAATGGTTACAGCCGGTACTGCATCGACATGGAGGTGAACAGCATCAGCAGGCTGCAGTTCCCCGGGCCGAAGGGCAAATATGTGGAGGTTTCGCGCGAAAAATTATGCCAGGGACTCACAAAGGAAGGCAGACAAATCCTCACGCGCCTGTTTATCGCCAATCTGGACGAGCTTACCGCGAAACTGCATGAGGCGGCGAGTACCGGGAAGCCGACCATTCTTGTCTTGTCGGAGCCGCTGCTGCCCGATCTCCGGGACCGGAAGCGGCTTTTCCGGGATCTCATCCGGGAGAATGGCACGGTGAACGGCAGACAGGGCACCATCGTCATCAAACCGCATCCGCGGGACCGTCTGGACTACCGGAAGGAGTTTCCGGAGTACATCATACTCGATCCGTTCTTCCCGATGGAGGTGCTGAATTTTATCGACGGGCTGATGTTTGACCGCGTGGTCACGGTGTACACTGTGCCGGACTCCCTTCACTGCGTGCGGGAGAAGGTCTACCTCGGGGACGATTTTATGGACCGCTACGAGTCACCCGAGATTCACCGGCAGAATGAGGTGGTGAGACAGGCGGAAAGACGGTGAAGTAAAACGTGAAGTGAAAGCAACGATGTAACAATAGAGCAACAATAGAGCAACAAATATCGATTTACGGCAAATTCTTTGTGAGTTTGCCGTTTTTCTTATGCAAATTTCAGAAACGATGAATATGGTCAGGATTTGTCACATCTCCTAAAATTATCAGCGTGGTAAAAGCAATATGACAGGAAAAGAGAAAAACAGAATAGATATATGGTCATAGCGCATAAAACATGGGGAGGGAAAAGCATGAAGGTCAGGCGGATTGAACCCGCGGGGGCGGAAGTTGTCCCGGGCAGCACGGGGAAAAAACATAATAGTTTTCTTCGCACGCTGCGCAAACACTGGATGTTGTTGCTCATGCTGGCGCCAAGCCTGCTGTATGTCATCGTGTTCAGCTACATCCCGATGACGGGGCTGGTGCTGGCGTTCAAACGATACAATCAGGCCGGCGGCATCTATGGATCGCCCTGGTGCGGGCTTGCCAACTTCAAGGCGATGATGATCGACGGCAAGATCGGCATGGTCACGAGAAACACGTTTCTCTATAATCTGGCCTTCATCTTTCTGGGCGTTGTTTTTGAAATGGGAAGCGCCATTCTGCTGAATGAAATTCTGAGCAAGCATTTCAGGAAGATTTCACAGTCTCTGATGTTCCTGCCGTACTTCATCTCCTGGGTTGTGGTCTCGGCCATCATGTACAACATCTTCAACTATGAGAAGGGTGTTTTCAATCATGTCCTGATCATGCTCGGCAGCACGCCGGTGGACCTGTACAACTCGCCGAAGGCATGGCCGTTTGTCCTGATATTTCTGCGGCTCTGGAAACAGACAGGGTACGGCTCCGTGGTTTATCTCGCCGCCATCACCGGGCTGGATCAGGAAATGTTTGAGGCCGCGTCCATCGACGGCGCGAGCGAATGGCAGAAAATCCGCTATCTGACGATCCCGTGCCTCAAGCCGACTATGATCACGCTGGTGCTGCTGGCAATCGGCAATATCTTCCGCGGAGACTTCGGCATGTTTTATCAGACCGTCAAGAGCAGCGCGGTGCTGCAGCCGTATACCGATGTCATCGATACCTACATCTTCCGTCTTCTCATCAACAGCGGAAATGTCGGCGTCTCCTCAGCATCGGGTCTGTATCAGTCAGTGCTGTGCTTTATCACCATCATGATCTGCAATCATCTGGTGAAGAAGGCCAATCCGGATTACGCACTTTACTGACGGTCGGACTGTGTTGAACCGTTCCATTCAAGCAGGCATCGGTGCCGCTTACACCGATAGCCGATCCGGAGGAAGTGTCCGCAAGACATTTCCTCCGCGGGTGCCGCAGAGGACACGGCACAGGGGTAAATCATTATGGAAGAACAAGCAAAAAGTATGAACACGGCGCAGACAGCGAAGACGAATCGGAAGCGCCCCCTGGGAAAGGATATGATCGCGGTGAACATTGTGGGGTGTATTCTCATCGGAATTTTCGCCTTCCTCTGCGTGGTGCCGTTTTATCTTATCATCATTGCGTCGTTCACCAGCAACCAGTCGATCATCCAGAACGGGTATCCGCTGACACTCACAGCAAACGCACTGAGTCTGCAGTCCTATCAGCTGTGCCTGAAAAATCCAGCCGCGATTCTTCAGTCTTACGGCATCACGATTTTTGTGACGGTGACGGGAACGTTCTGTGCTGTCATGATGGCCTGCATGACGGGTTATGTGCTCAGCCGCAGAGACTTTCCATGGAGGAACAAGTTCGCATTCTTCTACTTTTTCACAACGCTGTTCAATGGCGGCCTTGTTCCGTGGTATCTGCTCTGCGTCCGTTATCTGAATTTTAAGAACAGCTTTGCGGGACTTCTGTTTCCGCTGATGTTCTCGGTCTGGAACATGATCATCGCGAAATCCTTCATGATCGGCCTTCCGGCAGAAATCACGGAATCGGCGAAGCTCGACGGCGCGAATGATTTCACCATTTTCCTTCGCCTGATCATGCCGCTTTCCAAGCCTCTGGTCGCCACGCTCTCGCTGTTTTCGGCGCTGGCCTACTGGAACGACTGGTACAACTGCATGCTCTACATCACCAATGACAAGATGTTTACGCTTCAATATTATCTGCAGCGGATCCTGGGATCCGCGGAGGCGATGAGAATCGTCGCCGAGAAGTCGGGCATCGCGATTCCGTCCATTCCGATCGAGGGCATGAAGATGGCCATGACGGTGATTGCGACAGGGCCGATTGTCCTGCTGTATCCCTTCGTGCAGCGCTATTTCGTCAAGGGTCTGACGATCGGCGCGGTCAAGGGATGAGGAGAAAAGCGTACTCCGGGTGGAAACGCCTGAGAAAAAGATGCGGCGGCACCGGAAGGTCAGCCGGCGTCATCGAAACCATAGAAAGCCGATGAAAAAGCGGCAGGAGGGAAGGTTATGAAGAAACAGATAGTATCAGTCGTCATGGCAGCGGCAGCGGCGGGAACGCTGCTCGCCGGATGCGGGAATTCCACGGGATCCGCCGCCACATCCACAGCAGCGTCGCAGGCGTCCGACACACAGGTATCCGCAGCGGAGACTGCTTCGACCGCGGAGACCGCCACGGCGTCTCTGGATGCGCTTCCGGCCACACAGATGGACGGGACTGTGAAGGCGACGCCGGAGATGTATCCCGGCGTCGATATGAGCGATCCTTATACCGTGAAGATGTATCTCATCGGCGATACGCCGAACGACTGGGATGAGGTGCAGGCAAAGGTGAATGACTATCTCAAGCCGTTCAATACCTCTGTCGAGACGACCTTCATGAGCTGGTCAGACTATCAGACGATGTATTCTCTCACGCTGGCGGGCGGATCTGATGTCGATCTGATTTTCACGGCACCCTGGTGCTATATGTATACCGAGGCGGCCAAGGGGTCCTTTTACACACTCGATCAGGACTTTATTCACACCAATATGCCGCTCACCGAGAAGTATCAGGTGCCGGAGAGCTGGGATGAGGTGACGATCGGCGGCAAAATCGTCGCGGTGCCGTCCAATGTCTCCGAGTCCAATGGAAAGCTCGTCGCCATCCGGCAGGATCTGGCGGATAAGTATGGAATCGGAGAACTGAAGAGCTGGGACGACTACATGAATTTTGCCCAGACGATTGCGGAGAAGGAGACGCCGTCCAGCGGTATCTACGCGGAAGCAGCCTCTGGGAACAATGCAGAGCTCTGGGATGTATACCGGCAGCAGTTCAATCTGTATTACGCACTGAGCAATGGAAATATCGTTTATAACTTTGATGTATCCAAGGGCCTTCCGCAGCCGGACGACCTGACATTCCAGTGGACGAGCGATACCTTCCGCGCCTTTGCAAAGGATATGAAGAAGCTGGCGGATGCGGGTGCGTGGAGCCGCAGCGCTTTGAACGAGACCGTAACGGACGACGATGCCTTCGGCAATCTGCAGGGCGCGTCCATCGCGTGGAACACCTCGGTCTTCACATACATGAAGCAGGCGGAACAGACGGAGGGCGTAAAGTGCGCCGCATATTACATCACACCCGGCGAGGCGGTGCCCGGCGAGGCGTATTCGAACAACGATATGGCGGTGACAGCCTCTTCTGCAAATCCGCAGCGCACAGCGATGTTTCTCGATCTGATCAAGAATGATACGTATCTCAACCGGCTGCTGCTCCTCGGCGAGGAGGGTAAGCACTACAGCATCGATGATCAGGGCAATTATACGGAGCTGGATGACGCCTCCAATTACGCGGCTTTTTCGATCTCTGCCGCATGGGCCATCAAGAACGGCAACCTGACCGAGGCTGGCGCTGATCCGAGAAAGACGGCCATGATTGATTATGAGAAGGAACGTGTTGTGGCTAATCCCTGTGTCGCATTTGTCTTCGACGATTCCACGGTCCGTTCCTACATGGATGCGGTGGATTCCATCGTGAATGATTATTCTCCGAGCCTGGAGCTGGGCCTGGTGGACGATGTGGACGCCTCGATCGACGAGCTGCAGAAGAAGTGCGAGGACGCCGGACTCAACACCATCACAGACGAAGTGAAGAAGCAGTACAGCGCATGGCTTGAGACCAGAAAGTGAGAACGGGGCAGTGTGGAGGGCAGCTTCGGCTGCCCTTTCTTGATTTTCGCGCCATGGGGCGCGCTCTTACAGGAATCTAAAGCAGACCATTGACAGACACAGAGGACAGAACGGTGAGAACGACAGAGCAGCTTGACCGGGGATGGCGCTTTCATCCCGGAGATGGCAGAGAGTTTGAGAAGACGGATTTTGATGACAGCAGCTGGCAGGAAGTCCGGGTGCCGCACGACTGGGATGTCGAAATGCCGCTGCGGGAGGACGCCGCGTCCGGTTCCGGCGGAGGCTACGCGGCGGGCGGGATCGGATGGTACCGGCTCTCCTTTGCCATGCAGGAAGAAGCCTCTCTGACGCAGCATTATTTGTATTTTGAAGGCGTCTATATGGACGCCACATTCTGGCTCAACGGGGTGAAGATCGGTTGGCATGGGTATGGATATACCAGCTTCCGCCTGGACTGCGGGGGTGCCTGGAGGCCGGGCAGGAACGTGCTGGCCGTCCGGGTCGACAACAGTCATATGCCCAACTCGCGCTGGTACAGCGGCTCCGGCATTTTCCGCACGGTCTGGCTCATCCGGACGGGAGACGTGGCGATTGATCTCTTCGGCGTGCGCTGCGCGGCAAACGGCATTTATCCGGAAGAGGACGCGGCGGATCTGCAGATTCAGGCAGGCATCCGGAATGATTCGGACAGGCCGGTGCACGCCGGAATACAATACCGGCTGCTTGACAGCGACGGCAAGGAGGCGATGAGTGCGGGAACCGATCCGCTCATGCAATGTCGCAGCGCTGATTCCGGGGACGGATGCAGAAGCGGAAAAAGAGAATGCGACCGGGCTTCTGAGCTTTTCCGCTCATTTTGATTCGGTGCCGGGAAGTCCCGGTGCGTATGACAATCTGGCGGCAAATGCGATTCTGCTGAACCTGTTCCGGCATTATCTCGCACATCGTTCGCGCCGGCCGCTGCTGTTTCTGTTCTGCGGCGCGGAGGAGCCGGGGCTGTGCGGCAGCCGCGCCTTCGTGATTCGGCATGGGAGGGAACTGGAGCGCGATCTGTTTCATTGCAATATTGACCTGTCAGGGCAGGAGGGCGGAACAGACGTGCTCGGTGTGACGGCGGAGCCGGAGGTCTGCGGCGTCCTTTCGGACCTGTTCGGGCGGCGGGGCTTTCCGGTGGAGACAAAAAATCAGATCTGGTCAAGTGACTCGAATTCCTTCGCGGAGGCAGGGATTCCATCCCTGACGCTCGACCGGGATGGAATCGGTATGCACACGGCGGAGGATACCGCGGACCGGATCAGGGAAGACGTCATTGTGTACCAGACAGAACTGATCCGCACGATCACGGACGCACTGGACCATGCGGAACCGCTTCCCTTTCCGGAGATAGTTCCGCAGGCGATGCGGGAGGAGCTGAGGCATCAGTTCCAGAGCGGTGAGACGGAGATCTTTGTTTGAAGATCAGGATAAAGATCAGGACAAAGATCAGGACAAATACTGCCGGAGGTTCTGAAATATGATTTCATAGGCACTGGCGTACATGTGGACGCCGTCAATGGCAAACTCCGGCTTCTGCTCCCCGCTGTCCAGTGCCAGTCCCTCGTTCACGTCGATGAAGCGGCAGCCATGCTTTTCCGCCAGAACCTTCACACGGCGGCTGCATTCCCGGATGTTCGATACCGTGCGGTCTTTCAGCATGCCCCAGCGGCCGGGGTCCTCGTGAGAGCCGGGCAGATTCTGATTGGCAGGATAGAAGGCCATGCAGAAGATCTCCGTCTCCGGAGACTGCCCGCGGAGATAAGCGAGGATTTTGCCGTAGTTGGATGTCAGATGATCCATCCAGGCGTCTCCGTAGACGCGGTCTGTCATATCGTTCGTGCCGATGTTGAGAAAAAGGCGGGAGGGGTGCTTCCGAATCAGAGTCACGGTGTCAATGGCGGCGAGGAAGTCGTCTGTGGTTGTGCCGCCGATCCCGCGGTTGTAGATGGTCTTCTCAATACCGGCAGAGGCCGCGATCTCGACGATCGGGAACTGCTCCATCAGAGAGGAGCCGGTGAAAACGATGGCGCCCTCTCTGGCATACTGATTCAGAATTTCAAAATTCTTCCGTTTGATGTCCTGCTCCCGGCGCATGCGGTCGTGCATACTCCTGCCGATCTGCTCGGCCAGCTCACGGCCTTCCTCACTGTTCATCCATTCTTGTAAATTCATAAATATTTCTCCTTCTCGCTGCTGCTCAGCACATGCGGGGGTTGAACAGTAACTCTTTTCTGATATCCATCATATCATCTTGCAGCGGAAAAGGAACGAAGGAAGTCAAATGCCCTCCGGTTTGGTATAATGAGGGGACCGAACCGCGGAAATGCGGTAAATGGAAGCAAAGAAAAGTAGCGCGCGGCAGGCGTGCCGGAGAAGAATTGTATGCGGAAAATGCTGAAGAAGATCAATCTGCTCCTTGACCGGAAGCAGAAGACCAGGATGGTTGGACTGGTGCTTATCATGCTGATCGGTGCCATTCTGGAGACGATGGGTATCGCGATGATCGTGCCGGTGATGAAGGCCGTGGTCGATCCGGAGGCCATTTCGGCGAATAAGTATCACATGGGAGATATCTACCGTCTGTTCCACATGACCTCCTCCACACAGCTGGTGGTGTTTCTGATGGGCGCCATTGTTGTGATTTTTGTGCTGAAGGATATCTTTCTGTTTCTCTCCAATAAGCTTCTGCTGAATTTTATCTATACGAATCAGTTTGAGACGAGCAACCGGATGATGATCAATTTCATGATGCGGCCGTATGAGTATTATCTGAATGCGGACACGTCGATCATTCAGCGCAATATCACGTCGGACATCAACAATGTCTACGCCTTGATTTTGACATTGCTGCAGATGACCTCGGAGCTGATTGTATTTGTGTTTCTGGTGGCGGTGTTGCTTGCAATCAACCCGAAGATGACACTGATCATTTCGGCGGTGCTGATTGTGACGTTGCTGGTGATCCGGTATCTGATCAAGCCGATCATGCTGAAGGCGGGCAAGGATAACCAGGATTATTACAGCGGCCTGTACAAGTGGATCGATCAGTCCGTCATGGGCATCAAGGAGATCAAGGTCGCAAATAAGGAGAGTTATTTCATCAATGAGTATGCAAAATGCGGCGCGGGCTATGTCAGCGCCGTACAGCGCTACAACCTGTTCAATTCGACGCCGCGGCTTCTGATTGAGACGGTCTGCATCGCTACCCTGGTGCTGTATATGATTGCTGAGATACTCGGCGGGCAGACTCAGCTGTCCGACATGGTTTCCCAGGTTTCCGTCATGGTGGTGGCAGCAGGCAGGCTGCTTCCCTCGGCAAACCGCATCAATAATTACACGACCAGCATCGCGTATTTCCAGCCGTTTCTCGATAATGTGAGCGAGAATCTGCAGTCGGAGATCCATGACAGCAGCATCTCTTATAACGCGGCGGACTATCAGAAGAAGACGGAAGTGACCAAGCTCCCGGTCACGAAGGCAATTGAGATGCGGGATATCACCTACCGGTATCCTGATTCGGATATCCTCATTTTCAACCGGGCAAATGTCACCTTTCCGGTCGGCAAGTCGATCGGCATCGTCGGAACATCCGGCGCCGGGAAGACGACCATCATCGACATTATGCTGGGACTGCTGAAGCCGGAAAGCGGCGAGGTGCTCGCAGACGGCGTCGATATCCGGCAGAATTACCGCGGCTGGCTGAAGAATATCGGATATATTCCGCAGACGATCTTCATGCTTGATACGACGATCCGGCGGAATGTCGCATTTGGCTATGTGGATGAGGACATCGACGATGAGAAGGTCTGGGCAGCGCTGCGGGAAGCACAGCTCGACGAGCATGTCCGCTCCCTGCCGGACGGCCTCGACACAGAGATCGGAGAGCGGGGCATTCGTCTGTCCGGCGGGCAGCGCCAGAGAATCGGCATCGCCAGGGCACTGTTCGAGGATCCGGAGGTCCTGGTGCTGGACGAGGCAACCAGTGCCCTCGACGGAGAGACAGAGGCCGCGATCATGGATTCCATCAACCGCCTGCATGGCAGGAAGACGCTCATCATCATCGCGCACCGCCTGACCACGATTGAAAAGTGTGATCTTGTATTCCGCGTGAAGGATGAAAAGGTTGTGCTGGAGCGGGAGATGCCGTCAAAATCCTGAGCGGGGGCGGGAATTCACCGGTGAAAACGCCGCGGCATTGTGAGGCACAGGCGACAGTGGTAAATTTGGCACAGGGGTCCGTGGAATATTTGACGTAAACGGGGCAGGAAAATTAATGGCAGCATCGACAGAGGATAAGTCAACGACGGCAGCCCGGATGAAGACGGGAAAGAAGCGCGAGGCAAATTATGAGCTGCTGCGGATCACGGCGATGTTCATGGTGGTCTGTCTGCATTACCTGTCCCATGCCGGCGCGCTGACTGATCCGGGAAAAAGCGCCGATGGAACGCAGATTCTGGGAGATTTTCTGGAAGCGCTGTGTATTGTGGCGGTGAATGTTTATGTCCTCATCACGGGGTGGTTTCAGTCGCAGGCGGAGTTCCACGGCAGAAAGCTTATCCGACTGATTGCGGAAATTCTGTTTTATACGCTGCTGATTCCTGCAGGACTGTCGCTCCTCGGAACCGCGCCGGCTGCAAAATCCGTGTGGGACCGCTGGTTCTGGTTCTTCCCGGTCTCGATGGAGGCGTACTGGTTTATTACGGCCTATGTCATCCTCTATCTCTTCTCGCCGTTTCTGAATGCGGGTCTGCGGGCGCTTCCCAGGAAGCAGGCGGGGAGACTGATTCTGATCCTTCTCTTTTTCTTCTGTTTTCTGCCGAGTGTATCGCCGGTAAAACTGACAATTGACCGGGCCGGGTATGATTTTGTCTGGTTTGCTGTACTCTATCTGATCGGCGGATATCTGCGGCGGTATGGCTGTCCCCGGCTGGAGAAGCGCGCTGCCGCGGCCGGACTGTATTTTGGCTCCGCTTCGCTGCTCTGGGTATATACGGTGATGCTTCATCTCGTATCCATGCGGGGAGCGCTGCTCTATTATGCGGATGTGCCGTATCATTATAATTTCCTGCTGACGCTGACGGCGTCCCTCGGGCTGTTCTACTGGTTCCGCGGCTTGCATGTGCCGGAGGGGAAAGCAGCGGAGCTCATCCGGCGCACGGCTCCCTCGACGCTCGGCGTCTATCTGATCCATGAGAACATAGATATCCGGGACCGCTGGCTTCCCTGGATGGAACGTTTCCTTGGACCTGTTCCGCAGGGAGGCCTGCTGGTGCTGCATATGCTTGTCTGTGCGGCGCTGCTTTATATCTGCTGCACACTTCTTGATGTGGTGCGGCGGATTCTGTTTGCACGGTGCGGACAGGGATTGTATGCGCTGTCTGCCCGGCGGCACGGAAAATAAGGGGCAGTGGCGCCTCCGGCGACATTGTTCCGAACCGGGAGAGCACAATTCGGATATTCGCGGGAGAAATGCGGCATGAGGGATGTTATGACGGCTTCTATCATCACATGTACGGCGCAGA
>Ga0256404_1007761_pt1 | contig 16708 bp, 19 predicted proteins | sample RumenRJG_01DNA_FD_185990 | JGI IMG/M metagenome (GOLD analysis project Ga0256404, IMG submission 185990) | Bovine rumen microbial communities from Lethbridge, Alberta, Canada - RJG_01 | ecosystem: Host-associated > Mammals > Digestive system > Stomach > Rumen | place: Canada: Alberta | collected...
GTAGTTAAAAAATATCTTTAAAAAGGTATTTTTTTAATTTAAATAACCAAATATCATATTAATCATAAAATATTTTAGGTGATAATATGAATGATAAAACATTAGTTATTGTTGATGCTGGACATGGTGGATACTGAAAAATCCAAGTAATAATAATGAATGACTATAAATGCAAGTAAATACAAGGATTAAAGGTACTTTGAAAAGTATCTTTTTTTGTTGTAAAAAAGAAAGGAGAATATTTATATGAATTTAAATTATGCAATATTTAGAAGTAATCCAATAATGACTATACCAGATCTATCACAAATTGGAGCACATAATAAAAGAGAAAAGAAAGCGTATCAATCAAATAAAGATATAAAAATAGAGTTAAGTCATAACAATATAGAAATAGTACCTTTAAATGTTAAATATGTTAAAGGCTTTGATGAAAAGACATTAGAATATAAAAAAGAACACGATGAAAGAATGAAAACTGAACGAACTGATAGAAAGAAAAGATATCACGAAATGCTTAATAGTAATAAAAACTGTGTAGCAGATGAACTACTATTTACTGCAACTCATACATTCTTTAAAGATATGAGTAAAGAAGAAATAAAAAAATGGGCAGAGACAAGTATGGAATTTGTTTATAATGATTTAGGCTATAAAAAAGAACAAGTGCTTCATGCAACTGTACACATGGATGAAAAAACTCCACATCTTCATTGTGTAGTTATACCACTTGTAAAGAAATTAGATAAAAGAACTAATACTGAAAGATATACCATATCTAAAAAACAATATATTAAAGATAAGATACACTTATCAACCTTACAAGATAAATACCATAAAAGATTAACTGCTAAAGGTTATGATCTAGAAAGAGGAATAAAAGGTAGTGATAATAAACACATCAATATTAAAGAATATAAGAGAATAACGAAAAAACTAAATCAAGAGTTAAATGTAAAAAATAATTCTTTTGATAAAGCAATGAATGAATTTGAAGATAAAATGAAAACAACAAAAGAATCATTATTTGTAGGAAAAGATTATGTTAAAGTTAAAAAAGATACTTTTGATAGTATGAATAAAGTTATTAAAGAATCTAAAAAAGTAATGGAATTACAACCTAAATTACAAACGATATTTAACGAAGTAGATAATTATGCTAATAGTTATAAAACTCTTGAAAAAGAGAATCAAAAATATAAAAAAGAAGTTAATAAATTAGAAAATGATAATCAAGAATTAGAAAAAGAAAATAGAAGTTTAAGATATAGAATAAGTTATCTTTTTGATGTATTAAAGAAATTTTTAAGAAAACTATTACAAAGAGGAAATGAAGAAACAAAAGATTATACTGCTGATGTTGTTAAAGACTGTTATGATGAAGAAGAATTTGATATGGAAGATGTAGTTAAAATATCAAGAGGAACAACAAAACAAGATGAATTATTTGATTATGTAGAAGCACCACATTATCTAAAAGAAAGAGTAAGAGATTATGATGAGTATGAAAAAGATGATTTTGATATGAGTAGATAATTTTTTTAAATATATTGACTTATATAAATAATTAATGTATACTCTATATTAGAAAAACCGACTAGCGGCCGGTATGAGGTGATACAATGTCAAAAAACCGGAAACAAGAATTGTTAGAAATAGCATATAAAATGTTTATAACAAAAGGTTATGATAATACTAGTGTTGACGAAATAATTAAAGAGGCTGATATCGCAAAAGGAACTTTTTATTATTATTTTGATAGTAAAGATGAAGTGTTAGATTTAGTTATTAATGATATGATTGATAAAGAAATAATAGTAGCTAGCAAATATATTGAAATGCAAATACCAATAGAACAGAAATTAATTGGTATTATAACTTCTTTAAGACCTTCAATTGATGAAAAAAATATTGCAATTGCATTGAATGACGATACTAATATAAAAATGCATAGAAAATATAATGATAAGCTAATTGATTCAGGAACAAAATTATTAAAAGAAATAATTCTAGAAGGTATTAATAAAGGGATATTCAATTGTAATAATATTGAAGAAAGGATAAAGTTATTATTAATTATGAGTAATGAATTGTTTGATAATAATAATTATAGCGAGAAAGATATAGAAGTTTTTGTTGATACTACAGAAAAAATGTTGGGTGCTTCTAAAGGTAGTATGAATTTTATAGCCAATTTAATAGGAGGAAAATATAATGGATAAAATAATAAGTGCTAAAAATTTAGTTAAATCTTTTGATAATGGTGGAATCAAGCAAACTATTATAAAAGATTTAGATATTGACATATACGAAAATGATTTTACGGTTATTATGGGATCTAGTGGTGCTGGGAAGTCCACTTTAATGTATTGCTTGTCTGGTATGGATTTACCAACTGATGGAACAGTTATATTTAATGGAAAAGACATTACAAAAATGAGTTCTGATGAGTTGGCAGTGTTTAGGAGAAGTAATTGCGGATTTGTTTTTCAACAAGTATATATGTTAGATAAAATGAGCTTGCTAGATAATGTTTTGACTGCAGGATTATTGATTAATAATAATAAAAAGGAAATTTTAAAAAATGCAAAAGAATTATTTGAAAAAGTGAATTTGTCTGAACATACAATAAGAAAAAATGTTAATAAAGTATCTGGTGGTGAAGCTCAAAGGGCTGGAATAGTAAGGGCTGTTATTAACTCTCCGATATGTTTATTTGCAGATGAACCGACAGGCGCATTAAATTCAGAAACTGGCAATGCAGTTCTAGATGTTTTTACAACGCTTAATAATGATGGGCAAAGCATTATTATGGTTACACATGATAAGAAAAGTGCTTTAAGAGGAAATAGGATTATATATTTAAAAGATGGTAAAATTTTTGGTGAATTAAAATTAGATAAATATAATGGTGATTCTAAAGAAAGAAATGATAAACTAAATATGTTTTTAGAAGATATGGGGTGGTAAAATGAAAAAAATATTTTATCTCCAATATAACTTTTTTAAGAAAAATTTAAAAGATATCATATCTTTTTCAATAATACTATTTATTTCTTTAATACTATTTAATAGTGCATTAATAGTTAATAATAACATTGATAAAGCATATAATACTAAATTTGATATTTTAAATACAGGTAATGTATTTTTTAACATACCGAAAGCATATTACAATAATAATATATTGGATGATTTAAAGCATATGAATGACGTTACTGATGTTGATAAACGTAATGGAATAATTGTTAATATACCAATTATGATGGAAGATTCATATCAAGATCAAAACATTATTTTTTATAATTTAGATGAAGAATCTATAATTAGCAAGTATGAAATTGTTGATACTAATAATAAAAAGAATAATAGTATATATCTATCTAACTATACTTTTATTCATTCAGGATTAAAATTAGGTGATAAGTTTGAATATAAAATAAATAACATAGTTTATGTTAATAACATAGATGGAGTTATAGAAGAAATGCAATATGGAAATTATAGTTCCTCTATAATATCTGAATATCTGTCAAACGATGCATATAATAATGTGTTAAATAATAATCCGAATAATGAAGTGGTTAGCATTTTTGTAAAAGCAAATAACAGTGAAAAGACATATAATAAAATATCTAAATATTTTAGTCAAAAAGGTATTAATGTAATAAATAAAAATTATGATAATAATTCAAAAAATCAAAGATTAGCTATTTCTTATATTATAGTTTTAATTTTAATGTTTTTTTCAAGTTTGATTTTGATAGTAAGTTTATTAGTTAGCAAGTTTAAAATTACAGAATCAATCGAAGAAGAAATGACAAATATGGGAATATTAAAAGCATTGGGATACACAAGTAATGAAATAATAATTTCTATCATAATTCCGTATGTATTAAGTGGTATAATTGCAAGTGTAATTGGTATTGCTACGTCTTTAAAGTTAGTGCCTGTTTTATCAAAGGTTATTGAGATGCAAGCTGGGTTTATATGGAAACCTCCCATGGATATATTGTCTTGCTTAGTATCTTTTGTGTTATCTATTTCTTTAATAACTATATTTACTTTATCAAGCGCTAGAGTTATCAAAAGACTTAACCCAATACATGCTATAAGAGGAATTAAAAATAGCGGAAAAAGTAAAAATTATTTTGAAATTGATAGAACTATTGGTAATATTGACATTGTCGTTATGCTAAAGAACTTTGCATGTAGTATAAGGCAAAATGTATTGTTAGGCTGTGTACTCTTATTCATCTCAATAATGCTTTCTTTTACAATAACTTTATTTTACAATGTAAATATTAATCCTTTAAATTTTGTTAATACACTAGTTGAAGAACATCCTGATGTAATTATTAATACTAATAAAGATATTAGTGATAATGTAAAAGAGTTGAATGATGTAAAAAATGTTATTTATTACGATGATACGCAAACTGTAAATTATAAAAATAATTCCTATAAATTGTTTATTTCAGAAAATTATAAAAACTTGGCTAACGATTTGTGTTATGAAGGGAAAAATCCTGATAATTATGACGAAATTGCTATAGGTAGTTATATCAAAGAAAAATATAATTTAAAATTAGATGATTTTATAAATATTGAAAAAGATGAAAAATCGTATAAATATAAAATAGTTGGTTTTATTCAATCTGTCAATTACTCAGGAGAAGTAGTAGAATTAACCGAGGAGGGATATTATAAATTAGATAATAATTATTCTCCAAATAAATTATACGTATATTTAAATGATAGTACAAAATCGAATCAATTTATAAATTACATTGAAAACAATTTTAGTGAAGATATTACATCTACAATGGATTATGCAGAATCGATGAACAGTGCATTACAAATGTATATTTCAATAGTTAGCATAATAAGCATCGTTATAATAGTGATTGCGCTTATAATAGTATATTTAATTCTATTTATATTAGTATCATCAATTATATTAAAGAAAAAAGTAGATTTTGGAATATATAAATCTATAGGATATAAAAATAATCAATTGATTATGCATTTAATTGGTGGATTTATTCCAAGTATAATTATATCTATGGTACTTGGAATTGTTTTAAATAAATTGTTTATAAAAAGTATATATACGTTTATATTTAAGAGTGTTGGTGCATACAAAACTAGTTTTGTATATCCTATTATTTTATATATAGTTATTGGTTTTTCTATATCTATAAGTGTAATTTTATTACAGATCGTATTGTCTAGAAAAATAAAGAGAATATCTGTTTATTCATTAATAAAAGACTAAGTAGATTTTAAAAACTATCTTTAAGACAAGATAGTAACACACTACCAAGTCGGCTAAAGCCAACTAGGAATAGTGTGCAAAGGGACACCCTTTTGAAACCCGTATAAGCAACATTTCACAAACTTAAGTAAGTGAATGTTGCCTTTTTTATTTGTCTTGCGACCTCATAAAAAAGAAAGAATACTATCGCCACTTTCATTGCTAAAGCAACAAAACGTGCCACGTATTCTTTATCAAAAAAATAACCTAATGCTATGAGCAAAAGGTTAATTTTTTATTTCTTCTTATCAAGTAAAGTAGATGTTTCTTTCATAGCACTTTTTATTGATAAGAAGATAAATAATTCATATAACAAAGTTAGTGCATAGAAGCCACATACTAAATATAAATTGTTTTTTATTCCTTCTTGAATTAAATCAACAAATTCAATTCCTAAAAGTATCATTGCATAGAACATAGTAGATATTGTAGTAGAGTCATTGTAAGATCTTTTTATCTTTTTTGATTCATCTAAATCGCTATCTACTAATCCTTTATCAACTTCATATATAAATGATACTATTAAAATCATTACTAGGAAAGATGTTGTCCAAAATGATGAATAAGTATATTTATTTTGGAAGATGATAACTAATACCATAAATATTGGTAAAAGAATATTTGTTACTACTAATAGTTTTTTAATTATATTACTTCTTCGCATTTTTATTTCTCTCCTTTACTTTTAAACTTTGAATAAGTTTTATTATCTCTTTTGAAGAATTGATTTGATATTCATTATCTTCAATAGTATGGATTAATAATTCTTTTTCTTTATCAGATGTGTACTCTTCATTATCTAATTGCTTTTTACAAGAAGAAACTAGTTTTTCAGAGTTTTCTATACTTCCTAAAATATTTATTTCTGCTGTATTAAGTTCATCTAAATTCATATTTGAATAATGATTCTTAATAAAATAATTAAGTGGTGTAACTTCAAGCCCCATTCCGATCATATACATTAAATCATTATAATTAACATCAAGAACACTACTTATTTTACGAAGCATTTTAGGATTAGGTTCTTTTCTAATACCTGATTCTATTTTAGAAAGTTCAGAATTATTAATGTTAGCAAGTTTAGCAAGTTGTCTTTGAGATAAACCCTTTTCTTCTCTGGCTTTAGCAATAACTTCACCGAGTTTTTTATCTAACATAAAATTTCACCTCGCAACTTAATAATATACTAAATGGGTAAAAAAGTCAACAAGAAATAATAAAGTGTGTAAAAAAGTATTGACAGGTTAATAAATACCATGATATATTGAGTGTATAAAAACGAACCCATTTTGAAATTAAATGGGTAATATTGAAAAAGAGAGGAGGAAATATATGAATGAAAAAACGAAAGCAACTAGATCTAACAAACCATAAGATATGGAAAGATAGGAATATCAAACCAGAGGCAAAAGAAATATATGCTTACTTATATTCGGAGGGATTTGATAAAACTATATCCAACATCAACATTGGTAGAGTACAAAAGGAAGTTAAGAGTATAAAAAATATCGCATTTAGAAAAAATATGCAACTACTAGAAAAATACAATTATATTAAATTTAGAGAATACGATATAGGATTATACGAATACACAATTTGCTAGAATTGAATAATCGCTAGTAAATAGGGTACAGTAAATGTTCGGAGATTTATGTTAGTACCTTTTCTATAAGATATATAGAATAAATCAAAATAATATCTTTTGGGATAGATGTAAAACAATCTCCCCTAGGGATATTATTGCCTAATTTTGGGAAGTAGGAATAGTCCTTATTTATTATTAAGGAGAATAGAATTAATAGATTAGATTGTGAATTTATCATGAAACCTAGAATATTATTTAATGATAAGAACTTAACAAGAACTGATACAGATCTATTAAGTCTTATTATCTCACTTACCTTAAAAAATGATTATTGCTTCGCAACTAATAAATATTTAGCAAATTATATTAATACTTCAGAAAGAACTATTAGTTATTCATTGTCTAAATTCAAAGAATTAAAATATATCTTTGTAAAAAGAGTAAATGGAAATAGAAGAATATATCTTAACAAAGAAAAGATACCGACACGAATTGCAAATGAAAGTGCAACTGATTGCAGTAATGAGTATGCAACAGATTGCAACTATAATATAAATAAAGAATATAAAAAGGAATATAGTAATAAATTAAAAAGATTTAAACAAAAAGGAATTGTACCTAAATGGATGGAAAATCCAGATCTTTGTAAAGAAAAACCTGCAAGTCCTGAAGAAATTGCAGAGATGGAAGAAATGTTAAAAGATTTTAAGTAGAAAGGAGATGTCGTAAATGACAGGAGGAAATAATTTATAGATTATGAGAAAAGGGGGAAAGCGAAAATGGAGGTAGTTTATAATGTAAAATATAAGTTTAAGAATCACGACAATAAAACTAATAAAGAATTAAAGGAGTTATTTAATAAAAAATTGTTAAATATTATATTAAAATTAGAAAATCAAGAATTAAGGTTAAATAATTCGTGATTTTAGTTTATAATATACTTGTATTGCTAATAAGCATTTATAGTCATTCCAAAGTATTGGAGGAATGGCTATGATAGAAAAGGTAGGTGTATATTGTAGATTATCTGATGAAGATAGAGATAAAATAAATAAAACTGATGATAGTGATAGTATAATAAATCAAAGAAGTATGTGTTTAAAATATGCTAATCAAAATGGTTGGGATGTTGTAGATATATATTTAGATGATGACTTTTCAGGAGCAGGAACTTATAGACCAGACTTTGAAAGACTTATAAAAGATTGTGAAAGTGGAAAAATTAATTTAGTCCTTTGTAAATCTCAATCAAGATTTTCAAGAGATATGGGTGTTATTGAATATTACTTGCATAATAAATTCATTGAATGGGGAGTTAGATTTGTAAGTATAATTGATAATGCAGATACAAGTAATGATTCTAATAAAAAATCAAGACAGATAAATGGATTAATTAATGAATGGTATTTAGATGACTTATCACAAAATATTAGAAAGTCCTTAAAAAATAAAAGAGAAGATGGTTTATATATGGGTAGTTTTGCATCTTATGGTTATGAAAGAAGTAAAGAAGATTACCATAAATTAGTTATAGATCCTGTAGCAGCTGAAGTTGTAAAAAAGATATTTAAAATGTATGTAGATGGATATGGTTATCATAGAATATGTGAGTATCTAAACAACAATAATATTCCACCTAGATCTGTTTATAAAAGACAAAAAGGGAGCAAGTTTGTATGTTGTAATTGTGATTATGACAATGTTAGATGGAATCCTGATACGATAGCGCAAATGTTAAGAAACGAAGTTTATATTGGTAATTTAGTACAAGGAAAAACAACTTATGTAAGTTATAAAAATCATAAGGCAAAGAAAGTACCTAAAAAAGATTGGTGTAGAACAGAGAATACACATGAGCCAATTATAGATATGGATACTTGGAATAAAGTGCAAAGTATATTAGGAAAACACTATAAACCAACTAAAGCAGGAGAAATTCATTATTTTAGTAGAAAAGTATATTGCTCTTGTTGTGGAAAAGCATTCATGCGGAATGTTTATAGTGTTAAAAGTGAAAAGACAGGGAAAAGAGCATATTTACAATGTAAGGGTAATAAAAAATACCATATATGCGATAATAACAAAGCAATTAGAATGGATAAATTAGAAGAAATACTATTAAATGCTATAAATGATTTATTAGATAATTATTATGATAAAAGTGATTTAAAAGAACTCTATGAAATCAGACAAGAACAAGACACAAATAATAATGATTCAATAAAGGCACTACAAAAAGAAAAAGAAGAATTAAACAAGAAGATAAATAATAATAAAAATTATTATAGAAATCTTTTTGAAGAAAAAGTTAAAGGTGTTATTTCAGAAGATATGTTTCAAATGATGTCAAAAGATTATTTTAATGAAATAGAAAATATGATGAAAAGAATTGAAATAATTGATAGTCAAGTTGAAGATTTAAAAGTAGGTAAGAAAGAAAAGAAACAAGCAGATGAAATACTAAAGAAGTATAAAAAAATTAAAAACCTTAACAAAATAATATTAGATGAATTTATTGATAAAGTTTATATAGGTGAAATTGATAAAGAAACAAAGACGCGAGATATTGAAATAGAATGGAATTTTGAATTTTAGAAAGATAAATAAATTTGGACTTTTCCGATACCCCGACATGGAGGAATTGATAGTGGTGCAGTAGGCAATAATTTGAAAGAAAAAGATTTAACTTTAGAAGCTGCTAAATATATGTTTAATAGATTAGAAGACTTAGGAATAAATGCTGTTATGACAAGAACAGATGATGAATATTTACCTAAAAGAGATAGAATAAATAGAATATTAAGTTTATACAATAATGATCCAAATACCCTAATTATATCTAATCACATAAATGCGGGAGGTGCCGATGGTCAAAGTGTAACAAATATTAAGTATAACAATTAAGGCCTAAAAATAGTAAGAAAAGAGGAAATATTATGAATATTAGTTACACTAGAAAAGGTGATTATTTATTACCTAATTTAATACTTAAAGATAAGGAACAATACAATATAGGAAAATATGGATTATTAAGACTACAATATATTAAGAAAGAAAAATTAGGATTATACTTTGATTTACTTGTTAATGATACTTTAAATGAATATCTACATAATATTGATATTACTGTTATGGAGAAGGTACAGAGTTTAATTAAAGAACTTGCTGAAAAAGAAAATATAAGTGAAAAATTAAAACAAGATAATCAAATGCTTTGGGTAAGTAAAATGAATAATATTAAAAATATAGCAGAAGAAATAATTCTAAAGGAGTATATTTATGTGTGATATTACTGATGAAGAATTTGAAAGAATATATTTACCTGCATGTATTAATTATGATAACTACCTAAAAGAATTTGTAATACCGTATGTAGTAGCTTTTTATATAGCAGATAATTTTTATAAGAAAGTATTATCTAAAGCGCCACTTTATAATCATATTAATTCAGCAATTGATATTTTTAATGTAAGATGTGATATAGATAAACTAATACCATCTATAAAGAAGATATTAAGAATAAAATATAATTTAAAAATAGTAAAAGATAATCCATTGGTATTAAAGAAATTTTATTAAAAAAATAAAACACTATCTAACATTCATTTGTTAAATAGTGTTTTTATGTTATTACAAACATATTTACCTTCCTATCTAATATTAAATATTTGTTTTACGTAACTTTTAGCTAGTTCATTACGAATATTGTCATACAATACTTGATTAGGGTTTACTTTTCTTTGAGATATTAGAATCATGTTGTTATATAATTTGCATCTATCGATCATATCCCAATAATTCATTATTTGGTATATCATATTGTCCTCCTTTCCTTTAATATTTGTACAAATATCCTTGTACTTACAAAAATTATATCATTAACAACCTAGCTAGTCAAAATGCTATTTATGAGTAATTTTATTGCCTAGCCAGCACTGAATTTGTACTCCCGTACGAAATTCTTTTGTGGGATTACTCCCAAACCCTTGATTAAATTTTGGATTAGTGATATCATTATATCAAGATATAATGATATCAAAATAAAGAGGGATAATATGGAGAAAAACAAAGAGGAAAGAATTCCTATTCCTTTAAGAATTCCTAAGGATTTATTTAAGTCAATTAGAAGAATAGTTAATTCAAAAAAGGAAGATGAGAGAGGCTATAGTATAAATAGATTTGTTATTGAAGCTATAGAAGATAAAATGAAGAAAGAGAGTAAGTAGTATGAGTAAAATAACATTAGAAATGAAAAGTGATAGAATAAATTCAATAATATCTGATTATTGTACACAAGATGATTTGAAAGATATAGAAAAAGATAGTCAAGAAGAAATGGTTGATATAAGAGTTTTTAATTTGATGGAAACTATGTATCCAGACAATACAATTGTTGCACAAAATAAAAAAAACGAACCAGTTTATATGTTTCTAAAATCAAAACAAAATGAAGGAAAAAAAGGAAGAAGCGATATTACTCTATTTAATTATTTTGAAAATAATTCAATTGACATAATGATTGAAAACAAATTTGATAAAACTAAGGGAAATCCAATAAATGAAGCAATAGAATATTGTAATAATATAAATGAATCTGGTATTTATTCATGTAGAGTCGCAATTGGTTTTAACTTATATGATAATTCTCAATTAATTACAAAAGTATTAGATGAGAAAGGAGTGTGGTCAGATTTAAAAATTAATGGTAAAGTAATTAATGGTTTTATTGGTCAAGAAATATTACAACTTATTTATTCTCATGCTGGAGTTACTGATTTTAATTTTAAAGTAAAAGTAGAAGAAAAGTACACGCGTAGTGAATTTAAAAAAATTCTTGATAGTGACTTACCTATCATATTTAGGAAAATGTCTGATATTGCTAGTGATGATACTTTAAAAATTAGCTTTACTGTTGCATTTATTTCGCTTAAGGTAATATTAGAGAAACAAGAAGATTTAAAAAACAATATTATTGATGAAACAGGAAGAAAAGTTGTTTGGAGAAATAGTAATGAAAAAGTTGATCCAAATTCTATAAATGCATTAAGGAATGTCAATGACATTAAGTTGGCAGTAAAAGCAATTGTTGGTGATACTGCTAGTCACGAACTCAGAAATAAATATAAAGACATTTTTGATTTGGATAAATATACATTTAACGAATTAATAGATAAAATATTGAGAACTGAAGCAAAGAATAATGTTTCTACAGATAAGTCATCTATAATGAAGATGAAATCTGTATTAGATAAAATTAAAAGGCAGACAAATTATCGTTATGAATTTGATTTATTTGGAGAAGTATATGAATCTTTAGCAAACAATAAAACTAAATCTGATTTGGGACAATATTTTACAAAAAGACATATTATTAGACCGCTTGTAAATATGATGTTAAGGCCAAATGATTTAGAAGGAATTATTAATAAGTATAAAAAGATTTGTGACCCATTCTGTGGTACTGGTGGAATGTTAACAGAAAGCTTTAAACACATAAGAACATATTGTAATGAGAAATATCCAAACCTTGATACATCAGAAATAGCGAAGAAAGTTATTTATGGTTATGATGTTATTGAATCAAATGTTGGTAAAACAAAAATTAATATGACTCTTGCAGAGGATGGTTACTCTGTAATAGAACAAAGAGATTCATTGACAACATTAAATCAAGAAGAATCATTTGATTATATTATAACTAATGTTCCATATGGTGCTGGCGAAAGTGATGGCATTGTTCATAATATTTCTGAAGTGAAGGTTATAAAAGAAAATGATGATAGAGCAAGAATAATAAACAGAATTAGAACTTTTGAGAGAGATAATAATACTCAAAAATTGGAATATAATTCACTTATAAAAGTTGTTCAATTGCTTAAAGAAGGTGGCAAAGCGATTGTTATTGTTCCAGATGGCTTACTAGAAAATCCAAGCTTTTCTAAAATGAGAGAATGGTTATTAGTAAAATGCAAAATTGATATGATAATTAGTATTCCAAAATATGCTTTTGCTCCATATACAAAAGAAAAGACATATGCTTTATTCTTACAAAAAAGAATATCTTACGGTGAAGAACAAGTTGAGTGCTTATTGGATATACCTAAAGACGAAAGAATATATGCTTATATTTTAGATAATGATGGTTATGCTAACTCTGATAAACAATACGAAACAACGCTAAGAGATGAAAATGGTGTACCTAAGCATAACGAAGTTATAGAATACTTTGATAATAACGGAGATTTCCATACATCTATACTTGAACAAATTTGTAAGTCTAGACAAGAAGATACAGAAGAACATTTTAATGAGTGGGGAGAAAAAATTAATGGAAAAAAATATGGATATATTGACGTTCAAACAATTCTAAGTGATTTTTATTATAGAACTGAAGAAGAAAAAGAATCAAATAAAGAATACAGATTAAACCTTCTTCCAGAAAAGTATTTAAGACCAAAAGAATTTCAAAATTTATCACTAGAAAAACTTGTCGAAAAAAGAAAAGAATTATCTGAAGATATAAAGAACCTAATAAATGAGGTGTAATATGTTAAGAGGTAAATTAAAAAAGTTTATTATTATAAAAGGCGGAAATAGCGGTCTTACAGAAGAATTTATCTATAATAACCAAGAGTTTGATAGAAAAAATGCAATAAATGTCTATTCTGGGGCAATACAGAAGAATAATATGATGAGAAGTATAAATCCTAATGTTGAAATTAATGGTAAAAAGATTAAGACTTTTACAAATGAAGGAATTTTAATAACTAGAAAAGGCAAAGCTGGGGCATTAACATATATAAATGACATTAATTATACTTTGAATGATGATGCATATATTATGCAAGTGAGAGAAGAATATAAAAAAGATATAAATATTAAATATTTAATGTTTGCGTTAAATAAAGAAATTGATTCATGCATAACATCAAACGATGGGGGGAATCGGACATTTAATAAGACTCTTTTTGAAGAATCAGTTGTTGAATTTCCGGATGTTTCCATACAAAATAAAATGATTGAAGAGTATGAAAAACTATTAAATATTAAAGAAAAAATCGAAAATGTAATTGATAATATTACAACTATTTTGAATACTATACCGAGTTGCTCAATTGGTGAAATGCATAAAATATCAGAAGTATTTAGACTTGTTAGTGAGAATCGAAAAATGACAGAAGAGTATATTTATAATCATCAAGGAAAATATCCAGTTTATTCTGCCCAAATTGATGGCGCATATGGTTATGTTGATACATATGATTATGAAGGTGAAATTTTATCTGTTGTTTTATATGGCGATTCTGGTAAAACAACACTAAGAAAAGGAAAATTGACAATTGGAAGAAATGCATGTGGGTTATTACCAAAAGAAGAATACAAAAATAAAATATTACTTCGTTTTGCCAAATATGCCTTACAAGATGTTTTTATTAATAATGCAAAGGGATCTGATTTAAAATCCCTTTCTCAAGGAACAATTAATTCAACCGAATTTTTCTTACCAGATATAAAAGAACAAGAAATGATAGCTAATGAATATGAAAAATTAGAAAATATGGTAAAGGCGTTGAAAATAATTAATAATGAAATATGTCAAATAATAGCCTAAGGTAAATATTAAAAATCATAAATTAATTATTTAGCAATATAAACATCAGAGTGCTATTGCATTAATTGCATTTTTATGATAATATGCAATTATACGGAAGTAATAGTAGCTAAGTTTATCTTGTTAATGGTGTAATATAAAAAAAGCATTTGTTTCGAGATAAACAAATGCTTTTACTTTTGTATAAGTGGTTGCAGCCACCATACTAAACGAAAAATCAAATACTAACAAACAAAATGTTAGAAAATGAAAAATTACAGGAGAATATGAATTTGATTATATTCATGACTTTTGTCATTCCTGATATTATTAGCATAGCAGAAAAAAAAGATAAAATCAAGTCGTTGATCATAAAAAAATTCTATTGTTCAAGTCGAAATGTAAAGGAGGTAAAATATATGGCAAAGAAAAAATGTAACAAATCAGTTCATGTTAAGGCTCATAATAGATGTAGACCTGGTACACATAAAAAGTAGAAAATAATTAATCTAAGTATGGTGGTTGCTCCAAAAATTTAATGGAGGAATAAATATGATTATAAGTAAAAAGAGAATAATATCATTAGACTTTTTAGATAAGTTTAAGAATAATAATATAAAAATAGGTATTCATGTTACAAATAATGAATATGAAAAATTAGGTATAAAGAAATTCGTAGAAGGAATTGCTATACAGCCATCTCCTGAATTTGGTATAAATTGTAATAGAAATTCAAATGGTTATTCATTTCCAGATAAAACAAAGCCTAAGGAAGATAGGGTAATAAATACCATTTATTGGACTTGGCAAGATTGGGGTGGTAATGAGCATGGAGATTACTTTGATATATCAAGAAAAGTATACCCTAGAGTTGAAATTCCAGCTAGTAATATAGAATTCATATTAACAAAAAATAATTCTGGTGAATCTTTTATATTAGCGAATATAGATTCAAATACGGATAAAGAAATAATTAAACAAACTATAAATATGTTTTTGGAAATATTTGGCTTTTGTGAAATATTTAATGAAAATTTAGATTTAATTGATATACACAATAAAATAAAAAGATGTAATTGGGAATTATTGCCACCTGGTGTTAGGATTATAGCGTTAACAACTATTAATAAGGAAAAGGCAAACAAAAAGAAGAAAAGACCTGATTATAATCAATTAAGATTAGACACTTTAAATTCTTATAAGCCATCTGAGATATTTGTTGGATCTGGTGGATTTACTGGTTACTATGCATTTGTTTTCAAAAATACTTGTTTTTTAGAAAATGGTTACTATGGGAATGCAACTTATGTTGTTCCAAAGGATAAGTGGAAAGAGCTATCTCAATTATCTAAACAAGAAGTATTATCAACACCAGATGTTATTGATAAAGTTAATCATACAAGTGAATGGTTTGATAAAATTGATATATTAATGAATAAACATGAAAAATAATAAAATATTTGTCGAAAATTGTCGAACGATTGCTTATTGAAATAGAAGCAATTAGTGTTATAATTATACTAGTCATACGGGAATGTGGCTAGTACATTTAAACATATATAAATATAAAATAAGAAAAATAATAACTATTAAAAAATTAGAAAAGATAATTATGCATATGATTGATGCATAATTGATTAGTCAGTGAAGAACTGAATACATATTAATCCAACGGACAAGATTGGAAAATATTCCCCTTGTTTTTGTTGTGGACTAATGTGTTCAGTTCTTTTTACGTGTTCCTAAAAAGACTGGTAAAGAAAGGAGGATAATATGGAACTACTAAACTTGATAATCTTATATTGGAGAAACAATGGTAAAAGAACATTTATAAGTTTAGTACTACCAGAAACTGTATTAGGAGATAACAGATTAACTTACTTTGAGAGAATATTATTAATAGACAGTGTGTCACTATGTAAGAAAAATGGATATTGTTGGCCTACTAATAGGTATTTTATGAATAAATTTAATTGTACAAAGCCAACGGTTTCTAAGAGTATAAGTAGTTTATCAAAATTTGGGTATATTGATATAGAAATTAATAATAGTGAAACAAATAATTCAAAGAGGATAATTAGACTATCCGAAGTATTAAAGAAAAGAATAATAAGTATTCAAGGAAATATTAATACTAGTATTCAAAATAATTTTAACCATGATAATAAATATAATAAAAAGAAAAAAGATATATTAGATAAAATTTATTATGTTG